>ERZ1669248.312-NODE-312-length-25639-cov-16.993277_pt1 | contig 25639 bp, 40 predicted proteins | sample MGYA00579296_ERZ1669248 | MGnify/ENA primary metagenome ERZ1669248 (study PRJEB41166, sample SAMN08046057) | hot springs metagenome | biome: hot spring; feature: neutral hot spring; material: thermophilic sediment; isolation source: thermophilic sediment from...
GGAAAGCCGCTTAGAAAGGCTTTTTGAACGCACTTGGCAAATCTTGACATCGTGGAATTTGATTGCTAAACTTACAGGTCGCCGACTTATGAGGCATTTGAGGAGAAGTTTTTCGTGAGCAAGGGGGAAAAGGCATGCCGACGATCAACCAATTGGTCAGGTATGGGCGTGAGCGAAAGAAAAAGCGGACACGGACTTTGGCATTCAAATGGCGCTACAATTCGCTCAAGGGGACTTACAAGTATGACCCTGTGGGCGTCCCAATGATGAGGGGAGTTTGCTTAGTCGTCCGAACAATGACCCCGAAGAAGCCGAACTCTGCGTTGAGGAAAATCGCGAAAGTTCGGTTGTCTAACCGAAAGGTCATCATCGCTTACATCCCGGGCGAAGGACATAACTTGCAAGAACACAGCACGGTCTTGGTTCGCGGAGGTCGTGTTAAGGATTTGCCCGGTGTCCGTTACAAAGTCATTCGCGGTGCCCTTGACGCTGCAGGAGTTCAGGGAAGGAAGAAATCTCGCTCCCGTTACGGAACGAAACGAGAGCGACGAAGTTCATCTTCTTGAGGTGACTTGAGATGCCGAGACGAGGGTTTGTTCCGAGAAGGGAAGTTGCGCCTGACCCTATCTACCGAAGCACCTTGCTTCAACGGCTGATCAACAAAGTGATGGAACGAGGCAAAAAGAGCAAAGCAGAGAAAATCGTTTACGGTGCATTGCAAATCATTTACGACCGAACAAAACGCAACCCATTAGAGGTTCTGGCGGAAGCCATCAAAAACTGCATCCCGTTGGTTGAAACTCGCCCGCGCCGCGTCGGTGGCGCTACTTACCAAGTCCCAATTGAAGTTCGTCCAGCGCGGCGAATTAGTTTGGCGTTGCGTTGGATCGTTCAAGCAGCGAGGGAACGAGAGGAGAAGACTATGGCTCATCGCCTCGCTTCTGAACTCTTAGAAGCATCACAAGGGCGAGGCGGAGCAGTGCGGATGAAGGAAGAAACCCACCGCATTGCTGAAGCCAACCGTGCATTCGCCCACTATCGTTGGTAGTTGGCGACACTTTAAGGTCTTTCAAGGGGATTCTCTCTTGGCGCGTTTGTAAGGGATGTCTTTGTGTGTTGACGAGCAAGAAGGCAAATTTTGCTGCCCATGTGTTTTGGAGGGACTTGCTATGACGGATGGTAAATTCCCGTTGGACAAAACTCGCAACATCGGAATAGCAGCGCACATAGATGCGGGTAAAACGACGACAACAGAGCGAATCCTGTTTTACACGGGACGAGTTCACCGCCTCGGGAGCGTTGATGAAGGGACAGCGACAATGGACTGGATGCCTCAAGAAAAAGAGCGAGGCATCACCATAGTCGCAGCAGCCACTTCTTGCTACTGGCGCCGGCTCCATGACAACGAACTTTTCCGAATCAACATCATTGACACACCGGGGCATGTTGATTTCACTGCAGAAGTTGAACGGGCTTTGAGGGTTTTGGACGGAATGATTGCTGTCTTTTGCGGGGTCGGAGGCGTGGAACCCCAAAGCGAAACGGTCTGGCGACAAGCCAACAAATATCGCGTTCCGAGAATAGCCTTCGTGAACAAACTTGACAGAGTTGGTTCTGATTTCTTCACCGTCGTCCAGCAAATGAAAGAACGCTTGGGCGCTAACGCCGTCCCCATCCAGTTGCCTATCGGTCGCGAAAGTGATTTTAAAGGCGTAGTGGACTTGATTGAGATGAAGGCGATTTACTGGGTTGATGAGTTGGGAACGCAAATGGAGTTTGAACCTATCCCGAAGGACATGGAAAACTTAGTCGCTGAATACCGACAAAGGTTGGTAGAAGTCACTGCGGAGCAGGATGACGAGTTGATGGAAGCGTATTTTGAGCAGGGAGACCTAACGCCAGAGCAGATTCGTTTGGGTCTGCGGAAAGGGGTTCTCTCCTTAAGGGTAGTTCCTGTTTTGTGCGGTTCGGCATTGAGGAACAAGGGCGTTCAACCTTTGCTTGACGCTGTCTGCGACTTCTTGCCTTCACCTCTTGACATTGGCGTTGTTCATGGGACTGACCCGCGAACGGGCGAAACTGTGGAGCGCCGATTAACTGATGAAGCGCCTTTCTGCGCCCTTGCCTTCAAAATCCAAACTGACCCTTATGTCGGTCGGCTCGTTTACCTAAGGGTTTACTCCGGCATCCTTAAAAAGGGCGAGGCAGTTTACAACCCAGCCAAGGACACGAACGAGCGAATTATGCGCATCCTGAGGATGCACGCAAATTACCGCGAGGATATTGAAGAAGCCCGTGCAGGCGATATTGTGGCAGTTGTTGGACCGAAGGCGACGATGACGGGGGACACTTTGTGCGATAAATCTCACCCAATCCTGCTTGAGCAAATTGAGTTCCCAGAACCGGTCATCTTCCGCGTCATAGAAGCGAAAGACCGAGCCCACGAGGAAAAGATGGTTGAGGCGCTTCAGAAACTCGTTGCAGAAGACCCTACCCTTAAACTCCGCTACGACCAAGAAACAGGGCAATTGGTTTTGGCGGGGATGGGGGAGTTGCAGTTGGAAATCGTGGAGGACAGGTTGAGGCGCGAGTTCGGAGTTCAGGCTCGGCTGGGCAAACCTCAAGTTGCTTTCCGTGAAACGATTGTCCGTGAGGCTATCGCAGAAGGACGATACATCAGGCAAACTGGTGGACGAGGTCAATACGGGCATGTTTGGTTGAAAGTTGAGCCTCTGCCTCGCGGGGCTGGCTTTGAGTTCGTCAATCAAATCACAGGCGGTGTCATCCCTTCGGAATTCATCCCTGCGGTTGAGAAAGGCGTAAGGGAAGCAATGGACACAGGCGTTTTGGCAGGTTACCCAATCGTAGATGTCAGGGTAACCCTGTTTGATGGCTCATATCACGAGGTGGACAGCAGTGAGTTAGCCTTCAAATTGGCTGCGGAAATCGCCTTTAAGGAAGCGTGCAAACAAGCAGGATTGATTTTGCTTGAACCGATCATGGCACTTGAAGTTCTCATCCCGAAAGAGTATCTTGGCGATGTCCTTGGTGACTTGACTGCAAGGCGCGCTAAAATTAAAGGCGTCCAAGAGTTGGCAGGAAATGCGGTCATGATAGAGGCGGAAGTGCCGCTGGCGGAAGTCTTCGGATATGCCACTTCCCTGCGGTCACTGACGCAAGGACGCGGCAGTTACACTATGCGTCCCAGCCACTACGAGCCTGTCCCTGTGAACATCGCAGAACGCATCATTTTGGATCGCGGCTACTCAATGAGTTATTACGCAACCAGTGCTGTGAGCCTGTGAAAACCGAAGCGCTATACACTTTGAAGTGAGGGCGAAGGAAAATGCCGGTAGAACAGCGAATTAGGATCAAATTGAAAGCGTTTGACCATCGCATCTTGGATCAATCGGCTCAGGAAATTGTGTCAGTCGCCCGTGCAACAGGCGCGCGAGTAAAAGGACCTATTCCTTTGCCAACTGACCGCCATGTTTACTGTGTCATCCGCTCGCCATTCATTGACAAAGAGAGCATGGAACACTTTGAGTTGAGAATTCACAAGCGGCTCATTGACATTTTGGATGTTAAGCCCGAAACCGTTGATGCATTGCGACGACTAAATTTGCCGAGCGGAGTGGACATTGAAATCAAACTCGCGTGATCAAGCAATCTCCAAAGGAGTGGTTGACTTATGAGCACAGCAACAGCAGCAGTGACAGGGATTCTGGGGCGAAAGGTCGGAATGACGACGATTTTTGACGAAGAGGGGAAATCAATCCCAGTCACGGTCATAAAGGCGGGACCGTGCTACATAGTCCAGCGGAAAACGGTAGAGAAGGACGGATACTCCGCCGTCCAATTGGGCTTTGAGGAGATACCCGAACGAAAAGTCAACAAGCCGATGCTCGGTCATTTTAGGAAAGCAGGGGTTAAGCCTTGTCGTTTCCTTGAGGAGTTCAAAATCCCGAACGAAGCGGAAGTTAAAGTCGGCGATGTGGTCACAGTTTCCATCTTCCAAAAAGGCGACAAAATCAAAGTGACAGGCACATCAAAGGGGCGAGGCTTCTCAGGTGTAATGAAGCGTTGGGGCTTCGGCGGTTACCCTGATTCCCATGGCGCTCACTTTCACCGAAAGCCTGCTTCTCACGGTCCGCAAGGACCGCAACGGGTCATTCCAGGCGCTCGCCTTCCCGGTCACTACGGCAACGAGACCATAACAGTGCGAGGGTTGACAGTCGTTGATGTCATACCTGAGCGAAACTTGCTGGTCGTTAAAGGCAGCGTCCCAGGTCCAAACGGAGGGCTGGTCAGGATTGAAAAGTTGTGAGGGGAATGGAGGGCAAGAGCAAGCGTTGGAACGAGCGAAGCAGCGCCTGAAGAGTGCAGAAGCGTGCTGGCAAGCAGAAGGATTGGTCGGCTGCACACGATGTGATAGAAATGAGGAAGGAGCAAGTGTTAGGTCGTGCAAAATATCGCATGGTGCCAAGTCAGTTGGGAAGATGATTTCAAGATGCTTACGATTTGCGCAATAAGGCTCATTACGGCTTAGCCGACCTGAGTGGAAGGACAGTTGAAAAGGTGTTCTCTCATGCCAAGGAGTTCGTTAAGATAGTCTCTGAGGTGGTTCAAAGATGACAGGGAGCAAGGGGAGAAAAAAACGGCAACGATTACAACAGTGCGTTGCAGAATTGGTCAATCTGGCTCGCGAAATAGCGCCAACGGTCAAGGTAAGGGAGTTGGTGCCCTACGAGGACGAGGATGTTATTTTGGAGATTCACGTCCCGAAAGGTTTTGAAGAGCAAGTTGAAGAGGCTCTTTCTGAGCGGCGTTTTGACATGTTTTTGAAAGAAGGCGTTTTCATCTCGCTACAAGTTATTCCTGACGAAGAACTGACTGTAGCGGAACGGAGGGAAAGATGATGGAACTGGCAGTTTACAACTTGGATGGAGAAAGGGTTGGAACTTACACTGTGCCCGACGAATTCCTTGAAGGCGAAATCAAAATCCCTTTGCTTCACCAAGTGGTCGTTGCCCATTTGGCTAACAAAAGGCAAGGAACGCATTCAACGAAAACTCGCGGTGAAGTTCGTGGCGGTGGACGGAAACCATGGCCGCAGAAGGGGACAGGTCGCGCACGACAGGGTTCAATCAGGGCGCCCCAATGGGTTGGTGGCGGGGTCGTTCATGGACCAAAACCTCGTGACTACGACCAAAAAATCAACAAGCGCGTCCGCAAGGCTGCGATAAGGATGGCTTGGATTGCCAAGTTGCAAGATGGGCAAGTCTACTTGGTGGAGGGGCTGGACGAAATTGAGAACCCGAAAACCAAGACCTTCAAAAACTTGCTTGACAAGTTGGGGTTGAGCGAGCGGAAAGTTCTTTTGCTCCTTCCCGAAAAGAAAGAGGCTGTTTTGAAGTCTGTAGACAACTTACCCAATGTTGACAGGTTGCCAGTTTTGCAGCCTTCAACCTACGATTTGCTGGTGCACAATGCCATTTTGACCACACCTAAAGCCTTTGATTTGGTCGTGGAAAGGAGGTTGGCGAAAGTCAATGTCAGGTAACCTTGACCGAAACCCATTCACGATTTTGATTGAGCCGGTTGTGACCGAAAAGAGTTTGAGGTTGGCAAGGCTCTACAACCAATACACCTTCAAGGTCAGGCTTGACGCAACTAAACCCGAAATTCGCGAGGCTGTTGAGAAAATTTTCGGCGTCAAGGTGACGAAAGTGAACACGCTGATTGTCAAGCCTAAAAAGCGCGGTGAAAGGTGGCGCCACATCAGACCCGTCGGTCACACACCAAGGTGGAAGAAAGCCATCGTCACTGTCGCTAAAGGACAAACTTTGCCCATCTACGAAGGATTGCTCTGATGGCAAGGGAGTGAAAGGCTATGGGCATCAAGAAGGCTAAACCAGTGACGCCGGGGCTAAGGCACGCAACCTTCTACGACTTTGAGGAAATCACAAAGGACGAACCCGAAAAGTCTCTGGTCAAGCCGTTGAAGAAACATGCCGGGAGAAACAATCAAGGCAAAATCACTGTCCGATTCCGAGGCGGAGGCGCTAAGCGCCTTTATCGCATCATTGACTTCAAGCGGGACAAGGATGGAATCCCAGCAAAGGTCATCGCCATTGAGTATGACCCGAACCGCTCCGCTCGCATTGCTTTGCTTGAATATGCCGATGGTGAGCGACGCTACATCCTTTGGCCAGAAGGGTTGCAAGTTGGCGATACAGTGATGTCAGGTCCAGACGCCGACATAAAGGTTGGCAACTGTCTGCCACTTGAAAAGATACCCGACGGAACAATCATTCACAACATTGAATTGACGCCGGGGAAAGGCGGGCAACTTGTCCGCGCTGCAGGGACTTTTGCAGTTTTGCTTGCGAAGGAAGGCAAATATGCGACGGTCAAAATGCCCTCCGGCGAAATTCGGCTCATCAACATCAAGTGTAGGGCAACTATCGGGCGGGTTGGCTTGGCGGAGCATGAACTCATCAGGCTCGGCAAGGCTGGGAGAGCGCGTCATCTTGGTCGCCGTCCACATGTCCGAGGTTCCGCAATGAATGTTGACGACCACCCGCACGGTGGAGGAGAAGGCAAAGCGCCCATCGGGATGCCAGCGCCCAAATCACCTTGGGGTTGGATCACGCTGGGACGCAAAACGAGGAAACCACGAAAACCATCAGATAAACTCATCATCAAGCGTCGCCGCATCGGATATGGTGACAAGATGGTTTAGTGAGGTGACGGGAAAATGGGAAGGTCGCTCAAAAAGGGTCCTTACTGCGACCCGAAGTTGCTGAAGAAAATTCAGGAGATGAACCGAACAGGCGAAAAGCAAGTCATCAAGACATGGTCACGCAGGTCAACCATCTTCCCTGAAATGGTGGGGCACACAATTGCCGTTTACAACGGTCGCCGTCATGTCCCAGTTTACATCACGGAAGCAATGGTTGGGCACAAGTTGGGTGAATTCGCTCCCACCCGCACCTTTAGAGGGCACGGCGAAGCGAAGGAGAGAGTGGTGCGGGTGAAGTAAAAGCCACTAAAAAGTTCACGGGAAGAAGCGAGGGATAGGAAGATGGCAGAACAAACGGCAGGGACGATTCAAATCGTGGCTAAAAGGAAATATGTTCGGGTCTCGCCGAGGAAGGCTCGTAGGGTTGCCCAACTCATAAAGGGCAAACCCGCACTGCAGGCATTGAACATGCTGCTTTTGATGCCACAAAAGCCTGCAAGATACTACGCCAAACTCCTCAAGCAGGCTATCGGCAATGCCGTCAACGATTACGAACTGGACGAAGAAAAATTGGTCGTCGTTAACGCCCTTGCGGACAACGGACCTATGTTCAAAAGGTATCGTCCGCGAGCGAGAGGTCGGGTTTACATGGTGCGTAAGAGGACGGCACACCTGACCGTCATCGTCTCTCCGAAGGAGGAAGAGTGAGATGGGGCAAAAGGTCAACCCTATTGGCATTCGCATCGGAATTGTCAAGGAATGGCAAAGCAAATGGTTTTCATCGCGCCACTACACTGAATGGGTGCTTGAAGACATCAAAATCCGAGACCACATCAAAAACAGGTTCAAGCAAGCGGGAATCCCGCGAATTGAAATTGAGCGGAAAGCGAACACCGTTATCGTGACCGTTTACGCTGCCCGCCCAGGCATGTTAATCGGCTTGCGGGGTCGGACCATTGAGCAACTTAGGCAGCAATTGCAGGAACTGACGAAAGGCAAAGAGGTTTACATCCATGTCCGAGAAGTTGAACGCCCTGAATTGGAAGCACAACTTTTGGCGGAAAGCATTGTCCAGCAGATAGAGCGACGAGTTTCCCACAAACGAGCGATGCGCCAAGCAGCACTGCGGGCTCTAAACGCGGGCGCTTTGGGAGTGAAGATCATTGTCGCTGGGAGGTTAGGCGGCGCTGAGTTGGCGAGGGACGAGAAACTCCACATCGGACGCGTCCCACTCAGCACCCTCCGAGCGGATATTGACTACGGCTTTGATGAAGCGTGGACAAAGTGGGGACGAATTGGCGTTCATGTCTGGTTATATCGTGGTGAAATTTTGGAGAAGGGGCGGGAAAGAATTTTGCTGGCTCAGCAAAGGCAACCTGCCCAAGTCGTTGCTGTCTCCTCCGAGGAGGAAGAACTGGAAGAAGAGGAAGGAGGCGAATAGTCCTATGTTGATGCCTCGTCGTCGTAAGTTCCGAAAAGAACAAAGAGGCAGGACGAAAGGGAAAGCGACACGCTGCAACAAAGTGGTTTTGGGTGAAGTTGGATTGCAAGCCCTTGAGCCCGGTTGGATTACTAACCGCCAGATAGAAGCAGCGCGCATCGCTATCGCTAACTTCGTCCGTCGTGCAGCCAAAATTCACATCCGAGTTTTCCCCCATAAGCCTGTGACCAAAAAGCCCCTTGAAAGCCGAATGGGTGGCGGTAAAGGTGACCCCGAGTTCTATGTCGCAGTCGTTAAGCCCGGAACTATACTGTTTGAAATCGGAGGGGTCTCCAAAGACTTGGCAATTGAAGCCCTTCACCGTGCATCTTACAAACTGCCGATTAAGACCCGAATAGTCACGAAGGAGGGCACAGTCGTCCATGTCTAAAAGAACGGAGCAATTGACAAGGCTCAGGCAAATGAGCGATGCCGAATTGGTTCAGGAACTGGAAAACGCTTATCGCGAACTTTTCAACATCAACCAGCAAAAAGCCATAGGCAAGGGCGTCGTGGAGCGCCCTCACAGGATTCGCGAACTCAAGAAAACAATCGCTCGCATTAAGACTTTGCTTCGGGAACGAGAACTTTTGCGTGCTGGATACTGAAGCGTGTAAGGAATTGTCCTAAACTTTCGCCTGCACGCACGCTTCCACTTATTCCGATTGAGGTGACGAGCATGAGCCAAGCGCGAGGCAAGCGAAAAGTTTTCGTCGGAGTTGTCGTCAGCGACAAGATGGACAAGACAGTTGTTGTCGCCGTTGACCGGCTTGTCCGCCACCCGCTTTACAAAAAGGTCGTGAGGAAAACCAGCAAATTCTACGCTCACGATGAATTCAACGAGTGCCGGGTCGGCGACATCGTGGAAATCATGGAGACCCGTCCCCTCTCCAAACTAAAGCGGTGGCGGGTTGTCAGAATCCTTCAGCGAGCCAAAGTCCCTCTGCCTGTCGCCCGTGAGGAAGCCGCTGAGGAAACTGAGGAACAATTGCTTGAAGAGGTTCTCGCAACTGGAACCGAGACTTCAGCACAGCCTGAGGGAGAACTTCAGGAAAACAAAGGAGAGCAAACTCCAGATGGGCAAAGAGAAGAAAACGAAGGTTAAGCCCTCCGCGCAAAATGAACTTGCCTTTTGTTCACAGAACTTTTTGACGGACTAATTGCGCGGTGGAGAATTGAGGCGCAAGGAGGCGAACGAAAATGATGGCAATGGCACCAACTCAAATTCGGAATGTGGCGTTGCTTGGAGGTCCTGGAGCAGGGAAAACCAGTTTGGCTGACACTTTCCTTTGGATTGCTGGAACGGTCTCAAGGAGAGGATCGGTTGACCAAGGCACCAGCGTCTTTGACCATGAAGAGGAGGCTAAGAGCCGCCACCACAGCGTCAGTTTGTCCATAGGTCACTGCACTTGGAACAACCACTGGATCAACATCATAGACACGCCGGGGTTGCTTGACTTCTTCGGGGACGCCTACGCTGCGGTGAGGGTGGTTGAAGGTGCAATTTTGGTCATTGATGCTACCGTCGGCGTGGACGCTCAGGTTGAGCGAAGTTTCAGGTTAATCAGACGCCACAACTTGCCCTGCATCGCTTTCGTCAACAAAGTTGAAGATGAAAGGGCAAGTTTTGAAAAAGTGACGATGGAGATAGAGTCAAACCTGCAAGTCCGACCCGTTCCGCTTTGGGTTCCAGACCAGCCAAGCAAAGCAAGCGCCGTCATCAATGTCCTCAACGGCGCTACGGATGATGGCGAGCAAATCAAACCCGGAAGCATCGTTGCCGAAGAGTTGAGGGAAAGGGTTATAGAGGCAGTTGCGGAGACGAATGATGAATTGCTGGAGAAGTATCTTTCCGAAGGCAGCCTCTCCGACGAGGAAGTTACATCTGGTCTCAAGCAAGTTGTCTTGTCCAGCCATCAAAACCTTTTGGTCTTCTCTGGCTCAGCCAATAAAAACATGGGCATCCGAGCCTTGCTTGACGCTGTCGTGACTCTCTTCCCTTCGCCGTTGGAGATTTCTGTCCCAATTCAAACGGATGGCAAGGAAGGGAGTTTGAAACCTGATCCAAACGGCAGCGGTGTTGCTTTTGTTTTCAAACTTTTTGCCGACCCTTATGTGGGGCGGGTGAGCGTCTTTAGGGTCTTCTCCGGGACAATCAAGAGCGATTCAACGGTCATCAATGCCACAACAGGACGCAAGGAACGCATCGGGCAATTGATGGTCGCTCAAGGGAAAACTTACGAACCGATAGGGGAGGCTCCAACTGGCTCAATTGCATTGGTCGGTAAACTTGAGAGCACCCGTATCGGTCACACCCTTTGTTCGGAAGGCACAAACATCCAAATCCCTCCCATTGAGTTCCCGCAAGGCTATATGGAACTGGCAGTCTACCCCAAGGCTCAAGGTGACGAAGAGAAGATTTTGTCAAGCATTCAAAGGCTCGCCGAAGAGGATGGCGTCTTCCGTTGGTATCGGCATCCAGAGACTGGAGAAACCATTATCGTCGGAATGGGCGACCAGCACCTTGATGTCATAGTTGAGAAGATGAGGCGCAAGTTTGGCGCCGAAGTTGTGACCAAGTTGCCCAAAATCCCTTACAAGGAAACCATAAGAAAGCCGGGCGAGGGCGAAGGTCGCTACATTAAGCAAACTGGAGGTCGCGGTCAATACGGCGTGGCGAGGATTCGCGTTGAACCCCTTGAACGGGGCGCTGGCTTTGAGTTTGTCAACCAAATTACCGGCGGGGTCATACCCTCAAAGTTCATCCCGTCAGTTGAGAAAGGCGTTCGGGAAGCGATGCAGAAGGGCATTTTGGCTGGTTACCCAATGGTTGACATTCGGGTCATCCTCTACGATGGCAAACACCACGAAGTTGACTCATCTGACTTCGCTTTCCAGATGGCTGGAATTCTGGCGCTCCGCAACGCTGCCGAAAAATGTGACCCATACTTGCTTGAGCCGATCATGAAATTGGAAGTTTTCGTGCCGGAGGAGTTTGTCGGTGACATCATCGGCGACTTGAACGGAAAGCGAGGGCATGTTTTGGGAATTGAGCCTGAGGACGGGATGCGCAAAATCACCGCTTTAGTTCCCCTCGCCGAGATTCAAAGGTATGCTGCCGATTTGCGCTCTATCACGAGGGGGCGTGGCACTTATCGCGTGGAGTTTTCTCATTACGAGGAAGTCCCATCCCATCTGGCTGCGCAAATCATAGCCCAAGCAAAGGCTGAACAGGAAAAGGAGCGATAAAGGCTTAAGGGCAAAACTTGAAACTTGACATCAGGGAACGGAGGGAACTGCCATGGTTCAGCCGATGTCCAAATTAAAGGTCGCTGACAATTCTGGGGCAAAGGTCATTCAATGCATCCGAGTTCTGAGGGGTAATGCCCGCTACGGCAACATCGGTGACATCATCGTCGCTTCTGTCAAGGACGCAATTCCGGGCGCCCCCGTTGAAAAGGGGCAAGTCGTTCGGGCGGTCATCGTCCGAACTGTTCGCGGGATTCGCCGTCCTGACGGAAGTTATGTCCGTTTTGACGAGAACGCTGCTGTCCTCATTGACAAAAACAACAACCCAATTGGCACTCGCGTTTTCGGTCCGGTGGCTCGTGAACTGCGGGCTAACTTTCTCAAAATCCTTTCGTTAGCACCGGAGGTCGTCTGAAATGGCGAGGGAAACAAAAGAGCAAACGCGATGGAAGATGAACATCAAACGAGGCGACATCGTTCAAGTCATTTCAGGCAGCGCTTTGTGGCGCGGCAAAAGGGGAAGGGTGATTAAGGTTTTGCCGAAAGAGAACAGGCTCATCGTTGAAGGCATTTACCTTGTCTGGAAGCACCAGCGCCCTATGGGAAGGTTGATGCAAGGTGGAAGGATTCAAAAACCCGCCCCTATCCATCGCTCAAAAGTGATGCTGGTTTGCCCTCACTGCGACAAGCCAACGAGGATAAAAATGAAGTTTCTGGACGACGGTAGGAAAGTGAGGGCATGCAAGCGCTGTGGCGAAATTGTGGACGCCATTTAAAGCACTGACGGAAACGGGGTGAAATTTATGGCTCGCAAGGAGAAAGAAAGCAAAACGGCAATTCAACCCGAACCGACAAAGGTTGAGGGTGAAAAGTATGTGCCACGCCTGAAAATGCGATACTTGCAAGAAGTTGTGCCAAAACTGATGGAGAGGTTCGGCTACAAGAACATAATGCAAGTCCCAAAAATCACGAAAGTGGTCATCAATGTAGGCGTTGGTGACGGAAAGGACGACCCACGAGCGATTGAATCTGCGGTCAAGGAAATCTCCCTCATCACCGGACAAAGACCCGTTGTCAAGCGGGCGAAACGGGCAATTGCAGGCTTCAGGTTGAGGAAAGGACAACCTATCGCCGTCACAGTGACTTTGCGCCGTGAAAGGATGTGGGAGTTCTTGGACAGACTTATCAACGCAGCCTTGCCCCGCATTCGTGACTTCAAAGGTTTGTCGCCGAACGCTTTTGATGGGCACGGAAACTACAACTTGGGCATCACTGAGCAATTGATTTTCCCCGAACTAACTTACGACGACATCTACAAGGTGCGGGGGATGAACATAACGATAGTGACGACAGCGGAGACGGACGAAGAAGCAGCAGTTCTGCTTAAGGAACTGGGCTTCCCGCTTCGTGATGTAAACTGACCCACACTAAGGAGGGTGAACGAATGCCTCGCAAGTGTCACATCGTCAAAGCGTTTATGAAAGAGCCGAAATTTAAAGTCCGCAAAAAGAACCGATGTCACAGGTGTGGGCGTGGACGGGCTTACATACGAAGGTTCGGTCTCTGCCGCATCTGTTTCAGAGAACTGGCGAGCAGAGGCTTAATCGCCGGCGTCAGAAAAGCGAGTTGGTAAATGTGTTAGCAAAGAAGGAGCAAAGCATAGGAGGGAAACAAGCATGCCTGTGGTCAATGACCCAATCGGTGACATGCTTACAAGAATCCAAAATGCCTACAGGGCTGGTCACCAGGAAGTTTGGATGCCGCTGTCAAAGTTCAAGGTGGCTGTTGCCGATGTCTTGAAGCGAGAAGGCTACATTTCTGACTACCGCATCATCACTGAGCAAGAACTTGCGAAAGGGTTGCAGGTTTTGGATCAGGCTTTGGAGCGGAAGGCTGTTTTCCCTCCTCTTTTGAAGAGCCGAGATTTTGACCTCGTGGATGCTTTGAGGAAACGGGGGTTCAACCCCACGAGGGAAGCGGAAAGGGCTTTGCGCATTATCAAGCGGTTGTTTGAAGAAAGGCTCATAGAGCACCCTAAAAAACGGGGCATTCTCAAGCAGGGGATTTTGGTCGTCAAGTTGCGTTACCTTGAGGGACGCCCACCAAAGCCTGCTATCACTGGCGTCAAGAGGGTCAGTAAACCTGGGCGACACCTTTACACCCGCAAAAACCGAATTCCAAGGGTGATGGCAGGTTTGGGAATTGCCATACTTTCAACAAGTCAAGGTGTCATGAGCGACAGTGAAGCCCGCCGAAAAGGCATAGGTGGGGAAATCTTGGCTTATGTTTGGTGAGCGTAATTCCAGTTCGGCAACGGAGGCGATTTGCCATGTCACGAGTGGGAAGGAAGCCGATACCAATCCCAGAGGGAGTTACCGTCACCCTTGAAGACCACACGGTCGTTGTCAAAGGACCAAAGGGTGAATTGCGCCAACCCATTCACCCACAAATGATTGTGAAGATTGAAAACGGGCAAGTCATTGTTGAACGACCTAACGACCACAGACAATTTCGCGCCTTTCACGGGCTCTACAGGTCTCTGATTGCCAACATGATTGAGGGCGTCACCAAAGGCTTTGAGAAAGTGCTTGAGGTTCGCGGCATGGGTTATCGGGTTGAGCAGAAGTCGCCCACTCAAATCATCTTGAATGTCGGTTACTCACACCCTGTCGTCTTTGATGCTCCTGATGGCATAACTTTTGAAGTTCAGCCTCAAACGGCAAGCCCACAAAACGACTACTTGTGCGGGCGAATCATAGTTCGCGGGATTGACAAAGCATTGGTGGGAAATGTCGCAGCGAAAATCCGAGCCATCCGACCACCAGATGCCTACAAAGGTAAAGGCATCCGTTATGCCGATGAGGTAATCAGGCTCAAACCAGGCAAAGCAGCAAAGGGACGAAAGTAACTTGAGTTTGTGTGGAGGGAATGGGACTATGGCTGTCAAGTATGAAACGAGACAGGAACGAAGAATCCGACGACACTGGAGAATCAGGAAGCGAGTCATCGGAACTCCAGAGCGACCGAGACTTTCTGTCTTCCGCAGCCTAAAGCACATCTACGCCCAAATCATTGACGACACGACGGGACGAACTTTATGCGCCGCTTCCACTCTGGACAAAGAACTGAGGGGAAAATTGCAAGGGCTCACGAAAACCCAACAGGCTGCCGAAGTAGGCAAGTTGATAGCGAAACGAGCACTGGAGTTGGGCATCAAACAAGTCGCTTTTGACCGAGGCGGTCACAAATATCACGGACGAGTCAAAGCGCTCGCCGACGCCGCAAGGGAGGCTGGGCTGGAGTTTTAAGCAGGAGGCGAATTCAATGGGCATTGTGACGAAGCGGGTTCGTCTTGTCGGTTCAAAAGGCGAACACGAGACGGAAGGGCTGTTTGACAGCGGTGCAAGTTACTCGTTCATCCGTAAGGATGTCGCTGAGCGCTTGGAAACTTTGCTGCCCTTGCCTCAACCGATGACTTTTGAAATGGCAGAACAAGGTGCTACAGTGGTTGCTCGTGAAAGGGTTGTCCTTGACTTTTGGATTGATGGTTTTCGCTTCTCCGATGAATTTCTTGTCTTGGACAACCTTGCCGATGAACTTATCATCGGCGCGACGACGATGCAAAAGTGGCGCCTGAAGTTGGACATGGAGCACGAAGACATCATCATTGACCCGTCCGTTACTCGGTTGCGATTTATCTGAGGAGTGACCCATCAATGGGCATTGTGACGAAGCGGGTTCGTCTTGTCGGTTCAAAAGGCGAACACGAGACGGAAGGGCTGTTTGACAGCGGTGCAAGTTACTCGTTCATCCGTAAGGATGTCGCTGAGCGCTTGGAAACTTTGCTGCCCTTGCCTCAACCGATGACTTTTGAAATGGCAGAACAAGGTGCTACAGTGGTTGCTCGTGAAAGGGTTGTCCTTGACTTTTGGATTGATGGTTTTCGCTTCTCCGATGAATTTCTTGTCTTGGACAACCTTGCCGATGAACTTATCATCGGCGCGACGACGATGCAAAAGTGGCGCCTGAAGTTGGACATGGAGCACGAAGACATCATCATTGACCCGTCCGTTACTCGGTTGCGATTTGTTTAGCAAAGGAGGTCAAGTTTTATGGAACTGCACGAGCATGTGACTTTTGAGGAACGAACCATTGAAATTCGGCGAGTTTCGCGGGTTATGGAAGGTGGCAAGCGAATGTCCTTCCGCGCTTTGGTTGTCGTTGGCGACGGGCGCGGGAGAGTTGGGGCTGCTATCGGTAAAGCCTTGGGCGTCCCTGAGGCAATCCGAAAAGCCGCTGAAAAAGCGAAGCGGGAATTGGTCACCGTCCCTATGCTTGGTGACACAATCCCGCATGAGGTTTGGGGTGAAATGAAAGCGACGAGGGTTTTGCTTAAACCTGCAGCCCCAGGGACAGGTGTTATCGCAAGTGGACCAGTTAGAGCAGTTTTGGAGTTGGCAGGGATTAGGAATGTGCTGACCAAAGTTTACGGCTCTCGCAACCCAATCAATGTCGTCCAAGCGACTTTGGACGCACTTCGCCGCCTTCGCTCCCCTCAAGAGATTGCCCAAATGAGAGGCAAGTCTGTTCGCGATTTACCCATACCGAGAAAACTTCGGAGGTGGCTTGAAGAACATGCCGAGCAAAAAACTTCTCCAAGTGACCTTGGTGCGTAGCCCAATCGGTTGCCCCAAAGACCAAAAAGCAACTGTCAAAGCAATGGGTTTGAACAAAATCGGAAAAACGGTCACTCTGCCCGATAACCCTTCAGTGAGGGGGATGATCCGAAAAGTCGCTCACCTTGTCCGCTGGCAAGAAGTGACGGAAGGGGGTCAGAACTGACATGGTGATGATTCACGAACTCAAGCCTGCTCCAGGCTCCAAAAAGCGAAAGAAGCGGGTCGGACGCGGAATCGCTGCCGGGCAAGGCAAGACCGCCGGAAGGGGGACGAAAGGGCAAAAGGCGCGGGAGAATGTCCCGCCTTGGTTTGAGGGCGGACAGACCCCACTTTACAAGCGAGTCCCTAAGTTGAGAGGCGAAAGCAAAAAAGCGATGCCCGTTGAACCCTTCCGAAAACACTACGCCATCGTCAACATAAAGCAACTGGAGGCAAAATTTGAGGCTGGCGAGGTTGTAACGCCCGAAGAACTTGTAAAGCGGCGCATCATTGACGACATTGAAGATGGGGTTAGGATTTTAGGTGACGGCGAATTGACAAAGCCGTTAACCGTCTACGCCCATCACTTCAGCGCGTCCGCCAAAGCGAAAATTGAAGCGGCGGGCGGAAAAGCAGTGGTGATTCAGCCATGATGGTTAGACCTGACAGGGGAAGCAACCTAATCCAAAATGCGCTGACGGCTCTGAAAATCCCAGATTTACAGCGCAGGTTCAAATTCCTGTTGCTCGCTTTGGCTGTTTACGCTTTCGGGTCTCACATACCTGTGCCAGGCATAGACACCAGCGGGATTGAACGGTTCTTCACCCAAGGCGCTGGTGCAGGTCCTTTCTTCGGGTTAATCAACATGTTCACTGGCGGTGCTCTGCGCAAATTCTCAATCTTCGCCTTGGGCGTCATCCCATACATCAACGGAAGCATCATAGTCCAGTTGTTGACCGCAGCCTTCCCGCAACTTGAGGAGTTGAGGAAGGAAGGGGAGTGGGGAAGGCGTAAACTTGCCCGATTGACCCGCTACTTGACCCTTCTCTCCGCTTTCCTTCAAGGTTTCGGATACATCCACCTGTTCATGAACACACCGCTACCAGGCGGCGGAACTGTTCTACCGCAGGATTTGCCCATCTGGCAACAGATGTGGGCGATTTTGTCAATGATTGCTGGGACGGCTTTTTTGATGTGGCTTGGCGAGTTGATCACGGAGCGTGGTCTTGGGAACGGAATTTCCATCATCATTTTCGCAGGCATTGTCTTGAGGTTGCCAGGCGAATTGGCTCAAGTTATCGGCAGCGCTGTTTCGGGTGGAATCCCTTGGGGTAGCGTTTTGATGCTCTTTGCCCTCTTCGGCTTTACCCTCGTCTTCATTGTCTATGTCCAACAATCTCAACGACGCATCCCCGTAACTTACACGAGAAGGATGGTCGGAAACAGGCTGGGCAGTGTGACCAGTTACCTGCCAGTTCCAGTTAACATCGGCGGCGTAATCCCCATCATCTTCGGTCTGGCTGTTGTCAGTTTCCCGGTCACCCTCGTCTCCTTCTTCCCAGTCAAGGTCACTATCCCGTTCGTCGGCTGGACTGTTGACATGGTTCAAGTTCGCTCCATCATTCAACATTGGTTCACGCCGGGCGGAAGTTGGTTCGGTTTGCTCCTTTACGGCATCATGGTCGTCATCTTCACCTACTTTTACGCAGCCATCATTTACCGACCCGACGAAATCGCTGACAACTTGCGGAAGTGGGGAGGCGTGATTCCCGGAATCAGACCTGGGCAGCAAACCGTTGAATACATTGACCGCGTGGCAACTCGCATAACCTTTGCGGGTGCTTTGTTCCTTGCCATTGTCGCCGTGCTTGAATTCCTCGTGCCATCTTGGACGAGAATTCCAGAATCGCAGTTCAGCCTCGTTGGCGGGACTTCCATCTTGATCGCCGTTAGCGTAGCCCTTGAAACGATGAAGCAACTTGAAGCGCAATTGCTTTTGCGGCAATACGAGACCTTCATCAAGTAGTGTGTGCGAAATCTACTTCAAGGCTTGAACTCAACCGCGCACTGGAGGGATCACCATGTCAGGACAAAGGGAAGTTATCGTGTTGCTTGGACCGCCAGGTGCAGGTAAGGGAACTCACGGGCAGCGATGGGCGGAGGAGAACGGATGGCGATATGCTGCTACAGGTGACTTGCTGCGTGAGGCTGTCCAAAAGCAAACACCGATTGGAGTTCAAGCAAAGTCCTACATGGAAAAAGGTTTGCTTGTCCCTGACGAAGTCATGCACGGCGTCGTTGAAGAAGTTTTGAAAAGTTCAGACCGACCACTTTTGCTGGACGGCTACCCACGAACCCTCGCACAGGCTCAAGTTTTGGATGAAATGACTCAACGATTGGGTTGGGAAGTGAAAGCAGCCGTATTGCTGACTTTGAGCGATGACGAAATCGTTGAACGCTTGTCTTCCCGACGGGTTTGCCCAAATTGTCAAGCAATTTACAACCTCAAGTCCAAACCACCGCGAAACGACGAGATTTGCGATGAGTGTGGAGCGAAATTGATTCAACGGGACGACGATAAGCCTGAAGTCATTCGCAAGCGTTTGGCTGTCTACAGGGAACAAACATCCCCTGTGGTGGACTATTACCGAGCAAAGGGCATACTCGTTGAAGTCTGCTCCTCTGGCGAACCCGACGAGGTTTACGAGCGACTGAGAAAGGTGACATTGACATGAGCAAGGTGACAACGAAACCGAGGCAGCAACCGAAACTCATTTTGAAGTCACCCGACGAAATCGCTCGGATGAGGGAGGCTGGTGTCATCGCTTACTTTGCCCTGAAGGCAGCAAAGGAAGCAGTGCAGCCGGGTGTGACGCCGAAAGATTTGGATGCTGTCGCTGAATCGGTCATCCGAAGGATGGGCGCAATCCCTTCCTTCAAAGGCTACCGAAACTACCCTGCCGCCACCTGCATTGCTGTCAACGATGCCGTCGTCCATGCAATCCCTACTGACCGAAAGTTGCAGGAAGGGGACATCGTGGGGATTGATTTGGGAGTGTTTTACAAGGGCGTCCATGTTGACACGGGGATAACCGTAGGGGTAGGGCGAATTAGCCCTCTGGCTCGCAAACTTCTGAAAGTGACATCCGAGGCTCTTTACAAAGGGATAGAGCAGGCGAGGGCTGGCAATACCGTTTGGGACATATCCGCAGCCATTCAAGACTGGGTTGAAAGTCACGGTTTCTCCGTCGTCCGAGAACTCGTTGGACACGGTGTCGGTAGGCATTTGCACGAAGCGCCTGAAATTCCCAACTTCACTGAACCGAGGCTAAAACGAGTCGTGTTAGTGCCTGGGATGACTTTTGCCATTGAGCCGATGGTGACAGCGGGCGATTTTCGTGTTAAAGTTTTGGAGGACAATTGGACGGTCGTGACACAAGATGGGAGTTTGGCTGCTCAATTTGAACACACGGTTGCGATTTCGCCGAACGGTGAACCGCTCATCCTGACGCTTGGTCCCAACGGAGAAGATGACCTTTGGCGGGTTCAATTTTGACGAAACTTGGCGAAATTTTGGGAGGCTGAGGAGATGCCTAAGGAGCAACCGATTGAAGTTGAAGGAACGGTCAAAGAGGCTTTGCCAAACGCTACATTCAAAGTGGTTTTGGACAACGGGCAAGAAGTGTTAGCCCATGTTTCTGGGCGTATGCGAGTCCATTTCATCCGCATCGTCCCAGGCGACAGAGTTAAGGTTGAAATTTCGCCTTACGACCCAACCAGAGGGCGAATCGTTTACCGAATAAAGTGACGGTCAAATCGCTGGCAGGAGGAGAAGAGAGATGAAGGTGAGACCTTCTGTCAAGAAGATGTGCGACAAGTGCAAAATCGTTAGGCGAAGGGGGCGCATTTATGTCATTTGCGAGCGCCCAAAACACAAACAAAGGCAAGGCAAGTGAGGTGACCGAAAAGTGGCGCGAATTGCCGGCGTTGACATCCCAGACAACAAGCGATTGTTCGTGGGATTGACCTACATCTACGGTGTAGGGCGAACTTTGGCAATCAAAGCCTGTGAAGCCGTCGGGATTGACCCCATGAGGAAACTGGGGGAACTCAGTGACGAGGAATTGGCGAGATTGCGCGACTACATTGAGCGCAACTATAAGGTTGAGGGAGATTTGCGTCGCGAAATCGCAGAGAACATCAAACGGCTCATTGACATCGGATGCTACAGGGGAAGAAGGCATTTGGCTGGCTTGCCCGTTCGCGGTCAACGGACTCGCTCAAATGCGAGAACCAGAAAGGGTCCGAGAAAGACAGTCGGAACGAAGAAGGGTAAGCGCTCAAAGAAGAAGGGTTAATCGTTGACCCTGAAACCGAGAAACTTGTGCCCGAACATTGTCCAAGCATTGCAGCATTAACTCTTCCACGACGGAGGTGTGAAAGTGATGGCTCAAAGGAAAACAGCGAGAAGGGGACAGAGACGGAGAAGGGAAAGGAGGGTAATAACCCACGCAGTCGCCCACATACAGTCAACCTACAACAACACGATTGTGACCATCACCGACCCACAAGGAAACACATTGGTCTGGGCAAGTGGCGGGACTGTTGGCTTTAAGGGCACAAAGAAAGGCACCCCTTACGCCGCTCAATTGGCTGCACAGACTGCAGGGAAGAAAGCGATGGACATGGGGGTCAAAAAACTGGACATCCTTGTCAAGGGACCAGGTCCGGGGAGAGATACAGCGGTTCGCGCTCTCCAAGCATTGGGATTTGAAATCGGCACGGTCAAAGACATCACGCCAACGCCCCACAACGGTTGCCGACCAGCGGGGCGAAGAAGAGTTTAAGCCGACAAGGAGGCGAGTAAATGCATGGGACGCTACATCGGTCCAGTCTGTCGCTTGTGCCGAAGGGAAGGCGTGAAGTTGTTCTTGAAAGGTGAAAAATGCGTTACGAAGTGCATCTTGGACAGGAGAAGACAGCCACCAGGACAACACGGCGAATTGAGGCGGAAGCAAACCGAATACGGCAAGCGGTTGAGGGAGAAGCAGAAACTTCGCCGAATTTACAATGTCCGAGAGGAACAGTTCGTTCGCTATTTTGAGATGGCGACTAAGATGCCCGGCAACACAGGAGAGAACTTCCTGCAATTGTTGGAAAGACGGCTTGACAATGTCGTTTACCGCTTGGGGTTCGCCCTCTCGCGAAACCACGCCCGACAATTGGTCGTGCACGGACACATTACTGTGAATGGGCGAACCGTTGACATCCCGTCCTATCTGGTTGATGTTGGAGATGTCATTGCCGTTAAAGAAGACATGCACGACAATCCCGATGTCCAACGAGCAATTGAAGTGCGGGGGGATTGGACAGTCCCTGCATGGCTCAGCCGAGATACAAGCACTTTGACTGGACGGGTTTTGAGTCTGCCAACCCGTGACCAAATTGATGTCCCTGTTGACGAAAACTTGGTGGTTGAGTTCTACTCACGCTAATCAATTTGAGTTCACCACAAGCCGAACTGCAGGTTTATCCCTGCAGTTTTGGCTTGATGCCAAAAGGACGGAGGCGATTTTGACCATGCTGACGATGGAAAGATTGCTGGTGATGCCACAAATTAAGGAGTTGATGAGGGAAGCCCGTTATGCGAAATACGAGATTGCGCCCCTTGAGCCCGGTTTGGGGACAACCCTCGGAAATGCTTTGCGCCGAACTTTGCTCAACGACATCTTGGGGGCTGCCATCACGGAAGTCTGGATTGAGGGTGTTCCCCACGAATACACCACCATTCCGGGCGTCAAGGAGGATGTCCTTGAAATCATCCTGAACCTGAAAGAGGTCGCTATCCGACCCCTGCCGACCATCAACCCGAGAGTTCCCTACACAGCACGAATTCAAGTTCAAGGCGAGGGCGAAGTCACAGGTGCTGACATCCAAATGCCCTACGGTTTTGAAGTCGCCAACCCTGAAGTCCACATCGCTACCTTGACCGATAAGAAGGCTTCCTTGGACATGCAACTGACCATCAGGGTCGGTAAAGGTTATTTGCCGCTGGAAAGGATTGACAGGTCTAAACTCCCGTTGGGCACAATCCCCGTTGACGCGATTTTCTCACCCGTCAAGAAAGTAAACTTCATCGTTGAGCCAATGCGGGTTGGTATCCGCAGCAACTACGACAGGTTGATTTTGGAAATTTGGACGAACGGGGCAATTGAGCCAGACCAAGCCATCGTGGAAGCGGCTCAACTGCTCATTGAGCACCTGAGATTGCTGCAGCCTCTGGGCATGGCGAGACAGTTTGTCCTACAGGAGTTGGGTGTTGAAGAGGGGATGATAGCAGCAGGTGAACCTATTGAACGGTTGGGGTTGCCAAACCGCATTCTCAATGTGCTTCGCCGAAACGGCATCACCACAATTCAGGAGTTGACAAGTTATACCCGTGAGGAAATCCTTGAGCGGGTCTCAGGTCTCGGAGAGCAATCCCTTCAGCAGATAGAGGAAAGGTTGCGGGAACTGGGCTACTACTTCCGAGAGGAATGGGGTGATTGAAAGATGCGCCACAAGAAGGACTACAAACTGCTCGGACGATTCCCGTCTCACCGAAAATCCATGCTGAGAAACTTGGTCGCTTCACTCTTCATCCACGAGAAAATTGAGACGACTTACACGAGGGCGAAAGCGGCACAGCGAATTGCGGAGAAACTGATTAGCATCGCCAAAGAAGACACTGTTGCCGCCCGCCGCCTTGTCGCCGAATATATCCCCAACCCATTGCGCCGCCAAGTCGTCACCAAACTTTTCAGGGAAATCGCGCCCAGATACAAAGACCGAAACGGCGGTTATACACGCGTCATCAAAGCAGGCATAAGAAGAGGCGATGCTGCTCAGGAAGCCGTTCTGATGCTTGTGGAGTAGTTTGACTTGCTTTGAGGTGCGAAATGCTTAACGCAAAACGCCCATGAGGCATATCAAATTGGTCATCGGTTACGACGGCACAGATTTTCACGGCTTTCAGCGCCAGAAGGGCTTGAGGACCGTTCAGGAAGAGTTGGAACGCACCTTGACAACTTTGTTAGGGCATCCTGTCAGCGTTAAAGCGGCAGGGCGAACAGATACTGGCGTCCACGCCGAGGGGCAAGTTGTCAGTTTTTGGACGAATTGCCCTATTCCTGTTGAACGGCTACCTTTAGCCCTCAACTCTCTCTTGCCAGCAGATATCGTTGCCAAGAAAGCAACTCAAGTCAGCCCTAAATTCCATCCACGCTTTGACGCAACCAGCCGCGTCTATCGTTACTTGATTGAAAACCGCCCCGCCCCATCGGTGTTGCTGCGAAGATATGCTTGGCACATACCAGAACCGCTGAATGTGGAAGCGATGAAGCAAGCAGCCCAGTTCCTAATTGGAGTTCACGATTTCGCTTCTTTCCATGCGAGCGGTAGCGATTTGGGCTCAACCGTTAGGGAAATGAAGCGGATAGTTATTGCCAAGCGGAACGGTGTCGTCGCAATCACTATGGAAGCGAACGCTTTCCTTTACCATATGGCTCGCATCATCGTCGGGACGCTGGTTGAAATTGGCTTGGGACGGAGAGAGCCTGATGAGATGAAGGCTATACTTGAAGCCCGTGACAGGTCAGTGGCAGGCAAAACCGCACCACCGCACGGCTTGTGCTTGGTGCAGGTGAAATACGGGAGGAGGTGCTGTAGCAATGGCTCGGAAGAAGGAGCAAATTGACAACCCAAAAAGTTTCGTGGAAGGGTTGAGGCAAGTCATTCAGGACTTGCTTGTGCCCGAATTGAAAGCAATTCAGGTCACCCTGCAGCATCACGGCGAGTTGATTCAAAATCTGCAAAGGCAAATGGAGACAATGCAACGACAGAACGACGAACGGTTTGCTGCCGTCCAAAAGCAGATGGACGAAAGGTTTGCTGCTTTTCAACGGCAAATGGACGAGCGGTTTGCTGCCGTCCAACGGCAAATGGACGAGCGCTTTGCTGCCCTTCAGCAGCAAATTTTGGCTTTTCAACAGCAGACGGCGGAGGAGTTCTCTAAAGTTTGGCAGTCTATCGCTGAGTTATTGGAAGCGCAAAGGCACACTCAGGTGGTTTTGCAGCGCATTTTGGACCGCTTGGATGTCATGGAAATTGTCAAGGAGACGCAAACGAGGCAAAAAGTTATTGAAGCCCAGACGGAGCAATTGAGGGAAGAAGTTGCCCATCTGCGGCGACTGCTGGAAATGACGATGCAGCAAAGAGGAATTCAACCGACAACGCCATAAAGGGGGAAGTTTGGCTATGGCTAACAAGACGACTTGGGTTGACCCGAAAACCGTTGAACGGAAATGGTGGGTCGTTGATGCTGAAGGCAAAATTTTGGGGCGATTAGCCAGCGAAATCGCCCGCATCTTGATGGGCAAACACAAGCCTCAATGGCAGCCCAATTTGGACATCGGCGATTTCGTCATCGTCGTCAATGCCGAGAAGGTAAGGTTGACCGGCAAAAAGTTAGACCAAAAATTCCATTACCGCCACTCAGGAAGACCCGGCAACCTCAAGGCTTACAGTTACCGCTGGATGCTTGAAAACCGTCCAGAACGGGTGATTGAGTTGGCGGTGTCAAAAATGCTACCCAAGAACCGATTGCGGGCGAGGATGTTAAAACGGTTGAGGGTCTATCGCGGTCCCAACCATCCCCATCAGGCTCAAATGCCTCAGCCACTTTCCATCACGCCCACGCGGGTCCCTGTGCCCGCAGAGTGAAACATGAAACGAGTTTGATGCAGACAAGATTAGGAGGTGTCGGACAAGCATGGAACAACAAGTTCCTGCAACGCCGGAAACCGAACAGGTAGCGATGGAAAAAACCGAATCACCCGAAACAAAGCAAACAACCGAAGTCCGAGAGCCAATGGCAACATCTGCTGAACAAGCGCTCTCGGAAAAAACAAGCACCGAGTTTTTGCCTGCAGTCACTTTGCCCACAGAACCCGTCAAGAAGCGGGAAGGCAAAGTTGAAATCACGCCGAAGGGGGAAATCAGGTTTTACGCCACAGGGCGGCGCAAGGAAGCAATTGCGCGAGTTTGGCTTATCCCAGGCGGGACAGGACAAATCATCGTCAATAACCGACCCTTGCTGGACTATGTGACGCGCATATCGCTTTACGAGGAAGTCATTGAGCCCTTCCGAGTCACGAACACGCTCGGCATGTTTGATGTCAAAGCAACGGCGAAAGGTGGAGGCTTGCATGGGCAAGCGGGTGCATTGAGACTGGGCATTGCCCGCGCCCTCGTCGTTTGGAAAGAAGAACTGCGACCAATTTTGAGGCGCTACGGGTTACTCACCCGTGACCCGCGAGCGAAAGAGCGGAAGAAGTATGGACGAAAGAGAGCACGACGCGGCTTCCAGTTCCGAAAGCGGTAATTTACCGTTGCCGCGCCAAACTTGGTGAAGGGACGCCGAAATGACGGAGCGACAGGGCGGTGACGGGAATGCGCCCACTGCTTTGC
>ERZ1669248.313-NODE-313-length-25615-cov-26.490180_pt1 | contig 25615 bp, 35 predicted proteins | sample MGYA00579296_ERZ1669248 | MGnify/ENA primary metagenome ERZ1669248 (study PRJEB41166, sample SAMN08046057) | hot springs metagenome | biome: hot spring; feature: neutral hot spring; material: thermophilic sediment; isolation source: thermophilic sediment from...
TTGAATGGCCTTTGAAATATCCACAATCTTTTGAAAGAATGGGTATTACTCCTCCTAAAGGAATTTTGCTTTATGGTCCTCCTGGATGTGGAAAAACTTTGTTAGCTAAAGCCGTTGCTACAGAAAGCGGAGCCAACTTTATAGCAGTTAAAGGACCAGAGTTACTTAGTAAGTGGTTTGGAGAAAGTGAAAAGAAAGTAAGAGAATTATTTAGAAAGGCAAAACAAGTAGCTCCTTGTATAATTTTCTTTGATGAATTAGATGCATTAGCGCCAAGAAGAGGAATTGGAATGCATGAAGCAACAGAAAGAGTTGTTTCTCAATTATTAACTGAAATTTCTGGAATAGAAGAAGTTAAAAACGTTGTATTAATAGCTGCAACAAATAGACCAGATTTGATAGACCCAGCGCTTTTAAGACCAGGAAGAATAGACAAACTAGTTTTTATTCCTCCTCCAGACGAAAAAGGAAGGTTGGAAATATTAAAGGTTCATACAAGAAAGGTACCACTAGCAAAAGATGTTAGCTTAGAAGAAATAGCAAAAAGGACAGAAGGCTATTCTGGAGCCGATTTAGAAGCTTTGGTTAAAGAGGCTGCAATGAATGCCTTAAGAGAAGATATAAATGCTAAAGAAGTAAAGTGGAAACACTTTGAGGAGGCTATGAAGAAGATAACTCCAAGTATATCAAAAGAATTAGTAGAATATTACAAAAGATTTGAAGAAAGAAAAAGGCAAGTAAGTAAGGAAGAGGTTCAACCTTACATAGGCTGAATTATTTTTACTTCTCTCTTCAAAAATTCAGAAATTTCAGATTCTAAACTTGATTTCAAGTTTTCTCTAAGATTTTCCAATTCTTCCAACTTTCTTTTCATCTTTTCTAATGATTTTCTTTCTTCATCGACATCAAAAGAGATCGATTTTATCTCATTTTCGATTCTTAATTTTTCTTTAATAACACTTATTTTCTCTATTTCAGACTCTATTTCTCTGAGTCTTTTTTCTAATTGCAAATATTCACTTGAAACTTTATCAAAAATATTTTCTTCAATAACATTCTGCAACTTTCTTAACTCTTCCTCTTTTAAATCTAAAGATTTTGCATTCTCTAACAATTTCTTTAAAAAGCCTTGCATATCGTGAGAAATTACTGCGTCAAAAGGAGAATAGATGAATTTTTCTATAATAGCTGAATCTTTTTCATTTACTTTTCTCCTAATTTTTTTAAGGATATGCTCTATTGTAGATGCTTTCTCAATACAGATAGATGACAGCTCTTTTTCTCTAAAATATATCTTTGATTTTTCTTTTTCTAATTCCCTCAACTTTCTTAATTCTTCCGAATTTTCCAACCTTACTATTTCTTCTTTCTTTACCTCTATCTCTTTTTCTTTTTGAGCAATTTTCTCATTTTCCTTTTGGATTGAATCTTTCAAATTTTCAATTTCTTTTTTTAGCCATAAATAATCATAGACTTGTTTTTTTATATCCAAGACTTTGTTTGATTCCTCGCTATAAAATATTCTTTTTTGTTTTTCGACTTCTTCGATCAAAATTTTAAAATTTTCCAAAACCTTACCAGAAGAAGAAAAATAATTTTTTATAGTTAAGAAATCTTTTAATGATATTGCATTTACTTCTCTTAGCTTTTCATAAAACTCTCTGTAAAAGCTAATGATCTTGCTTAAATCAGACGAAGTTAAATTTTCATACTTAAAAGCATTTATTGCAAGCTCCATTTTTTCCAAAAAGTCTTTTTTCTTGGCATTTACCAACGTTTCAGTTTGTTTATCCGGCAAGCTTATAGTTTCATTCTTAAGGTTATTTAAAGAATTTTCTAAATTTTTGACCTTTGATTCAATTGATTTATAAATTGAGATTAAAGAATTTTTCATTTCTTCTTCCTTAATAGAAATAAAATTGTTAAGAACTGATTCTAACTCATTTTCCCTAACTATTAATAGCTTTTTTGGTTCCTCTTTCTTTTCTTCTTTCTTTTTGAATATTCTAAACAAAAAATCTAGCATATAGATTTTTAACTGTCTAAGCTATAATTTCTTGTATGACAAAAAGTATAGGTGTTATATCTGGTAAAGGAGGTACAGGAAAAACTATTTTTTCTATTAATTTGTCTATAGCTTTAAATCAGCTTGGTAAAAAAACTGTTCTAATAGATGGAAATATAACTATGCCTCATGTAGCCCAATATCTAGGTATTGAAAACTTTAATTTTACATTAAATGATGTCCTTAAAGAAAAAGTAAACATTTTAAATGCTTTTTATAATTTTAACGGAATAAAAATATTGCCTTCAAGCACAAAAATAGAAGACCTAAAAGATGTTGATATTAAAAAGTTGAAAAGAAATGTTGAAATTTTGAAGAAAAGCGGCAATATAGATTTTATAATAATTGACGGTGCTCCTGGAATAGGTAAAGAAGCTTTAGCAATAATAGAAGCTTCAGATGATATAATATTAGTTACTAATCCTTTTGATCAAATGATTGAAGATGTACTAAAGCTTAAGGAGATTTTGTCCTACTTCGGAAACAAAAAGGCTCATTTAGTTTTAAACATGGGATTCTGGCCTTCAAAGAGCAAAATAGAAGAAATTGAACAAAAGACAAAAATGAAAGTTTTAGGAATAATACCGACTGACAAAAAAATTCAAAAATCTTTAATAAACAGAATTCCTTTAATGGAATATTCTAAAAAAAGCATTACAGCTGAATGTTTCAGAATTATTGCTTCTAAAATAAGCGAAGAAGAATATAACCAAAGCTTAAAGTTTAAGATTTTTTCACAAATAATGGAATTAAAAAATAAGCTAGAATACATTTTATAGATAGGAAAAACAAGCTAAATAATGGGAGTCTTCAGAAAAATTTTTAAAATTTTAATAAGTTTTTTATTCTTAATTTCATTTTCTTTGCTAATACTTACAATTTCCTTGCAAAAAATTACAAGTTATCAAACTCTAAAGAACATAACAGTTCCTTTAATAGAAAATCAAACTAAAATAAGCGAAGAGCAAAAAGATCTAGCATTACTATTTCTAAAAGAAAAATGTAAAAATCAAAGAGAAATTACTATAGAATTTGGAACAAATATTAGCATCAAATGCGATGAGTTAGAAAATTTAAACAAAGATAACTTAAAAACATACATTGCATCTAAAATTTTTGATTCGATATATTTTCAAAAGTATGATTGTGACTTAACTAAATGTTTAAAAGATGGTAAAATGGGGTATTTAATAAGCGCTGATTTTAACAGCTTCGTTTCTTCTTTTTTAATTTACATTGCTATAGCCACTATAATTCTTGGAATTTTATATTTCTTATTGATAGAGAAGCTAGAAGAAAAAATTCTATCTTTTGCAATAATATTCCTACTATCCTCCGCACCTATATTATTTTCTGATTACATTATTCCTTATAGAACTTTAAACATAGAATCATTAGAAATAATCAGTCAAAAAATTAAAGAGGAGCTAAACTTTATCTATTACATTTTTTATCTGGGTTTAGCCTTCTTGATTGTCTATCTGGCTTTAATGGTAAAAAACAGGTTTATTAAGAAAAAATAAATTAAATTATGTTGTTAGTTAAAGATGTCATGAACAAAAATGTAGTAGTTGCAAAGCCTATAGTAACCCTTAGGGAAGCAGCCAAAGTTATGGGAGAAATGAACATGGGCAGCTTAGTAGTGATGGAAGGGGAAAAGATAATAGGGATTGTAACGAGTACTGATATTCTTAAAGCAATTGGAGATGGAAAAGATCCAGATAAAGTTACAATAGGAGACATAATGACTAAAAGCGTTATAACAATACAAGCTGATGAACCTTTAGATAAAGCAGTAGATCTAATGATAAAAAATAAAATAAAGAAGCTACCAGTTTTGATGAACGAAAAGTTGGTTGGAATAATTACAGTTAGCGATATAGCAATAGTAGAACCAAAAATCATAGCAAGCTTGGCTTCTCTGATTTCCCTAAATGCAGGAAAATTTGGTGGCGCTTAGTATCGATAAAACAAAACTAGAGAACCACTAGAATCTCTTAGGAATAAACTATCTCCTTCTTTATTCCATATTGGATACTTTTTCTTAAAACTGAATTTTTGACTCAAATTTGTTGAAAAAATTTCTATTTTTTCTCCTGGATTAAAGATATAGGAAGGAAATATAAACTTGTTATGACTTTCATCCTCTAACACCCAATTTTTCAGCTGAATAGAAAAATTACAATTATTCTTCAAAACAACTTTTTCTTCACCAACAAAAATTAAACTATCTAGACTGATACAAGTTACATTTGATTTTTTCCAGATTCCAATTTCATTTCTAATTGCATATTTTTCTGCATCTTTAAGCTCATCTAAATATTTAGAAATTTTATTTAAGTCAAAGGTATGAGCTAGACCTTTCTTTAAAATTTCGACATTTACATTTTTTCCATTTACAAAAACAAAAGCCAATTTTCTTCCATATATGTCTTTCTTTATGATATCTTCCTCTAAATAGACTTCTTTATTCTCTACTAGCTCTGACAAATAATTTCTTGCTTCATCAAAGAAAGCTTCTCCTTCTTCTGGTGCATTTATACCCAAAAGTCTTACTTTAATACCGTTGGAAAGCTCGAGTGTATCGCCATCTATAACCTTTATTACAAAAGCCTTAGTTTTGGTTATCTGGGAGCTGCTTTGCAAAAAGCTAGAAAGAAAAATTAACAAAGTTATGAAAAACGAAATTAAGACTGCCTTTTTAATTGTAAGCATTAAGATTTTTAGATTCTAATTAATTATCTTCACTTAGATTTCTTATTCCTTGAGAAAATGAATCTTCATCTATTCTACCAAAATTCTCTATTATTTCGCTTATTTTTGAATTAGCATATTTTTTTGAACATTCTTCGCAAATAATAACAACCTTTTTTGTTTCTTCGTCTCCAACCTTAAAAACTAAACCTTCCTTTTTACAAATATCACATTTTCCATAAAACGTGGCTGAAATTTTTATCCTCACCTCTAATTTTTAATTTTTCAAAATAAAAATGCCTGTAAAACTGCAAAAAAAGAAATTTTTAACTGGGGAAATTTTATAAAGAAGAATGCTAAAATAATATTAGGGTTCTTACACGAACCCAGGTAAGGAAAATGGCAAAGAAGAAGAAGAAATAGGATAAAATAAAAATATAACCTTTTCTTTCTTTTTTCATTTTTTATTTTTTATTTATACAGAGAGTAAAAAATTCTGACATGTAATAATTTTTAAGCTTAAACGCTAAAGATTGAGAAATGGGAAAGATGATCAGAATGGTAAACAATATTGGAATAGAAGGACTAACGCCTCCGGAAAAAGAGTGTAAAGATGAAAAGTGTGCATGGCATGGAAAAATTAAAGTTAGAGGAAGGATTTTTGAAGGTATTGTAGTATCTATTAGGCCTCAAAAAACGGCAATAATAGAAAGGGAATATTTTCATTACATACCAAAATATGAAAGATATGAAAGAAGACATTCTAGACTTTATGCTCATTTACCACCGTGTATAGATGTTAAAGTTGGTGATAAAGTAATTATAGGAGAAACTAGAAAATTGAGTAAAACAAAAGCTTTTGTAGTCTTAGGTGTTAAAAAATGAAAGCGCTAAAAGCTAGCATAACAAAAGCGCTTAATGTTGGTAGTTATTTGAATTGTGCAGATAATACTGGTGCAAAAGTTTTGCAAATAATCTCAGTTAGAGGCTATAAAGGTAAAAGGAGGAGAATGCCAAAAGCTGGAGTTGGAGATATGGTAAAAGTTGTAGTAAAGGAAGGTGATGTTAAAGTGAGAAAACAGATTTTTAATGCTGTCATCATCAGACAAAAGAAAGAATACAGAAGAGCGGATGGAACAAGAATAGCATTTGAGGATAATGCTGCTGTATTAGTTAATGAGGAAGGAGAACCAAAAGGAACAGAAATTAAAGGTCCTGTAGCTAGAGAGGCAGTAGAAAGATTTTCAAATTTAGGAAAAATCGCAACCATGGTGATTTAATGTCTTTAGATGCCTTTATAGGTTTGAAAAAAGATAGCGTATTAATATGTGAAGCTGACAAATTTGATAATATAGTTCAAGAACCTGAGTTAATGAGAAAGATTAGAACAACAACAATAGCTAGATTTTATAGTTAGGTGAAAAAAATGAAAAGACCTAAGTCAAAGAAACCAAGAAAGCAGAGAAAGTTCTTGAGGGAAGCTCCTTTACATATAAGGAGAAAAATTATTTCTGCACATTTATCTAAAGAACTTAGGGAAAAGTATAAAAGGAGGAGTCTTCCTCTTAGAAAAGGCGACGAGGTTAAAATAATGAGAGGAGAATTTAAAGGAACTATTGGAAAAATTGTTAGAATAGATACGAAGAATTACAAAGTTTATGTAGACACTGCTAAAAAGAAGAGAACCGTTGGAACAGAGTATTTGGTCCCAATTTCTCCAAGCAACCTAATGATAATAAAATTAAACTTAGATGATAAGTATAGAATGAAGATATTGGAGCGTGGTAAAATTGTCTCATCTTAAAAGGCTATCAGCACCAGAATTTTGGCCAACCTCAACTAGAGGCTATACTTGGACATTTTCACCGTCTCCTGGTCCTCATAAAAAAGATGAGTGTATTCCATTAGCAATTATTGTTAGAGATATATTGAAGCTTGCTGAAACTGGAAAGGAGGCAAAAAGAATAATAAAAGCGAGAGAAATATTGGTTGATGGTAAGGTTAGAACTGATCCTAGATATCCAGTTGGAATTTTGGATGTTGTAACAATACCAAAATTAGAAAAAAGCTATAGAGTAATACCATTTAAAAGAGGTTTAAAACTTATAGAAATTGATAAAGAGGAAGCCAATAAAAAAGTTCTAAAAATAGTAGGAAAGAGGAGTGTAAAAGGAAATAAATTCCAGTTAAACATGAATGATGGCAAAAATATACTCGTTAATGAAAATAAATTCAAAACAAATGCTTCTTTACTTGTTGAATTACCAAATCTTAAGATATTAGATTATGCTGAAATGGATATTAACAATACAGTTCTTATAACATCTGGTCAAAATTCTGGAAAAATTGGAAGAATTATAGAGGTTTTGGAGGGTAAATTTAACGTTAAACCTAAAATTGTTTGCGAAATAGAAAATAAAAAAACAGAAGTTCTAAAAGAACATGCCATAGTTATAGGTAAGGAAGAGCCTTGGATTAAGGTGAGTGAATGAATAAAATGAAAGAGATTAGAATAGAAAAAGTTACGATTAATGTTGGGTGTGGCGGAGATTTAGAAAAAATAGAAAGAGCAAAGAAACTTTTATTAATGCTTACTGATCAAAAACCTGTAGTAACGCGTTCTAAAAAAAGATCAACATTTGGAATAGCTAAAGGCAAGCCAGTCGGAGTTAAAGTTACTCTTAGGAAAAAGAAAGCTGAAGATTTCCTCAAAAAAGTTTTTGAAGCCAAAAAATATACTATTCCTGCTTCATCTATAGATAATAATGGTAACTTTAGCATAGGAATTTCAGAATATATAGAATTGCCTGGCATTAAGTACCAACATGAAATTGGAAGCTTAGGTTTTGATGTAACAGTAACTTTAGAAAGGCCTGGATTTAGAGTTAAAAGGAGAAAGGTTAAAAAAGCTGAAATAGGTAAAAAACATAAAATTAATAAGGAAGATGTTATTAATTGGTTAAAAGAGAGGGGAGTTAATGTTGTATAGAGAGGAAATATGGGAATTATCAGATAAACTAAATGGAATAATATGGAAGAAAGTTGAAGAATCGAAAAACATTTTTTCAGTTTACTCTATAGTTTTTGACAGATTACAAAAAATTGAAGATCCTGATGATGTTAGAAGTTTAGAAATTTTAGGAGATTTAGGTGGTTGAACTGCCGAAAAAGTTTGGTAAGGCTACTCATGTTTGTAGAAGATGTGGCTCAACTAGGGGAGTAATAAGAAAATACGGACTTTATTATTGTAGGAAGTGTTTCAGAGAAGTTGCAGAAAGTATAGGTTTTAAAAAATATAGCTGAGAAGATGTTTGAGATTTTATCTTTTTTGATAGCATTCTTTGGAACTTTAATAGCTTCTTACTATGATTTAAAAACCACGGAAATACCTGATTTATTGCCAATTTTATTAATTTTGCTTGGCATAATAACGAATGTTTTAAACTATTCATTCACCAAAAACTTTGAGGTAATTAGACAAATGTTGTTTAATGGATTTTTATTTTCAATAATTGGCTTTTCAATGTATTTTTTTGGTCAATGGGGAATGGGAGACGCTTTTTTACTTTCTGCCATAGGATTCATATCTCCAATAAACATACACTTTAAATCTGAATTTCCTTTTTTCTTCGACTATTTAACTAATCTTTTCTTTCTTGGTACGATATACATGATTTTTTATTCTCTTATTTACACAATTAAAAACAAAAAAGTTTTAAAATTTTTCGAAAAAGATTTACGTAACAATGCTTTAAGTATTGGTATTTCCTTTTTTGTTTTACTGTTTTTATCAATTTTCATTTCATATTGGCTTTTCAATCAATTATACTTTAAACTAATACTGTTAACGATAGCTTTTACATACTTATTAATGATTCTCCTTATTTTTTCAAAATCCGTAGAAAAAACTTTTGTAAAAAAAATTCCAGTATCTGAACTTAAAGCTGGAGATGTCTTAAAAGATAGTAAAAGGTGGGATGGAATAACTGAAGAAGAAGTCAAAAAAATAAAGAAAAGTGGGAAAAAATATGTTTATATAAAAATTGGAGTTCCGTTTGCTCCAAGTTTTCTAATTGCCTTACTCTTTACCCTCTTGATTGGAAATTCTTTGTTTTGGTTATTAAAGTTTGTTGGAAATTTAATTTGATTAAAAACAAAACATAACTTATGAGAGTTTTAGATATAAAACTTAGAAAAGTTTTAGCTTCTAATTCAAAAATAACTACAGAAGTAGAATTAAAAACTAGTAAAGGCGTAGTTTATTCTTCTGTTCCTTTCGGAACCAGTAAAAGCAAATATGAAGTAAAATATCTCCCTTTTGAAAAAGTCAAGGAAAATTTCTTAAGAATAAAAAAATATTTGATTGACGATTTTGATGAATTAAAAGATGTTGATGAATTAATACATTCAATAGATAAAACAGAAGATTTGAGAGAAATAGGCGGTAATTTAGCTTTAGCTATCTCATACTCTTTTCTAAAAGCTTTTGCTATGGAAGAAAATCTACCAGTTTTCTATTATTTAAATAAGAATCCCCAAATACCAAAGCCTGTTTGCAATGTAGCTGGTGGTTGGAATAAACAAAGCGACATACAAGAATTTTTACTTTTACCAATTCATCAGGAGAGTTTTCAAGAGTCTATTGAAGAAATTTCAAATATATACTTGAAGCTTGCAGACGAACTAAAAAAGTCTGATAAGAATTTTAATTACTCTAAAAATTTGGAATCAGCTTGGGTAACTTCTTTAAAGACAGAAGAAATTTTAGAAATTTTAGAAAGAATAAAAACAGAAAATATAGCTTTAGGCTTGGATGTGGCAGCTAGCAATCTTTGGAGTGGAGAAAGATACATATATAAAGACAAAGAATTGAGTACAATGCAACAAATAGAATACATGATTGATTTACAAAGGAAGTTTAAACTATTTTACGTTGAAGATCCTTTCCATCAAGACGATTTCGTAAGCTTTTCTGTTTTTACAAAAAATTCAAATTGTCTTGTGGTTGGAGATGACATATATGCTACAAATGTAAAAAGGTTGAAGCTCGGCTTGGACATAAAAGCTACCAACGCAGTTTTAGTTAAGCCAAACCAAATTGGCACAGTAACTGATGCTCTAAATTTTGTAAAAGAAGCTAAAAAGAATAATTTAAAGATAGTCGTATCTCATAGAAGTGCTGAAACTGATGATAATATATTATCACACCTTGCAGTCGGATTTGGAGCTGACTATTTTAAACTTGGTATATCTGGTGAAAGAATAGTTAAGATAAATGAAATGATAAGAATAGAAGAAGCAATAAATGAGTTAAAATAAGAAATTCTTATATTTCTTTTCCCAATGACTTATCAGTTCTTTAAATTTTTCGTAGAAACTTTTTAATCCGACTAAATCGTCTCTGCAATGTTCAATAATATCTTTTTTTCTTTCTTGATTTCCAGATAAATATTCCTCATAAAAAATTTGAACCATTTTTCCTGTAATCAAAACGTTCTTTTGAATGCCAAGAAAGCTACAAACATCATCTAACCTATTACTAGAAAGTTTGAGAAATTCTCTTGAAAAATTTAGCAAATCAAAAACCTTTAATTTTGTGAAAATTTTTAGGTTTAAGTTGTACTTAGAGCATTTAGAAATTAAAAATGGTATATCAAACTTTGCATTCCAAACATATATTTTCTCTCCCTTTATTTTTTCCAAATAATCTAATACTTGCTCTAAAACCTCCTTTTCTTTTATTGGTGAGTCAACAAAAAAGAATTTTTCCTCCTTATCAGAAACAAAACCTACTAAAACCAAAAATCCTACATCTGCATTTAAACTTGTTGTTTCTATATCCAAAAAAACAGCCATATTTTATTTCCTTCTGAGAAGATAAAAGTTAATTTAAAAAGACTTTGTTTATTTCATATAATTTTCCAAACTTGAATATCTTTCTATTGCATATTTTTTAAGAATTTTTTCTATGTTTTGCTTTAACTCCAAAAAGTATGGATCATCGCCGCCAATCGTCGTAGGAATTATTATTACTCCTAAAGCCGAAGCTTCTTCAATTAATTTTCTTTTTATTCTTCTATATCTTTCTATTTCTTTTTTTATTTTATCCACTACTTCTTTCTCATAAGCTTCTGGAATTTTATAAACTATGCCGTTTCCTCCAAAATCCACAAAAAGATAGCCGTCTCTCTTTCCTATTTCTACTAGGTATTTTCTTACCAAGCTAATCTCCTTTAGAATTTCATTAAAGTGTCTACCAACTTTTTAGTTATTTCTTGAGTTTCCTTATCAGCTGGTCTTATTATTTCTTCAACAATTCTTTGAATTGCTTTTCTTTTTTCTTCTTCTCCTACTTCAATTATTGCCTTGAATGGTTCTTCTACTTTTCCTAGTTTCTCTTTTATTTCCTTAACATCCTTAGCAATCTCTGTTAATGCTGCCCAAATTTGTGCAATTCTAACATCATCTGCTTGTGAATAAGCATATCTATGTTTAGCTGCTCTTTCTATTAGTTCTTTCAACTCTTCTTTCGTTTTATCGTCCAAAAGATTTTTCCAATCTTCCATTAATTACTAATGGATAGAAAAGCTTAAATACTTAACTTATATTGAGGAAAAAATATTATGAAGATTTTTTTGGGGCCTGGTGGCAATTGTCTAACAGCAAAAGAAAAAACAACATTAGGTTCTTTTGAAAGATTGAAAGAGCTTGGTTTAAATGCACAAGAAATAGAATTTGTAAGAAGCATTTATCTTTCCCAAAAAGCCGCTGAAGAAGTTGGAAGACAAGCAAAAAATTATGAAATAAGATTAAGCGTACATGCACCCTATTTTATAAATTTACTTTCTGATAAAAAAGACGTCGTAAACGCTTCTATAAAAAGAATTTTAGAAAGCTTGGATAGAGCAGAAAGGATGGAAGCAGAAGTTGTAGTAGTTCATGCTGCCTACTATGGAAAATTAGAAAAAGAGGAAGCTTTTGAAAAAATGAAGGATATTACATTGAAGATTATTTATGAAGCAGAAAAAATGGGAATAAAGAAAACAAAAATCGCTTATGAAACTATGGCAAAAGAAAGCCAATTTGCAGATTTAGATGAATTGTTAAAACTTATGAAAGAAGTAAAATCAAAAATGTTAACAATATGTGTAGATTTTGCACACATTTATGCTAGAAACAACGGGAAAATTGATTATTCAGAAATTTTGGAAAAAGTTAAGAATTTTGACATTGTTTTTTCTCATTTTTCAAACATGAAATACAATATAAATACAAAAAAATTTGTTGATGTACACGAACCAATAAATTCTCACCCACCATTCGAACCATTGGCAAAAGAGATTTTAAAAAGAAAAATAAACATAGCAATAATTTCTGAATCTCCTAAACTAGAGTTGGATAGTTTAAAAATGAAGCAAATTTTTGAGAAGCTTGGTTATAAATTTTAAAAAGATAATCTGAAACTTTATGCGCTTCTTTTTCTAATTCTCTTTTGCTATTAGTATAAAGTTTTCCTAGATAATCTTGTATCGCATGTACATACTCGTGAATTAAAGTTTTAACCTTCAAATTATAGGGAATTTTTTTATCTATATAAACCTCTTTAGTTTTTGGATTGTAAACTCCAAGAATTTTTGCTATTGGTCTATATAAAACTTGAACATAATCTCCGATTTTTCTTATTACACATGCATAAAAAGTTGGAAGATTTGAATATGAAATCTTAACTTTATCTAGAACTTCTCTCGACACTTTATAAAAATCTGAGACCAGATTCTTAACTTTCTCTATATCAGATTGATTAAGTTCTTCTCTATAAAGATTTATCAAAATTTTTTCAAACATCTATAAAATTAAATTCTAAGCTTAAATTATCTTCATTTCTCTCCATTTTTTCTCAATTTCTTCTTTCTTTTTTCCGCAGTTAGAGCAGCTTTCGCTTAATATAACTATTTCTGCAGAGACTTTATGATAACTGGTTTTTCTTCCCCCTCTAACTGCGCTTCTTTTTGCAACATAAGTTGCTGGTCTGACTAAAACTTCTATTGTTTCTTTCCCACAAAACGGACACTCCCAAATTTCTTTTTGTAAGAACGGCATAGAATACTATTTAAATTTATAAATTTATTTTTTCTCTTCCTTCTTTTCCTTTTTTGGAACTAGTTCTTCTAAAGATTTTTCTCCTTTTTTAACAACCTTACAATTTATCTGAACTATATCTAAAGATATGGTATTACCTCTAACTGTTTTTTTCTTTCTTTGTCCTTTTCTCTCTGGATAAAAGCCAGGAGGTCCTTCTAGAAGAACTCTTTTTTTAACTGCGCCTTCTATTTGAGGATGCATTGGAAAGCCGTCTTTATCAGTTCCACCAGTTATTTTTAAAACATAACCTGTTAATCCAAGTGGAGAGGCATCAAATTCCTCGCCAATTTTTTTACCTATTAGAAATGTAGCTTTAGATTGATCTACTTCTAACTGATAAGCCTTTCTTGTTTCAGGATCACTTATTACAAACTTGAATACTGGCATACAGAATTCTTCAAATTTGAATTTAAATTTTTAATTAGCAACCAATATCTCTAATGGAAGAATTTAAAGTAACACCATGGGAAGTAGAAGGTAAAGTAGATTATAAAAGCTTAATAGAAAATTTTGGTTTAAAGGAAATCGATGATAAAATTTTAGAAAGATTGAAGAAATTTACCAAAGATTTGCATGTACTAATAAGAAGAGGCTATTTTTTCGCCCATAGAGACTTAGAAATAGTTTTGGAAGAATATGAAAGAAAAAGAGGATTTTTTCTTTATACTGGTAGGGGACCTAGCGGTCCGATGCATATTGGTCACTTAATCCCATTTCTTTTTACAAAATGGCTGCAAGAAAAGTTTAAGGTTAATGTTTACATAGAACTAACCGATGATGAAAAATTTCTAGAACCGAAAAGAAAGCTAAGTCTAGAAGAAACAAAAAAATGGTCTTACGAAAACATCTTAGATATAATTGCTGTTGGTTTTGACCCAAATAAAACTTTCATTTTCCAAGATACTGAGTATATTAAAAACATGTACCCTCTAGCCTTAAAAATAGCAAAGAAAATAAACTTTTCAACAGTTAAAGCTGTTTTTGGCTTCACGAATGAAACAAATATTGGGTTAATTTTCTTTCCATCTTTGGAAATAGCACCAACATTCTTTGAAGAAAAAATATGTTTAATACCTGCAGCAATAGATCAAGATCCATTTTGGCGATTGCAAAGAGATGTAGCAGAAAAATTGGAAAAGATAAAATCCTCTCAAATACACTCCAAGTTTTTACCGCCTTTAACAGGAATTGAAGGAAAAATGTCATCTAGCAAGCCAGAAACCGCAATTTATTTATCAGATGATGAAAAAAGCGTTAGAGAAAAAATTTACAAGTATGCCTTTTCTGGAGGTCAACCGACTATTGAGTTACATAGAAAATTGGGTGGCAATCCAGATATAGATGTTAGTTTTCAGTGGCTAAAAATTCTTTTTGAAGAAGATGATAAAAAAATAAAAAAGATTGAGGAAGATTATAGAAGCGGTAAATTGCTAACTGGGGAATTAAAAGATATGTTAATTGAAAAAATTGTAAAATTCCTAGAAAAACACAATGAAAATAGAGAAAAGGCCAAAGATCTAGTTAATGTTTTTAAGTATGATGGAGAATTAGCTAGAGAAATGTGGAAAAAAATTCATCAATAAATTTGTGTAATTGCTAATTAAGAATATATGGAGAAGGAGAGAGAAAGAGTTTTGATAATAAAGAGGGTTAAAAATCCTAGAATATCTGTAATAATTCCGACTCTAAACGAAGAAAGATACATAGAAAAAACTCTTTTAGCTCTAAAATCACAAACCATTAAGCTACCATATGAAATAATAATTAGTGATGCTAACAGTAAAGATAGAACTATTAAAATTGCAAAAAAATATGCGAACAAAATTATAATTTGTAAAAGAAGGGGAATTTCTCTTGGAAGAAATTTGGGTGCTAAATATGCAGAAGGAAAAATATTAGTATTTATAGATGCTGATACTATAGTATTGCCAAACACTCTAGAAGAAGTTTACAAAGCATTAAAAGAAAAAAATACAGTACTAGTTTCTGTTCCTGTTGCCCCATCTTCATATAAGCCTTCCTACTATTTTTTATATTGGTTTTACAATCAGTTTTCAGAATATAGTATAAGAATGAATAAGCCACAAGTTGCTGGAATGTTTATGGCTGTAAAAAGGGATGTGTTTTTAAAATGTGGAGGATTCAACGAAAAGCTAAAAATATTGGAAGATTATGATTTTTCTAAAAGAATATCTCAATATGGAAAGATAAAAATAATAAATTCGTCTTTTGTATTAACTTCTCCAAGAAGAATTGAGAAATGGGGAAAAATTAAAGGAGCAGCTAGATATCTCGGAATATACTTAGCTTATCTTTTAACTGGAAAAGATATAGGATGGAAAATTTACAAACCAATAAGATAAGTCAACAATTTTTTAATGTAAGAAGCTATATACTTTATGCAATATTTTTTGACAGAAGAAGGGGAGAAATATCTGCAAATAGGATTGCCGGAAAAGAGATTAATCGAATATCTTGAAAAGAATGGAAATGTAGAAATAGAGGTGGCTGAAAGAGAAATTGAAGATTTAAATATTGCATTGCTTTGGGCTAAGAAAAAAGGTTTTGTTGAAATAAAGTTTAACAGAATAGTGCTTATTAAAAAACCTGAAAATTTTCCAGAAGAAGAAGCACTAAAAAAAATAAAAGAGGGAAGAGAAAAAGAAATTAGCGATGAACTGATAAAAATTTTACTCCAAAGAAATCTTATAGAAAAAGCAAAATATGAACATCTTGAAGAATTAAAAGGAAAAGAAATTCCAGTTCTAAATAGCGAACTAATAAAAAGTGGTTTTTGGAGAGAGGTTAAAATAAAGAAATATTCTATTGATATTCCCCCTGCTGAAATCTATCCTGGAAAAATTCATCCTTATACAAAAGTTATCAAAGAAGTTAAGGAATTTTTAATAAGTCTAGGTTTTAAGGAGGCTAAAGGACCATTAGTTGAATTGAATTTTTGGAATTGTGATGCTCTTTTTATGCCAAGCGACCATCCTGCAAGAGAAATTCACGACATATTTTTTGTTAGTGGAGAGGGAAAAATAAAAGAAAAAGAAATTTGGAAAAATGTAAAAGAAACTCATGAAAGCAAATGGGGATATTGGGATGAAAAGCTTGCGAAAAAATTAATTCTAAGAAGTCATTGCACTGCAATATCTGCAAGAGAATTATCAAAAAGTAAAAATTTGCCTATAAAAATCTTTGCAATTGATAAAGTTTTCAGGCCTGATACAATAGATGCCAAACATTTTATAGAGTTTGAACAGTGTGAAGGTATAGTTGCTGACGAAAATTTGAGTTTTAAACATTTACTTGGATATCTAAAAGAAATAGCAAAGATTTTTGGTTCAAAAGAAGTCAAATTTAAGCCGTCGTATTTTCCTTTTACAGAACCAAGCGTTGAAATGTATGTTAAAATAGAGAAGTTGGGGTGGGTTGAAGCTGGTGGTGCAGGAATTTTTAGAGAAGAAGTGACTCATCCATTAGGAGTAAAAGTTCCTGTATTAGCTTGGGGTTTAGGCTTAGGTAGGTTAGCAATGCTTAAAATGAACATAGATGATATAAGATATTTATATTCTGACGATTTGAAGTGGTTGAGGGAGAGATAATGCCAGTCATAACCTTTAATAAAAAAGATTTGTTCAATCTGATAGGAAGAGAACTAAAAGATGAAGAAATAGAGGAAATTGTAAACTCTTTTAAATCAAACATAGAAGAAATAACAGAAGAGGAAATAAAAGTAGAGTTAACTGCTGATAGAATAGATATGTTTACTATAGAAGGATTTGCTAGAGTTTTGAAAGGTCTTATTGGAATTAAAATGAATGAAGTTAAAATTCATGATTCTAAAATTACAGTTTTTAAAGAAGATGTGCCTGTAAGACCTTTTATAGCTTGTGCTATCGTGAAAAATGTAAAGATGAGCGATTTATTAATAAAAAGTCTAATGAATTCCCAAGAAATTCTTCATGAAACTATAGGAAGAGGTAGAAAAAAAGTTGCCATTGGTTTGCATGATTTTGATAAAATAAAAGGAAAAATTTTTTATAAAGGCGTTTCTCGTAACGAAAAATTTGTTCCCTTAGGGGAAAAAGAAGAAATGAGTTTAATTGATGTATTAGCAAAAACTGAAAAAGGAAAAAAGTATGGGAAATTAATTATCGAAGCAAATAAATGGCCCGCTTTTATAGATGAAGAGGGAATTTTTAGCTTTCCACCAATATTAAACTCAGAAAGAACCAAAATTACTGAGAACACAAAAAATATTTTTATCGATGTTACAGGAACTGATAAAAATTTAGTCAATAAAGTCTTAAACATTCTAGTTTTGTCTTTTTCAGAAAGAGGCTACAAAATTGAAGGAGTTAAGATTAAAGGGAAGAAAGAAGAATATACTCCAGAATGGATTGAAAAGCCTTTAGAAATAGAAAAAAGTTATTTTGCAAAAATTCTTGGAAGAGAATTCAAAGAAAATGAAATAGAAAATTTGCTAAAAAAAATGGGCTACAAAACTTTGTTTAAAAAAGACAAAATAATAGTTATAACTCCTCCTTACAGAACTGACATTATTTCTAAAATTGATATTGTAGAAGATTTAGCGATAGCTTTTGGTTACAATAATTTTGAACCTGAACTTCCAAACATTTTTACGGTTGGCGGAATTCATCCAATTGAGAAAATTTCTGATGAAATAAGAGAAGCTTTAGTTGGTTTTGGTTTTCAAGAAATTGTTAGACCTGCTTTAACCAACAGCGAAAAACAATTCAAAAAAATGTTATTAGAGGAGAAAGAAACAATAAAAATAGAGAATCCTGTTTCAGAAAGTTATACCCAATTAAGAGTTTGGCTTTTACCAGATTTGATGGAATTTTTATCTAAAAACACAAAAGAACCATATCCCCAAAAAATATTCGAAATTGGAGATGTAGTATTGCCAGAAAAAAATGAAGAAACGTTAAGCAAAAATGTTAGAAAAGTTGCCTTAGCTATTGCTTCTTCTGGTTCTTTTTTTGCTGAAGTTAAAAGAATTGCTTTAGAAATTGCCAAAAAATTAAATATTGAAATAAGCTTTGAAGATTATAATCATCCAAGCTTTATTAATGGGAGATGTGGAAAAATAATTCATAATAAAAAGGAAATAGGATTCTTTGGAGAAATAAATCCAGAAGTTTTAGAAAACTTTAAAGTATATATTCCTGTAGCAGCTTTAGAGATGGAGCTAAATCCTAATCCAAGAGAATAATTTATCAATAAAACTTTGCTTTATTCTGTATTTACTTCCAATAATAGCAAATGCTAAATTTTGTATTTCTATTGCAGCTTTGGAATTTGGATTCAGAAAGATTAAAGGTTTTCTTTCATTTATAGACCTTAAAACCCAAGGATCTTCTGGAATTTGAGCAATTACTGGATAGCTTAAGAAACTCTCTACATCTACTTTTTTCAATTCGTCCCTAGATCTACCAACTCTATTCAAAACTATGCCTTTAATGCTCTTACCAACAGTTTCTGCTACCTTAATTGCTCTTAGAGCATCAGTTAATGATGGTATATCTGGATTTGTAACAACCAAAATTTCATCAGCAACGCTTAAAGAAGCTAAAGCTTCTCTACCTAAACCTGCAGCCGAATCTATAAACACAAAATCTGAGTTAAGGTTTGAGATTATTTTTCCTAAGTTTGAGGTATCAACGTCAATTATATTCTCTACTTTTAGACTTCCAGGAATTACTTTCAATCCTCCTGGATAAATGTAAATTCCTTTTTTTAAGAGCTCTGCATTTTTTAAAATATCATGAAGAGTTATATCTGCTAAATGTAAGCCAAAGTGGATTCCAAGGTTTGGTGTAGTTAAATTTGCATCTATTGCTGTTACATTAAAACCAAATTTGGTTAAAGCTGCTGATAAATTTGCAGTTATTGTTGTTTTTCCAACTCCACCTTTTCCAGAAATAACGCTTATAACTCTCATTCAAAAAGTTAAATTCAAAGTATTAAAGTTTTTTTCTAACTTATAATTGGGTGCAAAACACCCAAGTGAAAAATTATGGTAGATTTTATTCAAGTTTGGAATTGGTATTCTAGAGAAAGAGTTAGAAGAGCTATACTAGAATTTGGTAAAAATAGAGAAGTTGTTTCTGTATTTGCTGATGGCAGCTATGGTAGAAGACCAGATACTTTAAATTTTGAAGGTGACGTACTACAAGCTATTGCTGAAGGTACAGTTGCCTTTCATTGCTCTGTAGAAAGATGGGAAAATCCTATGAAACTTGATGTAGGAATGAAAAGAGAAGAGTTAGATAATTTAAGAATTGGGTGGGATTTGCTTATAGATTTAGATGTGAAAGACTTTGAAATAGCAAAAATAGCAACTAAAAATTTTGTAGAGGCACTAAAAGACCATAATGTTAAAAATATTGGAATAAAATTTACTGGTGGTAAATCTTTTCACATTATAGTACCTTTTGAATCATTTCCTGAAAAAGTTAATAATATACCGACTAAAAGCTTATATCCAGAACTTCAACAAAAAATTTTAGAATATTTAAAATGGTATGTTAAAGATCAACTTAAAGAAGCCTTGCTCTCTTTAGATACTCCAAATAATATTTCTCAAAGAATTGGGAAACCTTTGAGCGAAATAGTAGAGAACAACGAATTAAATCCATTTAAAGTCATAAACGTTGATGTATTTGGTTCTCGCCACCTCTTTAGAATGCCTTATAGTCTAAATGAAAATACGATGCTTGTTAGCCTACCTATAAAAATAGAAGAAATAGACTCCTTTGAAAAAGAGCAAGCTGAAATAAAAAAAGCAAAAGTAGAAGAAAGTTTTATAAAAATTGTTTCGAAGGAAGATGCTACAGCTTTAGTTATAGAAGCGCTAGATTGGTATGAGAAAAATCATGTAGAAGAAAAAGTTCAGGTTAAAATTGCTATTCCAAAAAAAATTACAAAAAAAGATAAAATTCCAGAAGAATTTTTCCCTCCTTGTATTAAAAAAATTTTAGAAGGATTGAGCGATGGTAGAAAGAGAGCAATTTTCATTCTTGTTACATTTTTAAGAAATATGAATTGGGACTTGGAAGAAATAGAGAAAAAAATATTGGAATGGAACGAAAAAAATAAGCCTCCTTTAAGAGCAAACTATATTAGAACGCAACTAAGATGGCATTTTAGGCAAGACAGAAATCTTCTTCCACCTAATTGTGATAATAAATCTTTTTATGAAGATATGGGCTTGAAACAGTATTGTGAAGAGTGTTTAAAGTTAGGAATAAAAAATCCTGTAAATTATCCTTTCCACTTGCTAAAAAGTATGAAGAAGAAAAAGAGAAAAAGATAACTTATAAAATACCATATGGAAGTAATAAGCTTCGAATACTTGAAAAAAATTTTGAATGAAGAAAAAAAGAATTCTAACCTTACTAAGATTTCTGACGATTTTTATACAGCAGTTAAGCAATATCTAGAATCTAAAAAAATGCTCGCTAGAGAAAGAAGAGACGAAATAGAAGTAAGAAATATGGAAAGAGTAATTGAAAATATATTTAACTTGAGAGAAAGAAAAATTGTAAACTTCGCAATTATAGCAGCTAGAATAGGAAGCTATCCTCAAAATCTGACAAAAGATGAAAAAGAGTTTTTTGAAAAAATAGTTAACATTATAAAAGAGAGAAGAAAAATTTTAGAAAGCCTGAAGGAAGAAGAAATAAAAAAGAAAGAAGTAGAAATATTAGTAGTTTTTAAGCAAGATTTTCCATCTTTTGTTGGTATTGACGGTAATGTTTATGGTCCATTCAAAAAGGGAGATATAGCTAAACTACCTGAAGAAAATAGGAAAATTCTTATAGAGAAAGGTATAGTTGAAGAATTTAAAGTTGAAAAATAGAAGAATGTAAATGAAGTTTCCTAAAACTATAAGGACATATTGCCCATATTGTAAAAAGCATACCGAGCATAAGGTAGAATTAGCTAAAAAGAAGCCTAGAAGAACTTTAGCTATTGGTCAAAGAAGATTTTTGAGAAAAATGAAGGGTTATGGAAGCTTTCCAAAGGAAAATCCTAGAAACAGAGAGAAATCTACTAAAAAAGTCAATCTAAAACTTACTTGCTTAACTTGTAAAAAATCTCATTTTATCGAAGGGTGGAGAGCAAAAAAATTTGAATTAATAGAAAAGGGTAAATAAAATTTTAAATTCTAAAACAAATAGTTCTTAATGAAAAGAATAATTGAGATGCCAAGAAGCAGGTTTTTATTGGTAGCTTGTAAAAAGTGTAAGCATCAGCAAATAATTTTTAACAAACCTTCTACTGTAGTAAAATGTTTGAATTGTGGGGAAATTCTGATGGAGCCTTCTGGTGGAAAAGGAAAAATAAAAGATGCAAAAATTATTAAAGAATTAAGTTAATTTTTATTATGTTTGAGGAGGATATTTTTGAAGAATTGGCCAGAATGAGAAGAAGAATTGATAGATTAATGAAAGCGGCTTTTGGTAGTTTAGAAAGTGAGGTAGAAAGTTTTCCTGTTGATATTAGCGAAACAGAAAATGAAATAATAGTAAGAGCTGATTTACCTGGTTTTTCTAAGGATGAAGTTTCAGTAAATGCAACAGAGAATAGCATAGAAATTTCAGCGGAACATAAAGAAAAGAGAGAAGAAAAAGGAGAAAAATTCTATAGAATAGAAAGAAGAGTAGGTTCTTTTAAAAGAGTATTAAGTTTGCCCGCATTAGTTGAGCCAGAAAAAGCAAAAGCCAAAATGAAAGATGGAGTCCTAGAAGTTATCTTGCCGAAAAAGGAAAAGAAGAAAGGAAAAGAAATAAAGGTTGAATAGTTAGATTTTAATTTTATACAAAACAAAACCGAAAAGGATGTAAAGAATTCCCAAGGAAAGTGTTAAAAAGTTTATTTTGGTAGCAAGTTGAGAAGGATCATAAGGCTGCCAAGTTAAAGCAGTTACTATAAGTATTAATAAACCTATGATCAAAATTCCGACAGAAATGTATTTCAAAAATTCTGCACTCTCTTTTTTTACTTTTCTCGCCATATTGATTATTTTTTTCTATTTTTAAAAGCTTAAATATACTAAAGTTAAAAAGAAATATGGCGATGCTACTCCAATCCATTTAGACTTCTTTAAAATTTTCCTACTCAAAATTCTAAGGAGGTGTTTTTAGATGTTAGACATTAATCTAATCAGAAAAAATCCGGAAATAGTTAGAAGGGACCTGGAAAAAAGGAATGACAAAGAAAAGATAAAATTGTTAGAAGAAGTTATAGAGCTAGATAAAAAATGGAGGGAAGAATTGAACGAACTTAATAAACTTAGAAAGAAAAGAAATGAGTTAAGCGTTGAAATCGCCAAAATGAAAAAAGAAGGTAAAGACGTTTCAGAACTTTTGAAAGAAGCAGAAAAATTACCAGAAGAAATTAAAATACTAGAAAAGGCTGTTGAAGAAAAGGAGAGAAGAATAAGGGAAATTCTAATGGTTTTGCCGAATATACTTCATGAGAGCGTACCTATTGGAAAAGATGAGAATGATAATGTAGTAGTTAAAACTTGGGGTAAAATACCAGAATTTAAATTTAAACCAAAAGACCATCAAGATTTAGCTATTCCATTAGATTTAATAGACATAGAGAGAGCAGCAAAAGTTGCTGGATCAAGATTTTATTATCTAAAAAACGCTTTGGTAGAGCTAAATTGGGCGTTAATTAAATACGGATTAGATTTTATAAAAAATAGAGGATTTAAATTATTTCAACCTCCTTATATGCTAAGAAGAGAAGCATTAGAAGGAGCTATAGCTTTCCAGGATTTTGAAGATATGATATATAAAATTGAAGGAGAAAATCTTTATTTAATCGGAACTGCTGAACATGCTTTACTTGCCTACCATATGAATGAAATTTTAGACGGAAAAGACTTGCCTTTATTATATGCTGGAATTTCTCCGTGCTTCAGAAAAGAAGCTGGAACTCATGGAAAAGATACTAAGGGTATATTCAGAGTTCATCAATTTGAAAAAGTAGAGCAGTTCGTTTTTTGTAAACCGGAAGAAAGTTGGGATTGGCATGAAAAATTACTAAAAAATGCTGAAGAATTCTTTCAAAGTTTAGGAATTCCATATAGAGTTGTTAATATTTGCAGTGGAGATATTGGAAGTATAGCAGCTAAAAAATATGATATAGAAGCGTGGCTTCCAGGTCAAGGAAAATATAGAGAAGTGGTTTCATGTAGTAATTGTACAGATTATCAAGCGAGAAGAGCAAACATAAGATTTAGAGAAGGTAATGAGATAAAATTTGTTCATACTTTAAATTCAACTTTAGTAGCTACTGAAAGAGCAATAATAGCAATAATGGAAAATTATCAACAAGAAGATGGAAGCATTTTAATTCCAAAAGTTTTGCAACCATACTTAAATGCAGAAAAAATTACAAAAGATGGATTGAAATAGCTAGAAATCTACTTCAAAGATTTTTACTTCGGGATTAGAATAAACAAGTTTAAAGTATTTTAGTCCTTCACCATTGAAAAAGAAAAGTTTAGTTAGCATAGAATTCGCTGTTTTTGGATCCATGTAAATAGCTGTCGTTCCGTCACTATAAACTAAACCATCTATACTGTTAGTAACGTTGGAATAATCGAAAGTATATTGCTTGCCATTGTAAACAAAAACTAATTTTTTAACAATAGCGTTAATAATTCCTTGTTGAGGAACATTTAAAATAGGAACAATTTTATCATCTTTAAAAGCTAGAGTTAAAATTCCATTGCCATAAACCAAGTTTCCTGAATTATCTCTTCCTGTTAAAGGTAGAACAACATATTGTCTAGCATAATTTGGAGCTTCATTTTTCCACCAATAATTGGATTGAGCACATGTTGATACTGCTTGCTCGCCGTATTTCTCTATGCAACTAGAAAAGTAGGTAAGCCAATAATATTTTCCTATTAAATCATTGCTAGCAATGAAATATATTTTTGTTATATTGCTACAAGGATTTTCTTTTAAAATGTTATCATAAATCATGTCACCATATTTTTTCTTAACTTCTTCACATTGCTCCTTAGTTAAGTAAGTATACTTTTTTAATATGTCGTAAGCTTCATCCTCATTGCTAGTTGAAAAAACTCTTCCCATATCTTGAATTCTTATGTTGTGATCATATGGTATGCAAGCTGTTGGACCACAGTGTGCTCCATCAGCATGAACTTTTAAACCAGTATAGCCTGCTATTATATGTCCAGGATCCCACCATGTTGCTACGAGAGTTGATGAATTGCCATGTTCTTTTAACCAGTCTAACGCATTTCTCCAATTTTCATCTATACCATAGCCTCTTGAATACTGCTCTCCAAAAACATAAGCGTTTGAGAGAAGGGAAAGAGAAAAATAAAATATTGTGCCAAAGAAAATTGCAAGGAGAAATTGATTTTTATAAGATTTCAAATAATTGTAAAAATTGCCAATGACATAACCTGCTGAAAGAGAAGTAGCTACTGAGAAAATTAGAGAAAATCTTACTCCATGTAGAATCATGTAGAATGTTACTAAAGCAAAAAGGAACAAAAATATTTCTTCGAATGGAATTTTTTCTTTTTTGAAGATTTTAAATAGCATTAAAACTGGCAAACCAAACAAAGTTAAAACTGTTGGTAAGAAGCCAACACTATTAGCAACTCTAGAGAAACCTTCTATAGAAAAAATGTTTATGCTTTGTAATTCTGCGACTGAAACATTCACAAGCAAAGAAGGTGCTACTCCAACAAAACCTAAGGCAGATAAAATAGCTTTAATAATATTCTCTTTAAGCCAAAGTTCAGTTATTGTATTTATTGTAACCATAACTATTAGAAATGGTAAAAAAAGAGATTTTGTTTCTTCTATTATCGGCTTGAAATTTATTTTCAAACTTTTCTTATGAACTATTTCTTCGAATATTCTAAAAACGAAAACTGCTGGAATGAAAAATAGAAATGCTATTAAAGGATACCATCCTCCTCCTGACCAAGTCCAAATAAAAAGCAAATTAACAATAATTGCTGTTAAATAACCAATAATATCTTTTCTCTTCATAGCAAACATTAAAGAAAAAATTGAAAGGAAAGAATAGAAAACTACAAAAGCTTTACTATCCATATAGCCAGCTACAGAATAACCAATGAAAGAAGGAGCTAAAACAGCAAAAAAAGACGAAAACAAAGCTGCTATTTTATTTTTTGTTATATATCTAACTGCTATATACGCTGGAATTGCCGATAAGCCAGAAATTATTGCGGGTGCTATTATAAAGAATTGCATGAATGTTAGATGAATGAAAATGCTAATTAACCTGTAGAAAAATACTAGAGTATATTCTACTCCTAAATGAACCTCATAAGGTCTGCCTGGAGGATAAAAGCTTAGTATATCCCATTTAGGTACATTTAAACCATATTTTAAAACGGTTTCAGAATGTCTATAATACCACCATGGATCATAATCAGCTACTATGTTTGGTACACTTATCGCTCTTATGTAAAACCCCAGATAAACTATAACTAATAAGATTAACAAATCTGCATTTTCCTTTATTTTTTTCAGCGGTTCTTGCATTATTCAATTATTCAAGTTTTAATTTAAATCTTGCAATAACATTTAATGGAAGAGAAAGAAATTGAAATAGTAATAAAGTCGCCAATACTTTTATTGCTAATCGCTCTTT
>ERZ1669248.314-NODE-314-length-25576-cov-37.405431_pt1 | contig 25576 bp, 31 predicted proteins | sample MGYA00579296_ERZ1669248 | MGnify/ENA primary metagenome ERZ1669248 (study PRJEB41166, sample SAMN08046057) | hot springs metagenome | biome: hot spring; feature: neutral hot spring; material: thermophilic sediment; isolation source: thermophilic sediment from...
TTTGCAAAAGGAGACTTAATGGGAGTTTCAGTTGCTGAAGATGGAGTAATAAGAGGTATATACTCTAACGGGAAAGTAGAACTTGTTGCAAGATTAGCAGTAGCTACTTTTAAAGATAAAGAGATGCTTGTAAGGAAAGGTAATAATTTGTATCTTCTAAATACACAATCTTACACTCCTGTAATTACACCCGGAGGTATATTAAGTAAAGTAAGAAGTGGATTTTTAGAAATGTCTAACGTAGATATATCAAAAGAGTTTATAAACCTTATAACGGCACAAAGAGCTTATCAAGCAAACGCAAGAGTAATAACTACAGATGACCAAATACTACAAGAAGTTATGAACCTTAAAAGATAATAAGAGGTATTAAATGGCTGAAGAAAAAGAACAACAAGAACAGCAGCAAGAAGAAGGAAAAGGTAGTAAAAAGAAGTTATTACTAATTTTACCCATTATACTACTGATAGTTGGTGGTGGCGGCTTTGCCGCCTACAAATTCTTTTTAGCTCCTAAAGATGAAGGTAAGCCAGCTGAAAAAATCGCTAAAGAAGTTCAAAATGTAGAGGACAAAGGTGTAGAGTTAGAAGTTGGAACGTTTATCGCAAACTTAGCAGATAAAGATGCAGACAGATATATAAAAGTTACGATAGTAATGGAAGTTCAAGATGAGAAAGTCAAGGAAGAAGCTACAAAAAGGATGCCACAGATAAAAGACGCTATCAACACATTACTTTTTACAAAAACATCTGAAGAGTTAAAATCTCCTGAAGGTATAGAAAGATTAAAAGAGGAGATTATTAGAAGAACAAACGCAATATTACCGGCTGGTGGTGTTAAAGACGTATACTTTACAGAGTTTATAATCCAAACAAGTTAAAAGCATGATTACTTTAGAAGATATAAAATTTTTAAAAGATGTAGAAGTAGAAGTTAGAGTAGAGCTTGGAAGTATTGTTAAAACCTTTGAATTTTTATTAAACCTAAATGAAGGAGATTTAATTCCTTTAGAGAAGAATATAGAAGACTTCTTAACTATATACATTAAAAATGTGCCATTTGCTGTAGGTGAGATAGTAAACGTTAACGACAGATACGGAATAAGAATTATAGACCTTATAAAAGAAAATGTTTGAATTTACCATCATATTTAAAATACTTATTTCTCTAATTATTGTTATACTCACAATGTATGGTCTTTTGTTTGTAATAAAAAAATACTCCCCTATAGCTACGGGATTTTCCAATACAAACGATATAAAAATAAGGGATATAAAGTTTATAGGTAAAGATAAAGGTTTATTTACAGTTGAGTTTTACAACAAAATAATACTTTTTTCCTTTAGTCCAAACAGTATAGAAAAAATAGAGGAAAAGGAGATTGAAAAAAAGGATAATGAATAGAATTGCTTTCTCATTTCTCTTAATACTTTTGGCTGCTGGTTTTAGTTATGCAGATATCCTTAACGAAACGTTAAGAAGTTTTGACCGTTTGGACACCTCTTTGAAAATACTCTTACTAATAACGATACTAAGCATAGCTCCAGCTATACTGATAAGTATGACTTCTTTTGTAAGGATAGTTATTGTTTTATCTTTGTTAAGGCACGCTCTTGGTATACCAACAGCTCCACCAAACCAAGTTATAGTAGGTCTTGCCCTCTTTCTAACTTTTTTTATAATGAAGCCAGTATTTGATAAAATAAGTGAAGTAAGTTTAACGCCTTACTTAAAAAAACAGATATCAGATGTTCAAGCTATAGAAAACGCAAAACAACCACTTAAAGACTTTATGTTAAAAAACACAAGAAAAGAAGATTTAAAACTGTTCTTAGATATATCGAAAGAAAAACCACAAAAACCTGAAGATATAAGCATGACAACTCTAATTCCGGCTTTTATGATAAGTGAGATAAAAACGGCTTTTGAGATAGTTTTTATAATATACTTGCCATTTCTGGTAATAGATTTTGTTGTTGCAAGTATTCTTATGTCTATGGGTATGATGATGATTCCCCCTATGTTTATATCACTACCTTTTAAGCTTATGCTGTTTGTTTTAGCCGATGGTTGGGAACTTTTAACAAGAGCGTTGATACAGAGTTATAAAATTTAGGAGAAAAACCATGGGTATAGATTTAGCCGTAAATCTGGTATACCAGATGTTTAAAATAACTCTAATAATATCAACACCTGTGATACTACTGATTTTCATTGTAGGACTTTTAATAAGTATTCTACAGGCAGCCACACAGATAAACGAGATGACGATTACTTTTGTTCCTAAAATTATAGCAGCACTTATAGGTTTGATAATTTTTGGTTCTTGGATGACTACAAAGTTGGTAGACTACACACGAGAATCTTTTGAAACGATAATACAGATAATAAAATAATCCTAAAATGGTTGTTATAACTCCTGACCAAGCAGCAGCCGTTGCTTTAGTTTTTTCAAGGATTATAGCGTTTTTTTTCTCCTTCCCTTTAATATCTTCGCCAGTGATACCTCATAACGTTAAAGTTCTTATGGTTGTTTCCTTTGCATTCTTTACAATGCTAAACTTTGATATTCAAGTTAAGGTTAACAGTTTAGAACTAATAACATTCTTAGTTTTAGTTTTTAAGGAGTTTTTCATAGGTCTTTCCCTTGGGTTGATTGTAAATATTTTGATATCTGCCTTTTCTTACGCGGCTGAAATCGTTGGTTTTTTGATGGGACTAACTGTTTTGAATATATACAACCCGGCTTTTGGTCAAACTTCCGTTTTATCTGGATTTTTTGTGTTCCTTTTCTATCTTCTGTTTTTTGTATCTGGTTCTTATCAGATACTTATAGGTTCTTTGTTTAAAAGTTTTGAGATTATACCTGTCACTTCTACTTCCATAAATCAAGGTATTTTTCCATTTGTTATTGAGAAAAGTAGTGATATTTTTCTGCTGTCTTTTCAAATGGCTTTTCCTTTTATTTTGGTTTTACTAATCTTTAACGTTGTTTTAGCTTTGATAAACAGACTTATACCACAGATAAACGTATTTTTTGTAGGACTTCCAGCCCAGATATGGATAGGTTTTTTAGTGTTAATGTTTTCAAGTGTAGTTCTGGTTAAAGTAGGTCTTAGTCTGATGGACAAAATGGTAGAATATTATCTAACAGCTTTAAAGATAATGAGTAAACAGTAATGGCAAAAGACCCTCGTAAAACAGAAAAAGCAACACCAAAACGAAGAGAGAAAGCAAGAGAAGAAGGACAAGTCCTAAAAAGTTTAGATGTAGCCGTTGCATCTTCTCTTTTTGTAGTTTTTGTGGCTTTAATTTTTTACATTCCATTTGTTTATAAACATTTGATAAATTACTTTCAATACACATTTTCAAATCCAATCTATCTATTTCCAGAAGAAGCCGGAAAAAACTTTTTATGGTTTACTGTAAAGTTGTTTGCTATACTGGTATTACCTTTTATACTACTTCTTTTTGTGATAGGTATAGCATCAAACGTAGCCCAGTTTGGATTTCTGTTTACTTTAAAACCTTTAACACCAAAGTTAGACAAAATAAACCCAATTTCTGGTTTACAGAGACTTTTTTCTCTAACTACACTGTTTGAACTTATAAAGAGTTTGCTTAAACTTTCAGCATCACTTTTTCTGGCTTATTTTATAGTAAAGTATCTTTTAGATGGCTTTCTTGTTTATATGACCGCAAGTATAAACACACAGGTTTACGTTATAGCAAAAACTCTTATAATTCTTGTTATGGCTTTTGCGTTTTTATCTGTGCCTATAGCTATAGTAGATTTTCTCTATCGTAGGTATGAGTATGAAGAAAACTTGAAAATGACAAAGGACGAAGTTAAAGAAGAACGTAAATCCTACGAAGGAAACCCTCTTATCAAAAGAGAAATAAGAAAAAGAATGAGACAACTTGCCTTAAAGAGAATGATAGCAGAAGTGCCAAAAGCTGACGTTGTGATAACGAACCCAGAACACTACGCTGTAGCGTTAAAATACGAAAAAGGAAAGATGGAAGCACCACAAGTTGTCGCAAAGGGACAGGACTTAATAGCTCAAAAAATAAAAGAAGTTGCGAAAGAACACAACGTTAGAATCATAGAAGACCCACCTTTAGCAAGGGCTTTATACTCTTCCTGTGAAGTGGGAGACTACATACCACATGAGTTTTACGAAGCTGTGGCAAAGATTTTAGCTTTGATTTACAAACAAAAAAGAAAAATGATATAATTTAGATAATTAAATCTGGAGGGAAATATGGTACTCCTGAGAGTTTTTTTAATACTTCTGATTTTTGCATTTAATTTTGCTAACGCTGCAGTTTTTGTAAAACCAAGTGAGATAACATACTTAGAAGTAAACTATAACGATACGATAGTAGCAGGTGAAAGTCAAACGATAGAGTTTAAAGCAACCGATGCGTACGGAAACCCTTCTAACAACACAGGTCTTTCTGACAAAATAAAAATAGTAAGCAATGGTTTAATGCTGGATAAAAATGAAATATATCCAATAGATATAAAAAACGGTAAATTTACCATAAAAGTTACAGGTAGAAAAGCTGGGAATTATAGTATTCAGTTTGTAATTAACGATAAACCAATTCTTATTAAAGTTAACCCAACAAATGCTCTAATTCCATCCCTTCAGTTTAAAGTAATTAACAATAAAGCTGATTTTATCGTTATAACTTCTCCAGACAGATTTTTACCAGGATACCCTTACAAGGTAAAAATATCCTTTTATGATAAAGAAGGAAACCCTGTTGTTACGAAGTATCATATAAACCAAGCATTTATTATAGTAGCCAATGGTACATCAAGGGATATAGACTTAAAAGATTTTTCTGGAGAAACTTACCAATATGAAATTACACCTTACACTGTAAAAGAGTTCAATATAGAAGTTATCGATAAATCAACTAATAAAAAAGTTGCATCTAAAACAATACAACCAGAAATACAGGAAATAGGTAAGATAGAGGTAGAAACTCCTAACGATATAGAGGTAGGAAAACCATTTAAATTGGTATTAAAAGCTTTTGATAAAAACGGAAGATTGATAAAAGTTTATGATAAGATAGGAAAAGATGTAATCCTTAAAACAACCGGTACAGGAGAATTGATACCTAACAAAGTTCCAAAAGAAGCCTTTTCCGATGGTATAGCTCAGGTAGATGTTATATACACAAAAAGTGAAGAAATAAAGATAGAGCCTATTCTATCACAAGAAGAAAAATCATCTGAAGAAAATCTTAAACAAACTAAAAAGTCAATGTCAAAGCCAGAAGATAAAGAAGTAAAGCAGAATAAAGAAAAAACTTCCATTAAATTAAAGTTTCCTATTGAGTTGGGTGATTTATCGAGAATTGTAGAAACAACCAAATCAGAAAACTCTGTATCTTTAAAAGCCATTTTTTCAAAAAGAGATTTAGACTACGAAGTTAAAAAATATGAAAAAGATATATTCATGAATAGTAAAAATATTGGTAAACTTGTTTTTTATGAAGAACCAGACCACAATGTAAGAATAGTTCTATATTTGGATACAAATAAGTATAACGTAAATTACAAACTTACAGAAAAAAACTCTGTAGAGGTCGAAGTTGAAGAAAAATAGTTTAATTTTAATTGTAGTTTTAACAATACTTTCTTTTCATGATTTTTCTTTTGCTAAGGATTCTAAACATAAACAATCAAAAAATACATCTCAAGAGATAACGGTTCCCGTTGAGAAAAAGGTTAATGAAAAAGAATTTTCAAAAATAAACACAGTGAAAAAACAAAAAAAAGAAATAGAAGTAGAAGTAAAGTAGTCTACTGAGGATTTTTCTTTAATCCACTAAGAATACGAACAATCTTGTTAACCATCACAGGGTCTGTGTTGTTAAGTATAGCTGCTGCCTTTTTCTCATTCATGTTGTAAAGTATGTAAGCTGCATCTTCTGCTGATTCCATTTTGGAAAATTTTTCACCTGCCAACTCTGGGTCCATCTTTTCAAAGATTTTAGCAAGTTTTTTATACCTTTCTTCTGCTATCTTCTTCTGCTGGTCTTCTAACTGTTTTTTTAATTTTTCTAACTCTTCTTTCTCTTTTTTGATTTTTTCAAGTAAAGCTTGGTTATTTTCGTAGGTAGTTTTTAGTTCCTCTCTTAGCTTAATGAGTTTTTCTATCTCTGATTTTATCTCTTTTTCTTGTGGATGACTAAATGAGATTGTTAACAAAGTTCCTATTGTAATTATCTGAGTTTTGAATAGCTTCTTCAAACTGTCTTTTCACCTCCTGTTGTATAGATTTTTTAGAAATATAGCTTTCTATAGCCTTTTTCTGAGCGTTTTTTTCTTTTATAGACTCTAATATATGCTTTTCTGTTTCTTTTAGAGAATTTAATTCTGAATCTACCTTTTTTAGCTGTTCATTTAAAAACTTTTGATATTCTCTAAGAAGTTTTAGTTCTAACACATCTTTTATTTTCAAATTTTCTGTTTTCTCTAATTCTGTTAGAAGATACCCTCTCTTTTCTTCTTTATCAAGTATCTCTTTTCTAATTTGATTTAATTGAAATATATCATTTTGTATTTGTTTTTCCATTACTTTCAAGATTCGGTCTAACTTCTTCATTGGTTTCTATTTTCTCCTGGTTAATCTTTTCTTTCATCTCTGGTTCTTTATCTGTTCCAGATATAAGATTAATCTCTATCCTTCTATTCATAGACCTTCCTATTTCAGATGTGTTTGGTGCTATAGGTCTGGTGTCGGCATAACCTACTGCACTAAACATGTTAGGGGGTAAATCTTTAGCTTGGATAAGGTATCTCACAACGGCGGCTGCTCTTGCGGCAGAAAGTTCCCAGTTTGATGGGTATATACAGTTAGAAGATGGTGGAATATTGTCGGTATGACCTTCTACCTCAACAGGTAAATTTGCCTCTTTTATTACTTCGGCTATACCAGATAAAAGTTCTTGATACTCTTTTTTTATTTCAACACTACAAGGATTAAACAGTATATAGTCTAAAATTCTTATTCTAACACCCATAGGAATCACTTCTACTTGTACTTTTCCTTCTAAGTTTAGTTTCTTTACAATTTGTTCAACTTTTTCCTTTAGTTTTTTTTTCATATCTTCTCTTTTTTGCTTTACACCTACACCTTCTATGATAGATGGAGGAGCTGCTGTAGATATTGGTTTAAAGCTGAAAGCTGCAGATATAGCTTCTACAAAAGATGCCAGTTTTTTCTTATCTATCGTGGATATAGCAAAAAGTGCTATAAAGAGTGCAAGAAGCAGACTAAGAAAGTCTGCGTAAGGAACAGCCCACCTTTCTCCGGCTCCATGTTCTTCGTGTTTTTTCTTTCTAGCCATTATTTACCTTGTTCTTCTGATTTTCCAGTGTAAATCATAAGTTGTTCTCTAAGCATCTTAGGGTTTTTAGATAATGCTATACCTATTATACCTTCGAGTATCATCTCTCTTGTTTTTATTATATCTTTTGCTTTTGCCTTCATTTTATGACCGAAAGGTCCAAAAAGTAGATATGATGATACTATACCTGTAACTGTAGCCGTAAAAGCACCAGCTATACCTTCCGCCATTTCTACAGGATTCTCTAACCTTTTAAGTGCCAGTATAAGACCCATAACCGCTCCTACAAGACCAAAAACTGGTGTAGTTTCTCCTGCAGTTATCCAGTATTTTGCCGCACCTTCGTAGTACTCCTCTATCTCTGCTATTTCAAGCTCCATTCTTTCTCTGATTACTTCAGGCTCTAAACCGTCTACAAGCATCTGTAAGCCTTTTCTGAAAAATGGGTCATTTATATTACCGATATCTGCTTCAATTGATAAGATACCTTCTTTCCTTGCCTTTTCAGCTATTTTTATTATCTGTTCAAGGGTTTCTTCTGGGTTTAACTGAGGGTTTCCAAATACTATTTTTAACTCTTTGTAAGCGGCTGCTACATACTTTTGTTTAGTTGCTACAGCTGCTGCCGATAACGTTGTTGGTACAACTATTATTATAGATGAGATATGTATTAATCCTGCAGGATTTCCTCCTTCCAAAATATCTCCAATAGCAAATAAAACTAAAGCTGCTATTATTCCACCTATAGTGGTTATATCCAAGGCTATCTCTCCACTTTATAGTTTTGATTATTATTGAAATTATATCAGATTTTTAAAATTGTATCTTCTACAATCTCTCCATCTTTCATTCTTACTATTCTGCTTGTTTTCTCTGCTAAATCCATTTCATGAGTAACCATTACTATGGTCTTTCCTTCTTGGTTTATCTGTTTGAAGATTTCCATAACGTTTTGAGTGTTTTTTGAGTCTAAGTTTCCGGTTGGTTCATCTGCAATCAAAATCTCTGGGTCGTTGGATAAGGCTCTGGCTATGGATACTCTCTGCTGCTCTCCACCTGATATTTGGTATGGCTTTCTACTCTCTTTTCCTTTCAAACCAAGTCTTTCTAAAAGCTTTCTTGCTTTTTCAGATGCTTGTTCTTTTGGTACTTTTGCTTTTAACATAGGAACCATAACGTTTTCTTCTAAAGTTAGCTCGTTAAGTAAGTAGTGAAACTGAAATACAAAGCCAAACTTTTTGTTTCTCAGAGTTGAAATCCTGCTTTTATCTTTAAAGTTTATAGGAGAGTTTTCTACATAAACTTCTCCTGACGTTGGAATATCCAGAAGTCCAAGAATGTATAAAAGAGTGCTTTTTCCTGAGCCAGAAGGTCCAACTATACTAACGAACTCTCCTCTGTTTATACTAAGAGATATACTTTTTAGTATTCTTTCTTGACCTATGGTTTTATCTACATTCTTTACTGATAAAATCTCCATCTTAACCGCTCCTGAATATATCAACAGGATTTAGCTTAGATGCTTTATAAGAAGGGTAAAACGATGCTAAAACTGAAAAGATTATAGAAAAAAAGAATCCGTAAAGGTAATAGACCATACTTCTATCTAAGATGAATCCTTTGGCTCTTACTAAACCTTCAACGTCTATCTTTAAGGAAGAAAGCCACTCTTGAATACCGTAACCTAGAATACTTCCTATAACGTAACCAGAAAAACCAACTATAAGTCCTTGATAGACAAATATCTTTATTATATCGTTCTCTTGGTATCCGACGGCTTTAAGTATGGCTATATCTTTTTTCTTCTCCATAACAGTCATCATTATTATGTTGAATATTCCAAAAGCTGATACAACAAGAATAGCAAAAACTATCATATAAGTTATGTAGTTTTGAATTTTGAAAAGTTTAAGGAAGTTTTTGTAAGCATACTGCCAACTTTCCGTGTAATATCCTGTTTCGTTGTGTATTTTTTTTGCAAGTCTCTCTGCCATATTTACGTCTTTTACTTTAAAAATTATTTCGTTAACTTCGTTAGGTCTCTCTAAGATGGACTGGGCTGTTCTTAGGTTTATGTATACTCTTGTTTGGTCTAAATTTGTTATACCTGACTCGAAAAAATCTACTACTTTAAAAACTTGTCTGTTTCCGTTAGGAGTGGTTATTATAACTTTTTTACCAATTTCGTTTACACCTAAATCTTTTGCTAACAGTTTGCCAAGTATAACACCGTTTCTATCGGATAAAATTGTATCCAGTTTTTTGTATACCATAAATTTATCTATAACTGAGGCTTTTCTTTCTAATACAGGGTCTATTCCTATAAGGTTGCCTGCTTTTTCTACGGTACCATACCTTACTATAGACTGGCTAACTAAGTGTGGTGCGACACCTAAGATGTTTGGGTCTTTACTGTACTTTTCTAATATCTCTTTGTAGTTTGTTATTTTATCTTTTTCTTCCTTTGGTTTAGAGCCGTAAACCTGTGCGATAACATCTTTACCAAAAAATAGTTTAACTATTTCGTCTGGGTTGTTCTCCGGTTTTACTTTCAAGGTTATATGAGCGTTTAGGTCTATAGCTTGTTCTATAAAGTACTTTTGAAATCCGTTCATTAAAGAAGCCATAACAATAAAAGCTGCTACTCCTATGGAAACTCCCAGTATAGAGACCAAAGTCTGTCTTTTTCTTTCAATAAGTAGCTTTAGAGATATAAAAATTATATGGTACATGCTACTTTCCGATAACTATCTTGTCGCCTTCTTTTAGACCGTTTAAAACTCTAACAAAACCGTTGTAATCTTCTCCGTCTGTTTGAATGGACACTTCTTTAATTTCAGAGCCTTGTAATACTTTTACTTTTCCATCGTTAACAAGTTCTTTGGGAATGAATATACCTTCTTCTTTAGAAAGGATTATGTTTCCTTCCACTGTCATGTTTACAACTACTGGAAAGTCGTAGTTTACATCGGCTTTAACTTTAACGGTTCTTGAGTTTCTATCTGACTGAAGTTCTATACTTTTTATTTTGCCTGTAAAAACTTTGTTTGGATAAGAGTCAAGTTTTACAATAACTTCCATACCTTCTTTTATCTTTGGTATGTATTCTTCATCTACCAGTAAGACCGTTTCTAATTTGTCTGGATTTCCTACGGAAACAATCTGGTTAGTCTGCATCATACTGTTTATGTAATCACCTTCGTTTACAAACTTTCTAAGGACTTTTCCGTCTATTGGAGATTTTATAACGTATTTTTCAAGTTCTTTTTGGAGAGATTGTTTTTTTGCTGTTAAACTTTTTAGTTGATATTCAAGGGTTGATACAGAGTCGTTGTAAGCATCTAACTGTCTTTTGTAGTCGTTTTCTGCAATCTGTAGGTTCTTTGATACTTCTTCAAACTGTTCTTTTGGTATCAGACCTTTTTCAAAGAGTGTTTTTCTTCTTTCGTAGATTTTCTTTGCATTTTCTAAAACTTGCTTTTTTATTTCTATCTGGGCTTCGTTCTCTTTTCTAAAAGCTGAGTTTGGAGAAAGCTTTTCTTTCAGAGAAGATATCTGATAGTCTATGTCCTTTATGTTTTCTTGAATTGTTTGGTTTGAAATAACGGCTATTGGTTGCCCTTTTTTTACGTTGTCTCCTTCTTTTACAAATATTTTTTCTACGTAGCCAGATACTTCAGACTTAACTACAACTGCGTCGGCTGTATCTATGTATCCAGAAGCGTAAACTGACTTTACAAACTGCCTTTTTTGGACTTGGTATGTTTTGTAGTTGTTTTTTTCTTTGTAAACAAAAACTGCCCCTACTGCTACCACTAAAACCAGTATAATTAAAACTATCTTTTTAAGCATTCAGGATTTTTTCTCTCCATTTTTTAGCTATGTATATTACTTTATCTTTATCTACAGTTTGAACTACTTTATTTTTCATTACAACCTTTCCATTTACAATTACAGTATCTACATCACTACCTTTTGCCGAGTAGATTATTTGGGTGTAGGGGTCAAAAAGTGGTTGTAGGTGTGGCTGGTTTACATCTATCACAACTATATCGGCATCTTTTCCAACTTCTATGCTTCCCATTCTGTCGTATTTTAGAATAGCTTTTGCTGCCTGACGTGTAATCATAGCTAAAACTTGTTTAGCCGGTAAAACAGTTGGGTTAAGGTTATAGCCTTTATGTAGTTTTGCTGCTGTAGATGCTTCTGCTATTAAGTCAAGGTCATCGTTTGAAGCAGTCCCGTCTGTGCCTATGGATACTGTTACTCCTTTTTCTACCATCTTTGGAACTGGAGCTATACCTGATGCCAGTTTAAGGTTACTTTCCGGACAGTGGGCTATTTTTACGTTTTTTTCGGCTAAGAGTTCTATCTCTTCTTCTGTTGGATGTACCATATGGGCTGCTAATACTCTTTCGTTTAAAACGCCTAAGTTGTTTAAATGTTTAACGGGTGTTGTTCCGTATCTGTTTTTTATGTCTTCAACTTCTGTGATTGTTTCTGCTACGTGTATATGGTATAGAACGTCGTAATCTATAGCTACTTCCATAGCTTTTATCAATGTTTTTGGACTGCAAGTGTAGGGAGCGTGTGGACCTATTGCAGGAAAAATGTTGTTGTCGTTTTTATACTGATTTATAAAATCTTTTGTTTTTTCTATACCTTCTTCCGGTGTTTTTGCGCCCGGTGTTGGAAAATCTAAAATACCGGTTGTTAAAACTCCTTTTAAACCTGCTTCTTTTATAGAGTCTGCAACTGCGTTTTCATAAAAATACATATCTACAAAGCACGTTATACCGTTTCTTATCATCTCGTAGCATGCTAAGTCTGTTCCATCTTTTACAAATTCGTAGCTAACGTATTTACCTTCAACAGGCCATATGTACTGTTCAAGCCAAACTTTTAAAGGATTATCGCTTCCGTAACCTCTAAGGAGTGTCATAGCTGCGTGGGTGTGAGTGTTTATCAGTCCGGGTATAACCACGTTTGAGTTTAAATCTATAATCTCTTTTGCTTGGAACTCTTCCTTCCCTTCTCCAACTTCCACAATCTTACCGTCTTTTATGGCTATGTAGCCGTTTTTGTATTCTGTGAAGTTTTCATCCATTGTAAGAATGTAGCCATTCTTTAAAACGATATCAAACACTTTCTTCCTCCTCCACAAATTCTTTTAAAAATTCGTAAAGTTCTTTACTTGCTTGAAGGTCTACGTAGTAAGTTCCATCTTCGTGTTCTATCCTTAGTGTTTTCCCATTGTCTTTAAAGTAGATGTTAGTTAAACCTTTAGAAAAGTACCATTCAAGGTCCTGTGTGATACCTTTCATATGTAATGTAAAGCCACCGGGTCTTTTTGCTACTTTGGTTAACACGACTGGAGCTTTGTTAACCCAGTCTTCCTCTTCCCATTCAAAGGTGTTTACATCGGTGGCTATACCTTTTATGTTAAACTCTTTTTCTATCCAACTCATATCCTACCCCTCTATAAATTTTCTTACTGAGTTTCTACCGTGGTATATCTTAGATTTTTTTAGTTTTTTAACGATATCTTTTATAGCCTTTTTCTTTCTCCAAGCTTCGTGTTGGTTGTCAAATCTAAGTTCGTATATCTTCAAAATCTCGTCTATCTCTGGTTGGCTACACACTGTAAACTCTCTTATAGTTTTTAAAAACGTTCTTGCTTTTCTGTGGGTTATTATTAAATAAGCGTTGTTTTTGTTTCTTCTTATTGAGCCACCAAAAATTTCTTTAATCATATTTAAAGGTTCTACTGTTTTTGCTTTTATGGTTACATGGACAAATATTGATGTTTGGGTTCTACCATCTTTTCTTAAAGAAGCCTTACCGCCACAGTCAAACAGTCCTGCTATGTAAAAAAGTTTCCACCCGTCTATGTTCATTTTTTTACATCCATATTTGATATTTCTTTTAACAGTTCATCTACCATCTCTTCTTCGGAAACTTTTTTAACAGGTTCTCCGTTTTTGAATAGTATCGCTGACTTGTAGCCACAGGCAAGACCTATGTCCGCTTCTTTGGCTTCTCCTATAGCGTTTACAACGCATCCCATTATTGCTACTTTTATAGGTTTATCTATTCCTGATAGTTTCTCTTCTACTTTTTTTACAACTTCTGGAAGGTTTACTTCTATTCTACCACAGGTAGGACATGATACTATCTCTACTCCTTTCCTTCTAAGTCCCAGAGATTGTAGTATCTGGTAGGCAACTTTCACCTCTTCCTCTGGGTCTGCAGTTAGTGAGACTCTTACTGTATCACCGATTCCAAGGTAAAACAGTATACCAAGTCCTACTGCAGATTTTACAGAGCCTCTTCCTGCAGGGCCAGCTTCTGTTATTCCTACGTGAAGTGGTATATCGGTTTTTTCTGCAAATATTCTGTTTGCTTCTACGTTTTGAAGCACGTCTGAGCCTTTTATAGAAACTTTAAAGTTTGTGAAACCTACTTTTTCGAAAAATTCCGACCAGTTTAAGGCACTTTCTGCCAAAGCTTCTGCACAAGGGTATCCGTACTTATCCAAAAGTTTCTTTTCCAGAGAGCCAGAGTTTACTCCTATTCTTACGGCTATGTTCCTTTTTTTACATTCCTGCAGAATTTCTCTGATTTTGCCTTCGTCGTTTATGTTTCCGGGGTTTAGTCTTATTCCATGGATTCCACTTTCTAAAGAAAGCATAGCTATTCTTGGAGAAAAGTGTATATCACCTATAACAGGAATTGGGGAGTTTTTAACTATTTCTGGTAAAGCTAAAGCATCTTCTTCTCTTGGTACTGCTACTCTTATAATCTCACATCCTGCTTTTGCAAGTCTCTTTATCTGGTTTAACGTTGCTTCTACATCGTGAGTCTTTGTATCAGTCATAGATTGGACTACAATTGGAGCATCATCACCTATTTTAACGTTTCCTACGTAAACGGGTCTTGTTTTTCTTCTCTTTATCAAGGTATCACCAACTCCATTCCTACTCGAATGTTGTTATCTTCTAAGTTATTTAATTTTTTAAGTGTTTCAACGCTGACACCAAACCTTTTAGCTATGCTGTATAACGTATCACCTTTAACTACCGTATAGACTCTTTTTTTGTAGTTTGTTTTTACGATTTCAGGTTTGTCTTTTGAAGTAATTAGAGAGGCTATATTTTCTTCTTCAATTTTGGGTTCTGAAGTATTGTCAGGTTTTGGACTTATTTTTTTACTGTTTGCGTAAAGTTTAGGTGGTGGAGAAGTTATAAACCTTCTGTCAAAAGAACTTGTGTCGAGTCTTGGTAAATTAACATTAATTCCTTCAAAAGCTACATCATTTTTTAAATGGGCGTTGTAAAACTTAAGTATATCGTAATCTATATTTTTTTCTCTCGACAAGTCCAGAAGGTGGATTTCTCTGTCAGCCGTAAAGTTTACCACATCATAAACGTTTGACTTAGTGTCTAAACCATACTTTTCTGGATTACTTGCTATCAAAAGTATAGCAAAGAATCTTGGAACGTACTCGCTTGTCTGTGAAGGTAGGGTGTTTTTTATATCTTTAAAACTTGTTGAATTTGAAGCTTCAAGTCTTTTAGCAATGCACTTTTCACCACAGTTATAACCGGCTATAGCAAGCTCCCAGCTACCAAAAGAGTTGTAAAGAAATTTAAGATACTTAGCTGCAGCAATCGTAGATTTGTAAGGGTCTCTTCTTTCATCTACATACTCGTCTATTCTAAGGCCGAACCTTTTTGCTGTTGATGGTATAAACTGCCATATTCCGGCTGCGTTTGCTGGAGAAGTTGCATAAGGGTTATAACCACTTTCTATAACGGCTAAGTAGGCAAGCTCTTCAGGAAGACCTTCTTGTATGAAAATTCTTTTAACCATCGGTAAAAAGTAGTTTGCTCTTTTTAAAGCGTTTTCTGTAAAAGATTTTTTTGTAGTTGTAAAGTAGTTTACGAAAAACTCGATATCTTCATCATCTGGAATGTCTATTCCAAGTATTTTAGCCTCTTGGTTAATGTATGTCTTATCAGACTCGTTTAGAGTGTATTTTATAACTTTTATGACAGATTTTGAATCTTTTATGTCAGTTTCTTTAGTGTCTTCGTTGGAAGGTATATTCTTAGTTTTTGTTTCTATCTTATTATAGCTTACATAACTTTCTGTATGGGTCTTTTTTACTACAGGTTTACTTACTCCCTTTTTGGCCTCTTTAACTTGAACGGAACAAGATGTTAAAAATAAACCTATCAAAAGTATGTAAACTATTCTAAAATTTTTCATCTAAACTCCTGATAAGAATGACAATCTACCTTATCAGATTATTCGTCAACTGTTGTGAAAACTTTATTATTTATAGCTTTTACTTTTTTATGCTCTTTTATAGAGTTTGTGTTTTCATCTATGTAAACAAGGTCTATGTAGAAATTCTCTAAATCTTTTTCATTTACGCTTGCGTAAGAAGCGATTATGATAATATCGTTGTAATGTCCAAGCCTTGCAGCTGCACCGTTTAGAATACACTCACCAGAATATCTGGCTCCCGGTATTACGTAAGTTGAAAATCTTTGACCATTGTTTACGTTGTAAACTTCTATCTTTTCAAATGGTATAAGGTTTGCAGCTTCCATAATAGCTTCGTCTAACGTTAGACTACCTTCATAATGTAAGTCAGCACCTGTTATTCTTATTCTATGGACTTTGGATTTTAGTAAAGTTCTGTACATCAATACCTCCTTAACTCTCTCTTTCTACGATGTAGTAAGCAAGTTTTACAAGTTCCTCTTTATCTTTATTATCAGGGAAATCTGTTAAATTTTCAATAGCTTTTCTCATAAAATCTCTGGCATCTTCTTTTGCCTTCTCTATTCCACCGTAAGATTCAACAATCTTTTTAGCTTTCAAAAGATTTTCTATAGAAGGACTTTTATCTATTATAACCGATTTTATAAATTCTTTATCTTTATCAGAAAGTTTATCTTTTACAACAAGTAAAGGATAAGTTATTTTACCTTCTTTTAAATCGTTCATAAGACTTTTACCTACCTTTTCTTCATCTCCTTCGTAATCTAAAATATCATCTACTATCTGAAACGCTACTCCTAAGTTAATGCCATAATTGTAAGCAGATTCTTTTAGATTTTGGTCAGATGTAGACAAAGCCGCTCCAACGTAGCAGCAACTACCAAAAAGAACAGCAGTTTTACCTAAAACTATCTTGTAGTAATCATCAAAAGATATATTAAAATCTGCTATTTTCTTTAACTCAAGAAGTTGACCTTCTGCCATCTTTTTTACAGAATCGCTTACGTTTTTTATCATATCTATATCTCCGTAAATCGAAAACAGATACAAAGCGTTTGCATACATATAATCACCTACCAAGACAGTGCTATCGTTTCCAAAAATCCTGTTGGCTGTAGGTCTGCCTCTTCTTTTTTCAGAACCGTCAACTACGTCATCATGCAGTAAAGATGCAGTATGTAAGTATTCTAAAGCAGCAGCCAGTATGTAATCTTCTTCTTTGTTGTAACCTCTTAGCATATTTGAAAACTTTAAAACAAGGTATGGACGTAGCCTTTTACCACCACCATCAAGAATGTAGTTACCAATCTGAAGTATTAAGTTTACGGAAGGGTCTAAATAACTTCTTAAAGTTTTTTCTACTTTCTCTTTGTCAAAATCGAAATTTATCAAGATTAAATCCTCTTGTAAATTTTATTGTCTTTACTATGTTATGATAAAGTTATGTAGAATTCAAGGTCAAGAATTTTTAATTGTATAGTTAAAATTCCATAAAATAACTGATAGAAATCAGGATTATTGTATAATACTTTATTGCAAAAAATTTATAATGGTATAAAGATGAGAAAAGAACCTATAATACATTACATACAAGACCAGCCTTATGTTTATGGTTACGAAATTTTAGCCGAGAATCCGTCTTTGATAAAAACACTGGAAGACGATTTTTATGTGTTTAAGTCTAATATACTCTTACTAAAAGATATATTCGATAAAGATAAAGTATACCATTTCAACCTACAGGGAAGAACTATCTTAAATTTTGAAAAAGACGTGCTTAATCTCATAAAAAACTCTTCTTACAGAGATAATGTAGTAATAGAACTTCTGGAAAATGATCTAAATTCAAAAGAATTAGACGAAGTTTTTGAACTTTTTTCCAAAGAATCCATTAAGGTTAGTTTAGATGATTTTGGAACAGCATCGTCTAACTTTGATAGGCTTATAGAATACAAACACATAGTAGAAAGCGTTAAAATAGATAGGATTCTTTGGAAGAATATGTTAGGTGTTGTTGGTGAGATTTTAAAGTTTTGTAAAGACAACAACATAAAAGTAATATGTGAAAAGGTAGAAACGAAAGAAGAGTTAGATAGCCTGTTTTCGGTAGGAGTCAGATACTTTCAAGGATGGTACTTTAAGAAAATTAAAGTAAGAGAAAGTAAAGAAAAGGCAGTCCTAACAAGAGAAAAGATAGCTCAACTTTCAAAAGAAGCTTACGATATAACGGCAAAATATAATAGCAATTTAAATTATGATGAATTCTTAGAAAATCTAAGACTACTTTTACTTTCTCACGATTTAGATATAAAGTTTGGAAGTGAAGAATTCTTTAAATTAAAAGATTTAATAAACCAAACTCAGAACCAACCAGCTAAAGATTCAAACTCTTACTTTGTAGATAAGAGTATTATAGCCTTAAAAGAGCTAAAAGCAAACACTTTATACAAAATAAAAGAGTTAAAAAATTTAAACAGTAGCATAAAAAAGGTTATTTTAGAAAGTAAAAACGATACTCTTTTTAATGTTATTAGAAGTTTAGATGAATATATAAAGTTTCTACAGCAGAAAGTAATTGAGTTAGAATCTGTTTCCAGTAAAGTTAAAGGTTCTGATTTTTATCAAAGACGAAAAAAATTATTGAGAGAAGAGTTATTAAGTAGATTTGCAAGATTTAAGAAAAATCAAATTGATTTTTTTGTAGGTTGTATATATCTTAGAGGGCTTTTTGAAGAAGCCAACTCTGGAAATGAGATTCCACTGTACGATATGCAAAAAATACTGGAGAAGTTGTCGGGACAATTAAAGTTGTTTTTTGGAGAAAATACTTTCGTTATACAGACTGAAGATTTTATGGTCAATTTTGTATCAGAAAAAGTAAATGAAAAGATGCTGTCAAGCCTTCAAGACAAAATAAATAAGCAAGAGTTTACGGTTAAAGGTAAACCTGTAAATCTAAAAGCAAAAGTATGTGTAGTTAAACCTTCAGAATCAGATGAAAATTTTGAAGATTTTATGTTAAGATTAGAAATGAATATGTATGAAATGAAGTTTTATTGATAGGAGTAAATTTTGAAAAATAAAGAAAACTGGTTGATAGTTCTGTTTGCATCTGCTTACATATCAATATCTTTATTTACCGTTTTTATTGTTATTTTTCTACTGTATGAAATCTATAAATTTTTAAGAAGGGAAATAAAGTTAAGTGGTGAGCTTAAATTTCCACTGTTTATGATTATTACTCCATCTATAATTTCAACAAGTTTATATGGTGGATTAAAAGAGCTTCCCGGAGCATTAAACCAAACATTTTTTAACATATCCTACTTTGCCAAAGATTTATTCACTCCTTCGGAAAAACTTTTTTACAAAGTAAACCTTACAATAATAATCTTTTGTAGCATAGAGGCTGTAGTTACGGTCTTTAACTACTATAGAGGTTTAGAACAGCCTATATGGGGAGGTCCTTTTGAGATAGGAATAGTTTTTTCTTTAGGAAGTTTAAGTGCTTTTACTATGTTTCTCTTAGAAAAAGATAAAAAGATAAAGTCGTTATATTTTCTACTGTTTATCATTTTTACATTTTTGGTCTTTTATACGGGTAAAAGAAATCCTATTTTAGGAATAACTTCATCTTACCTTATACTGTTTGTATTACTGATAAGGTTTAGAGGAATAAGTAAGAAGTTTATATATGCTTTATCTGGAATATTTTTAGTTTTAGTTACTGTAGGAACTTTTATTGCAGTTGAGAAATTTCCAAAGTATAAGCTTTTGTTTGAAGTAGTTTTTCAGGGTAAGGAATTATCTGAAAACGAAATTAACGAGTTTTCAAGTTTAAGGTGGCAGATAGGTAAAAAAGGTCTTGAAGTTATAAAAAAAGATATAGAAAACGGAAATTACCTACCTTTGCTTATAGGTCATGGCTATGCTGCAGGAACAAGATTAGACCCTCCTTCTCCTGTAGGAAGGTCTTACGAATCTATCTTTTTAATATCTGAGTTGATAAATATAGGTATCTTAGGTGTTTTGGGATTGATTTATCTAATGTTTAGATACTTTAAATTTGTCCTTGGTGTAAGGTTAAAGAATTATAATCAGATTATAGCTATTCCTTTCTTAGTGTTTCCTACTTACTACCTTGTAGGTGGAATTTTTAGTGGTATATGGGATGCTATACTACCTCTCTACTTTTTAATGTTTGGAATAGCAGAGAATTATTTTAAACATGAACTGAATGTTTAATTTTTAAGTTATCATTCTATTAATTTCAAAAAGTCGGAAGTTTGTTTTAAGGTTGTGTTAAAGATTTGTTAAGATTTTGTTAAGATTCAAGAGTTTGGTATTCTGATGTAAAATTTTGAACCTTTACCAAGTTTGCTTTCAACCCAGACTTTTCCTTTGTGGGCTTCTGTTATATGTTTTACAATCGAGAGTCCTAAACCAGTTCCTCCTATATTTCTACTTCTTGATTTGTCTACTCTGTAGAATCTTTCGAAGACTAAAGGAATAGATTCCTCTGGTATTCCAATACCTGTATCTTCCACAGATATAGTAACGTTTTTGCTATCTTTAACTGCATTTACTATTACTTTTCCATCTTGTTTGTTATACTTTATAGCATTTTCTACTAAATTTTTTAAGGCTATACTTAGTTTTTGTTCATCGGCATAAATCACAAAATTTTTAGGTACCTGATTGATTAAGGTTATGTTTTTTTCTTGTGTTAGGTGTTTTAAATCTTCAAATATATCTTCTATCTGTTTATAAAGGTTATAGTGTTCTTTTTTAACTTGGTCTTCTTGAGATTCAAGTCTGGCAAGGATTAAAAGGTCGTTTATGAGATGGTCCATCTGGTCGATTCTTTTTTTGGCTATATCTAAAAATTTTTTTATCATAACTGGGTCTTTTTCTTCTTCAAGGGTTTCTACGGCAGATTTAAGGACAGATATCGGCGTTTTTAGTTCGTGGGATACGTTGGATACAAAGTCTTTTTTTGCTTGCTTGTAAACTTCAAAAGGTGTTATATCTTGAAGGTGGATTATTTTTTTTCCTTCTATTTTGTAGACGTTTATCAAGTATTTTTGGTTGTCTATGTTTACTTCTGCCTTTACTTCTTTATCTTGGTTGTAAGATATCAAAGATGTTATGTAGTCGTTATCTATAACTTCTTTAAAGTTTTTCCCTACGTAATCTTCGTTTTTTAAAAATTTTTTTGCAAACCTATTGACAAACTCTATAGTTTTACTTTCTTCATCAACTATTATGATTCCTTCTTTTAAAAAGTCTAAAAACGTTATAAGTATGCCTTCGTTAATGTTTACCGTTTTCATCTAACTCCTGATGTCTTAGCATTTTTCCTTCTTTCATATATATAACTTCTTCGGCAAGGTTTGTGGCTATATCTGCCACTCTCTCTAAGTTTTTAACCACATCTATAAGTCTAAGACCTACTTTTATAGTTGTTGGGTCTTCTACCATATACGTGTATAACTCTCTTATAATTTGTTCTTCGAGTAAATCTACTTCATCATCTTTTTTTATAACTTCTCTTGCAAGTTCTGTATCCATATCTATGAAAGATTTTATAGCATCTTTTAACATCTGAATGGATATTTCAGTCATTACTGGAAGGTCTACGTACTCTTTTATTTTTGGTTTTTGTAGTATTGATTGGGCGTGTTCTTTTATGTTCTCTGCATGGTCTCCTATCCTTTCAAGGTCTCTGTTTACGAATAAGTCCATAACTAAAAATCTTAGGTATTTCGCTTCTGGTTGATACCTTGCCATGGTTGTAATTATTAAACTTTCGTTTTCTACTTCCATCTTGTCTACTATATCTTCGTTTGTTTCTACATATTTTAAGTATTCTGGGTTGTGCTCTATGATAGCTTTTATTGAGTTTTCTATCATGTTTTCTACTAACTCTGCCATGTTTATCAGTCTTTCTCTAATTTCTTTAAGTCTTGGTTCTATTAACATTACTTTCCTCCTGTTTTTTATTATCCAAATCTTCCAGAGATATAATCTTCGGTAAGCTTTTTGTTTGGTTTAGTAAATATAATATCAGTTGAGTCAAATTCAATAAGCTCTCCAAGATACATAAAGGCTGTGTAGTCAGATACTCTTGCTGCCTGCTGCATGTTGTGTGTAACGATTATTATTGTATGATTCTTTTTTAGTTCTACTATAAGTTCTTCTATTTTTGCAGTAGATATAGGGTCAAGGGCTGAAGTTGGTTCGTCAAACAGTATAACTTCTGGTCTAACTGCAATAGTTCTGGCTATACATAGTCTCTGTTGCTGACCTCCTGATAGTGAAAAGGCAGAAACGTTTAATCTATCTTTTACCTCTTCCCAAAGGGCTGCTTCTTTAAGAGCTTGTTCTACTCTATCTTGAAGTTCGCTTTTATTTTTTATTCCAAGTAATTTTAGACCATAAGCTATATTATCAAATATTGACATTGGGAAAGGAGTTGGTTTTTGGAAAACCATTCCTACCCTTGTTCTTAGTTCCATAAGGTCTATATCTTTACCAAGTATGTTTTTTCCGTCTAAAAGTATCTCTCCTTCGTATCTGTTTCCGGGATATAGGTCGTGCATTCTGTTAAAACATCTTAAAAGGGTAGTTTTACCACATCCTGATGGTCCTATTAAAGCAGTAATCTTTTTTTCATAAATAGGTAAGTTTATGTTCTTTAACGCAAGTTTGTTTCCTGCATAGTAAAAGTTCAGATTCTTTACTTCCATTTTTAAATTTTCTGCCATTTTGTAGAAAACCTCCTTAATACTTTTTCCTTTGGATTACATACCTTGCTGTAAGTGATGCAATAAGAACTGCAAACGTTAGTATAAATGAAGCAGCCCAAGCTTGCTTATGCCATTCGTCGTAAGGTCCCATAGCATACTGGAAGACCGTTACAGTTAAAGATGCCATAGGATTTGTTGGGTCAAAGGTCGTAAAGCTATTGTTAAAAGCTGTAAAGAGTAATGGTGCAGTTTCTCCAGAAATTCTGGCAACACCAAGTATAACACCTGTTAAAACTCCTACCTTAGCAGCTCTTAAAACTACTTGAAAGCTTACCTGCCAAGGTTGAGCTCCAAGTGCGTAGGCAGCTTCTCTTGTTTCTTTTGGCACAAGCTTCATCATTTCATCGGTGGTTATCACTATAACTGGAATCATTAAAAGGGCTAAAGCAACACCACCTGCAAATCCCATAAAATGTCCTACAGGTTTTACAAGGATAGCGTATACTACAGCACCTATAACTATAGAAGGATTACTAACCATAATATCCACGATATTTCTTAAAAAGTTTGCGAATTTTGAGTTTCTACCATACTCTGCAAAGTAGATACCAGCCAGTATTCCAATTGGAGTACCTATGGCAGTTCCTATGGCAGTTATAATTATATGTCCAATAAAAGCGTGTTTTAGTCCTCCACCTTCCATACCCGGTGGAACTGGGTCATGGATAAATAGGTCTTTATTTATGTATTTAAAGCCGTTTATAAGAAGGTCTCCAAGTATCCAGAATAGAAAAAACAAACCAAATCCTGCTGATAAAAAAGAAAGTGTTAGAAATACATAACTCTCAATTTTCCTTTTTAACTTGTTTTTATCCATACTACACCTTCCACTTCTTTTCGATTCTTAAAAGCATTACCTTAGAAAGGTAAAGTATTATGAAAGACATAAAGAATAGTATTAGTGCTAAGTAGTAAAGTGATGAAAGATAAACAGCTGTATCGGCTTCTGTAAACTGGTTTGCAAGGGTTACAGTTATAGTAGTAAATGGGTCTAAAAGTGAGTGAGGTATTTGGTTTACGTTACCTGCTAAGAAAGTAACAGCCATCGTTTCTCCTAACGCTCTACCAACGCTAAGAATGAGACCTCCTGCTATACCAGACGCCGTTAAAGGTATCATAACTTGTTTTATAACTTCCCATTTTGTAGCACCTAAAGCGTAAGCAGACTCTTTCATTATTGGAGGAACCATATTAAAAGCATCTTTAACAACAGAACTCATGAAAGGTATTATCATGATAGATAAAACTAAAGATGTAGTTAATACATCTACACCTGTAGGAGAACCTTCGAAAAGTTTTCCTATTATGGGAACACCGCCAAGATTTTTTTGTAACCAAGGCTCTACTTTCTCTCCAAACAAAGGAGCTACCACAAACAATCCCCACATACCGTAGATTATACTCGGAATAGCTGCCAACAACTCTATAGCTGTTGAAAATATCGGCTTTAGTTTGTTAGGAGAAAGCTCTACTAAAAATATGGCTATACCCATAGATATTGGGGCTGCTATAAGTGTGGCTAAGAATGTTGATATCAGTGTACCTACAAGTGGAACAAGGCCTCCAAACTTTTCTCTTACAGGGTCCCAGTCTGTAGATGTTAAGAAGTTTATAACACCAAAATGTTCTATTGCTAAAGATGCTTCTTTATAAAGAACTATAAGAATAGTTAAAGGTAGTATTAAACCTATAAATACACCAGCTAAACCTAAAATGACTTTAAAAACGTATTCCAGTGTTTTTGCTCTTTTTAGTGCTGGATTGTTATTAATCATGACTTCTCCGTAAGGTCAGTTTTTTTGTAATTATTATACTCAAAATAAAAAAACCCCACCGTTAAAGTGGGGTAAAAGCTGGAGGTTAAACATGAGAAAGCTCTACATAAGTCCGTGTTCTTTCCAGTATTCTCTTATTAAGTTTTTAACGTTTTGAGGTAATGGTATGTAGTTTAATCTTATAGCTTCTTGGTCTCCGTTTTTGAAAGCCCAGTCAAAAAACTGAACTGCTTTTTTAGAAGATTCTGGTCTGTCTTTTGCTAAAAGAATGAAAGTTGCACCAGCTATTGGATAAGAGTCTTTACCCGGTTGGTCTGTTAATACATAGTAGAAATGTTGTTTTTTATCCCACTTAGCGTTTGCTGCTGCAGCTTGGAAAGATTCAACTGAAGGAGCTACAAAGTTTCCTTCTTTATTTTTTACTCTTGCTGCAGGTATGTTATTTTGTTTAGCGTATATATACTCAACGTAACCTATAGCTCCTCTCATTCTTTTAACGTAGTTGGCAACTCCTTCGTTACCTTTTCCACCTATACCTGTTGGCCAGTTAACAGAAGTACCATATCCGACCTTGCTTTTCCACTCTGGACATACTTTTGAAAGGTAGTTTGTAAATATCCAAGTAGTACCGGAACCATCAGACCTTCTAACAGCTGTAATATTTCTGTCAGGAAGGTTAACTCCCGGGTTTAGTTGTTGTAGATATGGGTCGTTCCATTTGGTTATTTTTCCTAAGTATATGTTACATATTGCAGTACCGTCAAAGTTTAACTGTTTTCCTTGTAATTCTGGCAAGTTGTAAACCATAACTACCCCACCTATAACTGTAGGAAACTGTAGTAAACCTTTTTTGTTTAACTCGTCTGGTGTTAAAGGTGCGTCTGATGCTCCAAAGTCTACAGTTCTGTTTTCAATCTGTCTTATACCACCACCAGAACCGATAGATTGGTAGTTTACCTTTATACCTGTAGCTTTTTCATACATATAAGCCCAAGCGGAGTATATTGGGTATGGGAACGTAGCACCTGCTCCTGTTAGCTCTGCTGCAAATACAACTGTTGATACAGCTAAAATTCCACCTATTGCTAACTTTCCTAATGTCTTCATTTTCTTTACCTCCTGTTTGGTATTTTTAAAATAGTCTAAGGTTTAATTATTAAGTTTTTATTATCTTTTTGTTAAAAAATTTTAACAAATCCCCCATCCTCCCAAAAAGTAGTAAGATTACCAGCTAAGTTCTGCAGTAATCATGTATTTTTGCTTGTCTTTTGCTGATGCTGAATTAGTTATATCTTTTGAATCATCTTTTCCTTTATAGTCGTAGTT
>ERZ1669248.317-NODE-317-length-25394-cov-13.173448_pt1 | contig 25394 bp, 27 predicted proteins | sample MGYA00579296_ERZ1669248 | MGnify/ENA primary metagenome ERZ1669248 (study PRJEB41166, sample SAMN08046057) | hot springs metagenome | biome: hot spring; feature: neutral hot spring; material: thermophilic sediment; isolation source: thermophilic sediment from...
TCTAAACCTCATGGAGTGGTTTTCCAGCCTGGCTACCAGAGGCGAAAATTCTAAAAACGAACAGGTCGAGCGTAAAGGAGACCCTTATCCGGGTGGGTGATGAAAAACGTTGAACATTTTCCGAACTAGGAATCTTGAAGGTGTAGCACTGGCTCGAAGTATTTCGCGAACTTTTTGAAGCGGTAGTCGGCGAGAATGATCTCTGGGCTTGCCTCTGGACTGCGCGTGGCCCTGCCTATAGCCTGGAGTGTTGCTGTAACCATGGGTATCCACCGGGCGTTGTCGGGGTCGATGCCCATCCGGTAGTAGTACTTTCGCAGGCGCTCCGTCACGTCGGGTGGAAGGAAGGGGGCCCCAACCATTACGACAGCGTCTGCCGGCAGGTCTACCCCCTCGCTGAAACGCCCGAAGACATTAAACATTGCTAGGCCGCGCCAGTCGTCCGGGGGCTTTTCGTCGAGAAAGTCTATTACGCTCACCAGTTTGACTATGATCCTGTCAGTCGCGAATGCCAGGATGCGTTTATGCCTCTTTTTCAGGCTTGAAAGCAGCTTCATGTACCCCCATATCGTCTCCTCCCCGTACTTAGTGGTCACGTCGCCGACCACGAGGGCCTTCCTCGGCTCTGAAGGCACCCGGATAACGGCGGCTTGAAAGAGGTCTTCGATGGGTTTAGGAATAGTAGCGCTAAGGTAGATGCGGGGGCCGATGCTGGGCCTCCAGGGAGGCAGGGCGACCATGACTTTACCCTCTTCCCTGTAGACGATTCCCCTCGAAGCGGCTTTGAGAAACCTTACCAGGGGTAGTAGTCTCCGGGCCATGAATGACCCCTTTGCGAATTCTTCCCTGTAAACGATGAGCGTCTCTTCTATGACATCCAAGTCTATTGAGGCTACCCCCTTATTGATAATCCCTCTTATCTTCTCCCCCAGTTCCGGGTTCAGTGCGTCTAGGGCGTCTAGGGCCTCTCCTAAACCCTTTATCTCAACAATGTTGGGCTTCAAGAGGTTATGTGCCTCGTCCACAACTACTGCTCTGTAGCTTCCAACTACTCTCCGCCTATAATTCTGAACCACTACGTCGGCGGCGGCGATGTAGAAGTCTTGTGCATAGTACCTGCAGAGATGGGAGGGTATCTCCTCCCAACTCGTATAGAAGAGGTCTGGGACCCCCTCTTTCAAGTTTTGGAAGAAGGGGCAGCGTGACCTGTTAATCAAGCAGTATTCTTCCGGGTCGTCCGTCTTCACGCTGCAGGACCTGGCCCTCCCGGCTGCGATGAAGGGCTTCAAGTCTAGCCTTAAGGCATCCCCGCTTATCCTACTTCCGAGCTCCAGGCTCCTCACCAGCCACAAGACAGGAAGCCTCCCAGAAGATCTAAGAGCCGACAGTACGGCAAGGGTTTTTCCAAACCCTGTGGGCGCTACCAGTAATGCATCACCCTCGACACCAGCTAAAGCCTCAGCAGCCTCAACCTGTCCGGGCCTAGGCTTAAGCCCGGCCTTCTCGAATACCTCTAGGACACGCAAGATTTTGCTACCTTTCAGGTGTCAATCCATATCTCTGGAATATTTCTCTCATTGTTTTTGCGGTTGAACCGACGTAGAGCTGATCTGGTAAAGCCTTCTCGAATATCTCTTTGGGAGCGGCTTGTCCGTCAGAGTATATTGGGATGAGTCTTTGACCATCGCTCAAAAGTATGTTCTCAACTCCTCTTTCCACTCCTTGCGGGGTAACCCTTTTAAAAGTTTGAACAAATACGTCGATGTATTGCAGTGCACTACTTTCATCTCCATATCCTAGCTGAGCCCTCAGAGAGTCTGAGATAATTTTTATTGCTTTTCTGATGCTGGGCGAGTGAAAAGTTGTAATTGTTGGTAACCCGCTACGGCTAGGCTCGATAACGCTCCAGAAGTCTTCAGCCATTATTTCCCCTATTACAACCATGTCGGGTCTGTAGTAGCGCATCGCCCACCTTACCCCCTCCACGAGATTTTCGCTGACTATCCAAGAGAACCAACCCTCCCTCAATGTAAGCTCTTTATACTTCTCAATAACTGCGATGTGGAGATGTGGGTACATCTTACCAACTTCGCCCACGATGCTGTTAAGGAGAGTAGTCTTCCCAGAGCCAGGTGGACCGAGGATCACTACTACGGAGGGCCTCAATAAGAGGAGAATCATTCTGGCAGCTGTTAGAGGATCCAAGAGACTCTTTAAGGGAGGGATACTTGAAAGCCTTGTTGCAACGATTTGTGTTTGTCCACCGCTTGTTAACTGTACAGACACTCTCCACTCGTCCACGTCTACGACGCCTCTAGGCCTTCTCATATCTACCTTTAAACCAGTCGAAGCTATTATCGAGACTATGATATCCTCAAGTTCTTCTTTACTTGGAAGCCCCTCTATACTAATTCGTCCTAGGTTCTTTATGGTCACAACAGTTCTCGACTCGAAAACCCATATCTCCTCAACTTCACGCGCCATGAAAAGAGGGGAAAGATTTTTCCAAACAGGATGCGTTTTAAGGGGAAGTATCTCCAGCTTCGAGTCATAACTGAAGAGAAATCCCGAGTGGTTCTTTAATATGATTTTAGCTCCTTCAGGTAAAAGGGTATTTACTGCGACCTTAGCAATGGTCTCATCTCCTTTTTTCTTGTTTTTTAAAAAGCTAAGCGATAGCTTCATTCCGTGATCCCGGAAAATAGTCTCAAGGCTTTGGTGATTTTCTCGCGCTCTGCTAGTAAGTTCTCTTTCTCACGCTCTAGCTTTGCTATTTCACTGTTTATTCTGCTTAGTTCCCTGTCAATCTCGTTAAGCCTATTTGTTACCCGCGCAGAGATGTTTTCCTCAACCCCGAGGCTCCGCAAAACCGCCTCAAGATTTCTTATGCCTTTGCCGAGAGACTCACTGTTATCGCTTATGTTTTTATCCTCTATTTTTACCGGGCTTTTCTGACTCAAAGAGGGTAGCGGTAAAATAGGGGGTTCCTCGTTATCCTTAACAGAGGTAAAAGGTCTTCTAAAGCTCATTAGCCAGTCACCTTAAGTAAGGGCTTCTGGAGTCTGTAAGTCAATACCTCAAGGTCTTTTTTGACACGGTTACTGGCGTTCTTGTAGGCTTCACCAATATTTCTTGCAAATGAAAACTGCAGGGCGGCATCGAAGGGCATTGTGAACACTGTTCCAAATTCATCCCGGGCGAGATCTTTCCAGTCCCCCATGAAGAGAAAGTACTTGTTTAACAAAGGCAGGATAAGCTTCCTCCTGAAAAAATCTCGGCGTTTAAGCCATGTGGATACCGCCTGGAATGATAGAAAATCCGGGTTAAACACTGTGATAATAACTTCGGCTAATCCTACCACTGGGTCGTACAAGCTTCCAGGGTATGCCGGCAAATCCAATATTATATACTCGAAGTGTTTTGAAGTCCTATCAATTAGGTATTCAAGCGACGTGGGATCAACAGGGCCCACTTCTCCACTGCATGGAACAATCATCAAGTTATCTGACAAGTTTGAAACGACTATAACATCAGACCATGTGGCTCTGCCTAGGAAAAAATCGCTTATGTATGGAGGTCCTGGGTCCTCCTCGAGGAGAAGTGTCGTACTGCTGCCTGCTTCTCCTAGATCTATAACCAGTACTTTCTCCCCGATGCGTGTCGATAGATGGTAGCTCAAGAGAGAAGCCACGACAGTCTTGCCGGTACCACCTTTATGTCCAGAAACTGTAGCTACTACTAAGGTCATGACTCCCACTAGAAAGCCTAGTATCTTTAAAAATCGATATTCGGGAGCACTTATACTATGTCTGGCTTTTAAGAGTTTATAGGAATCAACTGTTGATGTTCATAAGGAAATTAAAACTAAGATTGCTCCAAGTAGTTTACGAAGGATATCTAAAGAGGAGTCGTCCCCGTTTGAAACGAAGAGTAGACTGGAAAGAAGTAGACGATAACTTAGCGCTTATGCTTACACCTCCAGCCGCCTTACTTACTGTTAGCCCAGAAGAACTACTTTCCAAGATTTTTCAACCATTTGTGGACGTGATTGCATTATTAGCTGCTATAACATTCGGGATAGGAATCATTGGCTTCATATTGCTCATACTCGATGCAGCTCTCTCCTGGGTCACCGGAGGAAGTTTCGGACGCAGTATAGCGGTTTCGAAATTCATCAGGGCTGCTGAAACACTGGCCATATTACCACTGTTGTTTTTCGTGATAATGATACTTAACTCGCTTGGAATTCCAGAAATCTCCTCAGTCGCTAAGATCATGGAAAACCTACTGCAGCGGGGATGGCGTCTAATAACAACTTCCCTAGGTGGTTGACATCATGCTTTTAGCCGACTATGCTGCAGGCCTTGCCGCCATTATATACATTCTCTCTGGTTCTGTAAAATGGATTCTTGGGAAAAGGAGAGAGGCCATCGAGAGTCTTGAAGCTGTCGTAGACATATTAATCCACCTGCTCGCATTACAAGTGATTTTTTGGATTGCAGACCTGATCGCATCATATATTCAAATTCCTCTAAGTTTTAATGCAACGGGTACAGTAAGCGAGAAGATTTCATATTCAAGCAGCGTGTTTTGGGAGGCCAGCCAAAAAGCTATCTCCACAATTATGTATGTGCAAACAGAACGTGCTCTCTTAGCTTCGGCTCCGTTAACATCACCGCTCTCAAGTGTTCTAGGAGCTGCAACAGGTTGGGCCATCTCAGAGCTCTCGATATTAGCAATTTTCTATATGCATCTAAGCTATGCAGCAAAATTCTTCTCGGTGCTTGCCCCTTACTTAGCTCTTATAGGCTCTATTCTTCTACCTGTGCCAAAGATTAGACGCGTAGGAGCATCACTTCTGGCCATATATCTTGCTACAAGCATCTCATTTATCCTCAGCGCACAAATAGTTTCAAGAGATCTTGAAAAAATCCCGGAAATTTCTCCATTAAACCCTGTAGACTGGATAAGTGTTTCCTCTAAGGTCAGCGACATTACGATCAAGTTGGGCGAAAGTGCCACACTCATAGCTTTAGCATTTAGTATTTCGATAGTAGCAGGTTATGGTTTAGCGGGGGTGTTTGACTCTATTTACGTTTCAGTGGTGAGGATCTAATTGCCTCAAGATGAGCTGGTATTTGGAGTCGGACTTGCCTCTACAAGTATTGTCGTTTTACTTTACTGGTCTCTGGGATTCAAGAAACGTGCTCTGAGAATATTCTTATCCGAGTTGATAGGATTTCTAGCATCTTTTTCTCTGCTAGTTATTTTCTATCCTGAACTGAGTAAGGTTGGAAACAGCTTATACTGGGCGGTCTCGGAGACCCTTACCCAGTTGATTTCAAGGATGAAAGAATATCACAGTAGGATAGTCTCCTTATCCTTGTCTATAGCGGTTTTTGATATAATCATTGGGATAGTCTTCGCCGGAGCAGGTGGACCCGCAACTGCAGAACTACTCTCACTATATCAGCCTTGGATGCATGTGTCTCTTAGCTTTTTAGAGACCCTCGGTAACCTTATTGGAACGACGGCATTTATCTCTCATTTATTGTTGAGGCTGACGACCCTTTTACCCTTCATCTATTCTCTACTACTAACACTTATACCTCTAATTTTCATTCCACGCCTGCGAAGACTAATACTTCCTGTATGGTTACTTTTTTTGGCAGTAAGTGTAATTCTACCATTACAGGTAAGGAATTTCCCTGAGATAAGATTAAGTGAAGTTCCTGGAATAAATCCTCCAAGTGGTCTAGGTTACCTTCACGTTCAAGTACGGGAAGCATCTGGAACTCCGATATACAGACCGCTTATTTTGTTAGGTTTACGGGACCACGAAGGAAATTTGTACGTTTCAAGAGTAAGGGAAGGGTCAATCCTGATACTTCCTGCTGGGAAATACAAGGCTCTGTGGGTTACCGAGTATTGGACAAACTTTACTCTCAATAGTTGCTGTTATCTGGAAGAGAAGGATAGAGCGTGGAGTTATTGCAGTTGTTACGTATGGCCTGCCGTCTTTAACGTCAGTAGTGGCTTAACGGTAAACTTGACTGTTTCACTCCCAGTAGACATAATTGAGACCCCACAAGGTCATACGGGTCATGTGATAGCCTTCACAGGAGACAAACCTATTCACCCCTCTGTGAGAGGAGAGGGTTATGTGAGCTACTATCTAGGGGAAAGTAGTTTGAAAAAGGGGGTCTTCATCAGTTTTAGAGGCGGCGGATTTACCATAGAAAGATTCGAGTCAGAAGGTCTTTCATGCCCCATAAACATTTCAACTTCTAGGGCTTTACCCCCGGGACAAAGGATAGATGCCTTGTGGTATCAGCGTGCTTTACAAAGGAGTGCGGAATGGCTCAAGAGAGTAAGAGTCTTTCCAGAAATGGATGTTTTTCTTGAATCCAACGTCACAAACTTCCCTATTCCACGATTCGAGGAGCAAACAGTATATCTCTCACTAGACAAGTGCAACGAGACCAAAATCTTCCAACCCATTTTGAATATAACGATAATAGGCAGGGGAGTTTGGAACGAGTCCTTTATACCCATTTATGTCTCGCACTGGGAAATAATAAGTCAAGTGTCTGAACACTTAATTAGTGCACCTATTAATTTTCTTGGCTCATTCATCGTTCTCTATAATGCTCTCTTTGTTATTTTAATTGAAACTACTAGCATTGTAGGCTTAGGTGGCAGCTTAGAAGTAGCTTTATCCACTTTCTTCCGTCAAACTATTTCAAAGACTAAAATAGCAAATCTCTCAAGAACCATAAATGTATTTTTCTCGACGCGGTCGAAGCCTGGTGATCGGGATAAAATTTTAGTTAAAATAATTACTCCTTCGGGTGTCAGAATTACAAGCATACCAAACAAGAGTCGCCTGATCTCAGCACTTGAAAAAGTCAACGAGGCACCTGTACCCTTATTCTTAAAGGTAGTTAATGAGAGAAAGAGAAATAGATTTCTCCATAACTTCTATCTTTTATCGAAGAAGAAATTCAGGATTTCCGCGAGACGATTCGATATCGCAATAAGTCATGGTTCTCAAAGAATCTTGAGCCCCCTTAAGAGAATACTAGTCTCTAGTTTAGGTTATCATGCTTTTTCACGCGGACAGCTTTACTTCAAACTTAACGATATAACATTAAGGAAGCTAAACCCAAAATTAGCTGAGCTGATGACCATAAAATACCGTGAACTAGTTACTGTTGATATCCGAAAGATTAGATCTGAGCTCACTAAGGAGTTATCTGACCTTGTGGAAAATAGTACAAGTATAGAGAGCATAGATAGGATTCTTCTATTTATCTGGCTTGCAAATCCTCGCGTCTTTAAGGAATTACTTAGACTTAACAAGCTGTATGCTGAGAAAGGATACGAGGTCGAATCACTCCAGCTCCTCTATCGGTTAAAAGCTCTTGACCAGCTTAAAAACGAGAACGGGTCTATAGTGAAGATGGCTAAGAAAATGTATCTGGGTAAGGATCCGGGGCTTACTTTTGGGGCTGCAAAAAATGATCGCTGGAGAATAATATGGGAGAAATTGAGGTCGGATATTAGTGGGTAAGGCTATAATCTTTCTCATGTTCTTAATAGCTGGCTTCTTTACACGGGCATATTCCATTGAGCTATCCTTAATATTACTTGGATTATCTATCGTAGTTATCTCAAGAGAGATTTATCCGTATATAGTGCATATGATGCATGGTGGTCTTCCATTAAATCACCTGGAATGTTTAAGGAAGATTTGCTTCTCTTACTCAGGTAATAAGCCTTGCGTATATCTTGGATTCCAGGTTTTGGACTGCCGTCATGGTTGCTACGATCTTAACGAGAAGGATTTCTGGTTAAGCTCACTTTCTTTTTTCTCTACTGCTTTCACAGCAGGTGGTGAATATATATTCATCACTGTTAAAGGAGAGATGTTTATTGTCCTTAAGGTCTGTGAATACGAGGGAAAAAGGATCAAAGACGAGCTGAAAAGCATGAGGGAAGCATTTTTAAGAGGTTTTGAACTTCTAGGTTGCTCCTATCGTGTTCTGGCTGGGTCGGAGTTAAAAGGCTTATTAAGGCCTCCTGAGCTGATCGAGGTGAAAACGAATCCTGTACGACAGCTCCTAACCCTTATATCTACGATACTTGTATCCGGGTTATTCCCACCTCTTGTAGTAATCCTGGCACTAGAGATACTTGCTCTTTCATCGGGCAAGGGAATTGTTTATAAAGTAAGCATACAGAACGGAGGTTTAAAAGTATGGGGTCTAAAAAAAGCTACAGTTACCTATACCTATCCATCCTTGAGAGAAATATACACCAGAGCCCGCGTCGTATACAGTATTGTGTCCACTATACCCTTCATGGCCATGAGGTTAAAGCCTGCGCCATGGGAAATTGCTGCCAGCCTAGATTCTCATGCTTACAGGGTTTATGAAATGGGAACAGCTCTTGATAAGCTGAGCATGCTCCACGAAAGTCAGAAATATTTTTTCGCCTCTAGGAGAAGATGGGAAAGAAGAGAGCCTGTTTTCCTGGTTAACGGCTTACTAATAGCACCTAAGGAAATTAGAGACACCATGGAGCGTATGGGCTTGCACTTCGAACCTGATATGTTGGCCTTAAAAACTCTAGAATAATTATCACCGTGCAATCGCTACGCCATTTACTCGAGAAGAGGTACGTTATGGTTCTAGCGGGTGATGTGATACCGGTGCTCTCTCCGCTGGCTGTAGTACCACCTCGTGAAGAGGGACAAGGAATATTATTAGGCGTTGATGACAAGGGGAGGAATATATATCTTAATCCTTACAGTCTACCCAACGTACATGGTGTAATACTTGGAACGAGTGGTAGTGGAAAGTCGACGCTTTCAAGGCATATAATTTTGGAGGCACGCGAGAAAGGGGTCAAGGCCTGGGTAATCGATCCTCATGGCGAGGAGGCATACAAACGATTATTTGATAATTCAATAAAAATGACAGTTGATAAGATAAACATTCTAAGTATACCCGGCTGGTCACACGAAGAGTATGCAAGCGAGCTCAGCAGGTATATCGAGTTAATCTATGCATACTATGGGTCTAGAAACGTGATCAGAAAACTCATACTTAGATGTCTCAAAGAGGGATCGCTTTCTCCCATGGAAAAATTTGTGGACGAGGATCCCGATATAAGTCGGCTCTATGATGATTTAATAAGAATTCACGGGGACGCTCCAACGATCGCAGAGCTCTCCGATAGGGACATCTATTTCTATTTTCCAACTATGGTCTCCCAAGAAATAGGGAGACTTTCAATACAAGTCTTACTCTTACTACTACAGGGCTACCGCCGCTCACAAGGGGTAAAGAAAAGATTAGAACAGATCATAATTCTAGAGGAAGCGCACTTGTTCTCCAAATATCTACTATCGCTCTATAAGGAAATCCGAAAGTGGGGGTATAGTCTTATAGCTATTTCGCAGCTTCCGCGAGAGTTTGACATCAGATTATATCAATTAGCTGGTTTTGTCTTGGTCCTCAGTGGATCTGAGAGCTATATTAGGGACATCGCAGCTCTATTCTCCATAACAAACGACGAAAAAGACCACGTCTTGTTTGCGTCGCGGGGTACCGCACTCTTCTTCAGACAAGGAGATCCAAGACCACGGAAAGTATTTCTTAGAATTCGTGAAGAGGCATTTTCTTAGATACATAGTAGATGAGAGGAATCATAAGTAATGCAGTGTCTCGTCCTGTCTGTGTGAGAGTATAATGCGTCGAAATCGGAGGCTCTGTCCTAACAGTTCTTTTAATGAATCCTCCCTTCTCAAGCTCCTTCAGCCTAGTTGAAAGACTTCTTTTGTTTACTCCTGTAACTTCGTGTAGTTTGCTAAACGAGGAAGGACCCATTAGGAGAAGAGTGTAGAGGATTAGAAGCCCCCACTTCTTCGTAATGATTTTAAAGCTTGGCTCTAAGGACTCCAACAGCTCCTTTGCTTCAACTATTGAAAGGTTCCTTTCCTTGACATATTTTTCCAGAGTTTCTGAAACACCCTTTAACACATGCTGAACCTTTTCTTCAACTTCCCGTTCAAGCCCAGCTCCATCTAACTCCATCAACGGTATAATTTTTATACCAGGTATAAAACATAAACTATGATCCCAATGAAGTACGACGCCATAGTTGTCGGCGCCGGGCCCGCAGGCCTCATGTTTGCTAGGAAACTGGCCGAGAAAGGGTTCAAGGTCTCTGTTCTTGAAAAGAATGAAACACTATCGGTTAAGCCCTGCGGTGAAGGTATTAGTTCGAGAGTTATCACTACCGCTGAGATCTCCCAGTCGGATGCAAATCGTTTCATCTCAAGATCTATCAGGGGTGCTATAGTAGTTGCACCAAACGGCAAACAGCTGAGCATAACGTCCGAGGGCGACTTGGGATATATCATAGACAAAAGGAACTTTTTAAGAGTATTAGGCGAGTACGCTGCCTCGGCTGGAGCTGACATCTTTATGCGGGAACAAGTCAAACAAGCTACGGTCACTGGTGGTTTAGTTAGGGTCACTGCAAGAACCCTTACTGTGGAGGCGCCACTCCTCGTAGGTGCTGATGGATATCTATCATTTACCTCAAGGGCTTTCGGTTTAGAGAGACAAGCCGAGAGAAAAGTGATACCCACCGTCCAATATCTGATGACTAACGTTTCTCTTGATAACCCGGACTACACATACTTCTACATAGGGAATGAGGTGGCTCCAAAAGGCTACGTGTGGATTTTCCCCAAAGATGGCACGCTCGCAAACGTTGGCATTGGGGTTCAGGGCTCTGCTCCAAAGATTTACCTGGACAAATTCATAAAGGAGCACCAGGAGATCTTTGCTAAATCCAAGATAATCGAGTTCAAAGGAGCAGCTGTGACAATTGGAGGAATGCTAGAACGGATTGTTACGGATCATGTCATGCTTATCGGAGAAGCAGCCGGGCAGGTCATACCTTTGACGGGGGGCGGCATCCATACTTCGATTGCTGGTGGAAAGATAGCGGCTGAGGTCGCTTCAAAAGCACTTGAGCTTGATGACTTTTCCGCAAAAACACTAGGTGAATACGTCTCAAAGTATAACGAGTACTGGGGTAAAAGGATAAAGGACAGCCTAAAAGGACTTAATGTAATTGAAAAACTCAGTGATGAAGAGCTAAATCAGCTCGCCGAGATACTCTCGCCAGAAGACGTTGTAAACCTAGCAAATGGAGAAAACGTTGTACAAGTTGCCACAAAGCTTCTCAGACATCCTATCTTCAGCCTAAAGGTCGCGAAAGCCCTCCTCTCATAAGAATCTAATAAACCGTAAGTTTTTTATATTACAGACAAAGTTAAGGCTATCGGCTCCGGCCATAGCACCCCTGCCACGCCCGGACTCATTCCGAACCCGGAAGCTAAGGGGGGTGCGCCAACCCGAGTACTGGGGTCCGCGTGCCCCGGGAAAGGGTGGTGCTGGAGCCGTTTCTCAATACGCGAAGTTTACCTGTATATCCAATAAACAGGTATCGGTGCAAGGATTATTTTTGTTTCAGTGTCATCTAAGAGCGGTGTCCTCAGAGTCAAAGTTGTTACCTTAAGATCCCCGCTGAAGAGGAGTGAAGGGTAGACGATGTATTCTTTCTGCTTCGCGGCTGACTCTTAAAACTCACACTACAGAACAGGATCTACGGAAACATAATCAATTTTAATGCAGATGAATGTAGGGGGTTGTATGAGTTTGAATGTAGCTGTCGTTGGAGTAGGAAGGTGGGGTGTAAATCACGTCAGGGTTTTATCGCTTTTACAATCCCATCTAGTTGGAAGACTCGTAGTAGTAGATTCTGATATTTCACGTGCCAGCCAAGTAGCCAAAACTTATCATGCAGACACATTTTACGGTAGTGTCGAAGAATTGTCTAGGAGGGAGAAGGATCTTGACGCGGTCATTGTCGTTGTTCCAACAATCTACCATTACATGGTTGTAGATAAATTGCTTGACAACTATGACGTTTTTGTTGAGAAGCCCCTTGCTGAAACGATAGAGCAGGGGTTCAACTTAGTCCAAAAAGCTAGAAGGCTTGGGAGAGTCCTTGCTGTGGGGCATATAGAGCGCTTTAATCCCATCGTGCTTGTTTCTCGAAGAATGCTTGAACAACTCAATGGAAAAATACTTTCGTTCGAGGCTAAAAGGCTTGGACCGGGTCCTGCGAGAAGCTATTCGCTCAACCTAGGTGTTGCACACGATCTTCTAGTACATGACCTCGATGTTTCCGTTTTTCTCTTGGGAAACTTACCAAGCAAAGTCTATGCGCAAACTTTCCGCACGAATGATTTTCCATATGAAGTTGAAGTCGAAGCAGTTTATCAATATCCTGGTGGGAAGACGGCACACCTTATCGCTAGCTGGAGGACAAGCCCAAAGTATAAACATCGAAGCTTCTCCGTTAGAACAGAGGACTTCATTCTCACTGCAGACTATATTCTCAGAAGGATAAATATAGACAACGGAATCGACTCTATCGATGTACAAAAGATAAAGACTGCTATACACAATGAAGTTACAAGCATAGAGATATCCTATTTACAGGAGGAACCGCTTAAGCTTGAACTTATAGACTTCTTAGAGTCTGTCTCCACAAGAAGAAAACCGATAGTCTCAGCGTTGGAAGGATATATTGCGCTCAAAGGTGTTGTAAAAGCCTTAGAATCAGCTGTCAAAGAGGCTCCTGTTGAAATCTCATGGGAAGAGCTCGCGAATATTATGGACACTGTTTAAGCCATGCAGCCTGCCGCCCTGCGCCACTAGGGCGGGCTCCCGGTTACCCCTCTTAGGGGTTATTCTCTGGCTCCTGGTGTTATCTTTCTTCTTGGTGAGGTCCTACGCTGACATCCTGCCAGACTACAGAGTAGTACTTGACAGCATCGATGCGATGCTTAGGCTGCTCGAAGAACTCTCAGACAGGATTGAAGGCCTTCTCGAGGAATGAGAAGCTGGGAGGACATACTAGGGGTCTACCCGAGATTATAGAGGGTGGGAATGGCTTCGGTCTGCCTGGGGCCTCATAGAAAAGTGCTCTGAGTTTGTAGTGAAAATTATTATGCTCCTCACGGTCTATAGCCAAGAAGTCTATCGTTGCTACTGTCGGACCAAAACCTTTTATGAGAACCCTTCTCCACATCTTATTTAAAACTAAGGAGTATGGGTAAAAAGACTATGTCTCTCTCGTATGACGATCTTGCCCCCCTCTATGACGAGCTTTATGGCGAAGAGCAAGGCAGGAAGAATTTTATAGCCTATGGATTTTTAGAGGGTTCAAAAAAGATACTTGATGTGGGTTGTGGTACTGGAATCCTTGGTGAAATGCTCAAAAAGGCTGAATACTACCTATGCCTAGACCTTTCTAAAGGAATGCTTAGAATATTCAAAGGCAAAAATCATCGCGTTATCTCAGATGCTCTGCGCGCGGACGCCAAGATACTTCCTATCCGAGATAATGCCTTTGAAGCTGCAGCCTGCATAACCGTTCTCCACGAGGTTCCGGAAGCAATAAGGGAGATTCATAGGGTGCTGAAACCAGCTGGAATTGCTGTCATCTCCATAAAGAAAAAACTTACCAAGATTGTTTCCCTTGAAGGCTTCTCGATTCAAAAGCTTATTGAGAGTGCGGGTGATGAAATCTTCGTTGTCACGGCGGTCAAACAAATGCCTTCTCATCATTCTTCAGAATAACTCTGAAATTTCATCCCGTTTAGAAACTATGGTTCTATCTTAAAAAGCTTGTCTCGTAAACGCGAGAAGTGCTATGAGATGCCCTATTCTCAGAGTAGCGCGTAAAAATTATATTAAGGGTTCTCCTTACACAAAGACGCGAGGGGCCGTAGTCTAGCTTGGTAGGATGCCAGCCTGGGGCGCTGGTGGTCCCGGGTTCAAATCCCGGCGGCCCCATGTATGCTGCTTTCTCCTGGAATGTCCATGCCAGCGGGCCCAACTTTTTACCCCCCGCTTTAATCAACTGGCCTGCCTGGGGCCTCATAGAAAAGTGCTCTGAGTTTGTAGTGAAAATTATTATGCTCCTCACGGTCTATAGCCAAGAAAAATATTTTACCCTTTTACTAAATTATCAACACTGGCGGGGGTGCCCGAGCTAGGACAAAGGGGGCGGACTTAAGATCCTGAGATGAAAAATTAGAAATCCGCTGGCGTCGGCCTGCCCGGGTTCGAATCCCGGCCCCCGCACTTTACATTGCATTAGACGTTTCATGCAAACCTTTGAGGATTTTACTCGTTAGAAATGAGGCTTAACCAATAGAAAGGTTTTTATAGAAGTGATAATTTGCTTGTACTGCAGGCGATACAATGGCACTACCCGGTGGTGAGGCTATGGCCTCGGTAGCTCAATTGGGAGGGGTTCCTGTACTAATACTCAAGGAAGGAGCTTCTAGACAGGCTGGGCGAGAGGCCATACGTCTAAACATAATGGTTGCCAGGGCAATCTCAGAGACTATAAAGACTACACTTGGACCTAAAGGCATGGACAAGATGCTAATCGATACTCTTGGTGATATCACAATATCTAATGATGGAGCTACCATCCTTGATGAGATGGATGTACAGCATCCTGTTGCAAAGCTTATGGTGGAAGTTGCCAAGGCTCAGGACAAGGAAGTAGGCGATGGTACCACTACTGCTGTTGTCCTGACTGGAGAGCTATTAAAAGAGGCTGAAAAGCTTCTAGACAGAAACATTCATCCAACGATTATAGTGGGCGGTTACAAAAAAGCAATGGAAAAGGCTCGCGAGGTAATTAGGCAGAAAGCCATAAAGGTCAGTCTCGACGACGTCGAGACTCTGAAGAAAGTTGCGTCCACCTCTATGAGGAGCAAAGCCGTAGCTGCGCTAAGAGACTATTTTGCGGAGCTCGCTGTAAAAGCTGTTAAGCAGGTCGCAGAAGAGGTTGATGGAAAAGTTATTGTAGATATCGACAACATTCAAATTATAAAGAAGAAGGGAGGAGCCTTCCTAGACACTCAGCTTATCTATGGCATAATTGTAGACAAGGAGGTTGTACATCCAGCCATGCCTAAGAGGGTTGAGAACGCGAAAATAGCGCTTCTAGACGCCCCGCTCGAGGTTGAGAAAACCGAGATAGATGCAGAGATACGTATTTCCTCTCCTGACCAGATGCAACAGTTCTTGGAAGAAGAAGAGAAGATACTGAAAGAAATGGTTGACAAGATTAAGGAGAGTGGTGCTAATGTTGTTTTCTGTCAGAAGGGTATTGATGATGTTGCTCAGTATTATCTTGCCAGGGCTGGTATTCTTGCTGTGAGGCGTGTTAAGAAGAGTGATATGGAGAAGCTTGCCCGTGCTACTGGTGCTAAGATACTTACAAGGGTTGAGGATATTTCTCCAGAGGCTCTCGGCACTGCAAGGCTCGTGGAGGAGAGGAAGGTCGCGGACGAGAAGATGGTCTTCGTTGAAGGCTGCCCCAACCCCAAGAGCGTGACAATACTCGTCCGAGGCGGTTTCGAAAGGGCTGTCGACGAGGCTGAGCGCTCCATCAAAGACGCCCTTTACGCTGTAGCAGATGTCCTGAAGCATCCGTACATAGTTCCTGGAGGTGGAGCTATAGAGGCCGAGATTGCGAAGGAACTCAGGAAGTATGCTACAGAGGTTAGCGGCAAGGAGCAATTAGCCGTAGAGGCCTTTGCCAATGCTTTAGAATCTATTCCGAGGACACTGGCTGAAAATGCTGGCTTAGATCCTATCGACGTCATAGCCGATTTAACAGCGGCTCACCAGGATCCATCCAAGTGGGGCTACGGCGTTGACGTGAATAACGGAGGTGTAGCCGATATGATTTCACAGGGAATCTTTGAGCCGGCCAGTGTCAAAGACCACGCGATAAAAGTTGCGACTGAGGCCGCCTCAATGATTCTGAGAATAGACGATATAATAAGTGCCTCCAAGCTTGAAAGCAAGAAAGAAGAGAAGAAGGGCAAAGAGGAAGGGGAAGAGAAAAGCGAGTTCGATTAGAGTTTCTTAAATCTAAAGAATATTTTTATTCTTTATCGATACTTCTGGCTTGTGACGTTACGTTTGTGCAGTATAGAGAAGCTATTGCTTGTGACAGGCTTGCCTGGTTCAGGAAAAAGCATTTTTGGAAAAACAGCATCTCGTAGGGGAATACCAGTAATAAACATGGGCGATATTGTACGAGAACACGCGCGTGAAAGGGGTCTAAAGGTTACTGATCAAAACTTAGGAACCATAGCAACCGAGTTACGTCAAAAGCTAGGAAAAGCCGCGATTGCCATCATAGCCTTTGAGAAAGCCTGTCAAACCGGGAGAAAGCTAGCAGTAATCGAGGGGCTTCGAAGTCTCGAGGAACTCGACTACTTCAGGGGGAAGGTTCCCAAATATGTTCTGGTGGCGTTTCACGCGTCACCGAGTACAAGGTTTAAGCGTCTATTAAGCCGTGGTAGGGAGGATGATCCCAAAACTTGGGAGGAATTTGAGTTGAGGGATAGACGTGAGCTCGACTTCGGTATAGGATCTGTAATAGCACTTGCTGACATAATGGTGGTGAACGAGAATATTACTCTAGAGCAACTTTCAGCTGTAGTTGAAAATTTACTTGAAAGTATAATTGAGGGGTAAGTCATGCGCGTAACGGCTCGTGCACCATTATATGCAACAGAGTCCGAAGAGAAGGTTCTAAAAGCCATTCGTAACGTACTAGACTTTAATAAGGACGAATGTCACGTGGATCGGTACGATAAGTACCAGGAAGTGGTATGTTCTGCTGAGTCTCCCAGACCCCTAGAGAGACTGGCTTACCTATTGAGATCCCAGAGAATTCTTGACGCAGCCCGGAGTTACATTTTAAGGGGGAGAAGTGAAAACGTTTTCAAGTTCCACTTGAATAAACAGGCAGCTTTTCAGGGGCGTGTCAGCTTTTGCTCATTCGAGATAGGTGAGAGTCCCCTAGGAGCTATTACTCTGATGATAGACATAGGCGAATGTAATCCCGAGCTTTTTATAAACTGGATAGCGCCTGAAACTAAAGAAGGAAAACCCATCAATGAAGAAGCAACTTTTCGATGTGTCTGAAATGGCTAACTTTCTTGAAGCTGTCATGTCGGTGCAGGCTAGGTACTAGGCGGAGGGAAGATAACACGGATCAGTCGAGGACGCTTCACAAAAATTTCAATTATCAGGCCTTTTTGAGCTAATATTGAGCGTGCAAAAATAAGCCTTGCCTCTTCAAGGAGGAGGGAAAGATCAGTGTATCGGGTGCTGAAATGTGTTAATACTAAAATGTTTACTTTGGCCAGACGTGCCAGGTATGCTGCCTCGCTAGCCGAGGAGTGTGCAACTTCCTCTCTTCCCTCTCTATCTTGAAATGCAAAAGTGCTTTCATGGATAAGTAGGTCGGCACGGTAACTCTTCGCACCGAACCTTGCATTCGGTAAGGTGTCGCCACTATAAGCGATCTTTAATCCTGGAATCTTCTCCGAGATAAAATCTTCTAGCTGGTATTGTCTACCTCGAAAACGTACATAGCCTTTCTCGATTAATCTACGGCGCAGCCTGCCCGGTATACCTTCTCTTTGAAGTTTTTCACCATTCAACCTTATCTTTTCCTTTGTTTCGATTATATAGGAGTAGGATACATGTGAGTGAGGGCTCTGAACATAAACGGCTCGGATTCCCTCTTTATCATCTATCGTGAATACGCCTTCAGGAGATGACAGCTCGATTACTCTTATAGTAAAATTTGCTTTAGCTATGTTTCTTAAAGGTATAATTTCTTCTAGTCCTAGAGGTCCTACAACCTCAATCGGGGTCTTCCTCCCTGCCAGTTGCAGGGATTCAATCAAAGGAGCTAAGCCGTAGACGTGATCACCATGTAGATGAGAGATAAGAATGCTTAAAGGAGAGTTGTGGCTTAGTCGAAAGTATTCAAAGGCCCCCTGACATAATTCGCCAGCATCAAGCACTATTAACCTAGTATTTATCTTAACAATTATGCAAGGGGGCAATCTGTCTTTAAAGGGTCTTGTGCTACTAACTCCCCAGAACATGACCCTGGCGCTCATCACGCAAGCACCACAAAGATCTTGTCAACCTTGAGTGCTCGAATATTTTACACTCTTCCGTAAATCCCATTTTAGTCAACCTGTCCGTCTCACGTCCACTTGGATAAAGGAATATACAGGAGCCGTTTTTCTTCAATATATACCTTACAGAGGAAAGAAAATTTATTAGAGGATCAACAGACTCTCGCCCCTTCACCGGGGAAAGTCGTCCATAAGGAGGATCAAAGGCTATCGCATCAAACGATTTCTCTCTAAAGGGTGGAAGTGATGCATCCGCTAATATAAGATCCACATTTGTGTAAAGATTTAACTGAATAACATTACGACGGGCCCCTCTAACAGGTTTGTAGAATATTTCCAGTCCTACGGCATAATAACCTAGCAAAGCAGCCTCTATCAGGACGCCGCCAGAGCCGCAGAAAGGATCCAGAAAAGTCATGGGCTTTTCCCTACCCTTAGCCCTCGTGGATAAATTTACCATGAAAAGAGCCATCCTTGGTGAAAGAGCTGAATACTGCATGAACGCTCTCTTCTCGGGTGATCGGTAGATAAATCTATCCCTTCTCATCCTCTTCAGGAAGACTCCCAGATAACCTTTTTTCTCGAGACAATTTATAATTAGGTGAGGTCTTCCCTCATAGGGATAAATTTTACTAAAGGAAAGCTGGTCAGCTATTGAGAGAATATCTTCAAGGCATGTTAGTGAACCTGTTATGGAAGGTAACTTTGACAACTTGTCTATGCTTAGCACTCTTATCACTGGGTTTTCAACTTTTATTCCTGTTCCTTTAGTACAGAGTAAATCCATAAAGTCAAGGCAACCTGAAAGGTCTACATGTTTTATGACCAAAAATACATCCTGAAGTGTCGCCGACCTGTATACATACTCCTCAAGCATGACTATATCAAGTAATCCTGAAACCTCTATGATGTTAGGGGATAATTGCCTCATTTTTCCGGAAATAAAAATAGCCTCAACCAGTGTCTCAATATCTTTACGGCTACAGTCACTCAAATTTCTTTTGAAAAATAATATAACTCTTTTTTCTTCCAGTGGTAAAACTCACCCCTTGCCACGTCTCTCGAGAGGTAATATGGATACGAAAAACACAATGAATCCTAGCACAATAAAGGACCACGTCAAAACTCCACGGATGTCGCCTCCACCGGATAGGTACTTAGCCACTTCAACGAGTAACTGCCTAGAGATTAGGATTGTCATCAATGCAAATGCATCTGAGACTCGCGGAGGTTTATAAGATATAAAGGTATCTACGATTCTTCCAAATATTGGGAGAGCTGCAGCTAAAACGAAAAGATCCGTAGTAATTAACTGCGCTCCAATAGATGCCAGCATCATATCTCCCAGTGCAGCGAAAAACCCCTTAGGGATGTTTTGTACAAGAACAGAAACACCTTGTATTGTTCCAAGCAAAACCAGCAGTGCGGAAAGTATGAGCGCGGCAAAGGTTATTGGCTTAGAGGAATAGATTCCACGCAGGGTCTCATCAAGGTTGTAGCCCTTCACAACTAAAACTAATCCTGTGAAGCCAAGGATAATAGGCCAGAGAAACTGGGGTAGCAGTGTTGAAAGGAAAACATATACTATTAGAAAAACCCCTGTGAGACCGAGTGAAAACCTACGATATTTTTCTTCCATGAATAACTTCCTTACATAATTAACGAGGAGAACAAAAGTCTCTTCTACCCCTCTAGACTGTTGGACGATTACTCTCCGTATCGAGATCAATGGGAGCCTTGACTGAATTAAAGGTGCAACTGCTTCATCAGTTGGTCCATCTGAGACTAATATAGCTCCTGTAAACTTCTCTTTGGAAAGAATTTGGTCGAGCTCTCGTAGTATTTTAATGTCGGCCTCAACCCCCTCTTGCGTCTCACCTGCTAAAAGGGCTATCTCGACTCTATCTTTGTACCCCTTGTTTACTAGTTCTCGGTATGTTTGGACTGCTGCGAATAATGCATTTGAATCTGAGTCCTCGGGGCGGCGCAAAATATATTCTAATGCCGTTCTCAAGATATTCTCCTCGCCCATCACAGGGGTAGATATACCTAGAACATCGCCTACGTCATTGTCTCGATCAACGCAGAGTACGAGTATTCTCTCCTCCCCACCATTCACGTCAAATCACAACTCTATTCTGGTATATTTTTATTAGTGCTTATTATACTTCATGCGATCACATACACCATACAAGGTACTTTTCCGACATGATCGAAGACATAGAAATTAGAATGTGTAGTGGCTAAACCTTTAAGCGGCTACTTATAAATTCGTGGATTATTTCTCTAAGTCCTGGAACCGATACTTCTCGAGCTTCATAGAAAACCCTGACAGCAGGCTTGTTTAGCTTCAAATATCGGCGGAGATCAGATGGTGTGCCCATTACAATGGCGTCGGCGGGTATACGATTCAATGTCTCTTCCAGTTCCCTAATTTGTGCCTCAGAGTACCCTAACGCAGGGACTATAGGTCCAAGGTGAGGATACAACTTGTAAGCATCGGCGATGGAGCCAACAGCATAGGGTCTAGGATCTATTATCTCGCGGGCACCGAATTGTCTTGCAGCGTTGTAGCCAGCCGCAAAGCTTAGTGAGCCGTGTGTAACCGTAGGCCCATCCTCAACTACAACTACTTTTTTATTCCTTATAAGTTCGGGAGCATCCACGCTTAACTCTGATGCAGTGTATACTATCTTTGCTTTATCGTTTACCTCTCTTACACTCTTCAACACAACTTCCACGGCTTTTTCCTCAACAGCATTTACTTTGTTGATTACTATGACATCTGCCAACTTTACGTTTACATACCCGGGATATGAGCCTAAAACATCATCTGGACGCGTGGGGTCCGCTATTGTTATGTAAAGGTCTGGTTTAAAGAAAGGCCAGTCGTTATTTCCGCCATCCCAGATTATAATGTCAGATTCTTTCTCGGCCTCTCTTAATATCTTCTCGTAGTCTACACCAGCATACACAATATTACCCATAGCCAGGTGCGGCTCATATTCTTCTCTCTCCTCTATTGTACAATTGTAATAGTCAAGGTCGTCAAAAGTAGAGAATCTCTGGACAACACTTTTCCTAAGATCTCCGTACGGCATCGGGTGTCTCACTACAGTAAACCTAACTCCAGCTTCTCTTAGTATCCGCGTGACATACCTCGTAATCGTGCTTTTTCCTGCACCGGTTCTGGACGCGGTAACAGCAATCACGGGCTTCACGGATCTCAGCATGGTTTTTTCAGCCCCGAGGAGGATGAAGTTAGCACCGGCAGCAGTAACACGACTAGCCTTGTCCATTACTTCGTGGAATCTAAGATCACTGTAGGAAAGATACACCTCGTCTACCTTATACTTTTTAATAAGTTCCTCAATCATACGTTCGGGATAAATTGGTATACCCTCAGGGTAAAGCGGGCCTGCGAGCTCAGGAGGATATTTACGATTATCTATAAATGGAATCTGAGTAGCCGTAAAAGCAACAACTTCATATGAAGAATCATTCCTAAAAAGGACATTAAAGTTATGAAAGTCTCGCCCAGCAGCACCCATGATTATAACTTTTCTTCTTCGATTTATGGCTACTTCTTGCATCTAGCTCGTATGAATATGTAGAGAAAGAATAAATAAATTCTTGTAAATATTTTTTGAAGCTATGTTATTTTTTGTATAAATTATTGATGAATACGTCTTTTTAAGCGAAAAAACTCTTGTTTGGATCTCATCGTCTAAAAAATATTATAAAATACAACTTATTAAGTCAAAGTTATCTGGCTCTTGAGTAGGCCTCGTTGTGATGCTTACTAGAAATATTAAGAGGTTCTAACTAGGGATCTTGTCTGTAATATGTGTAAAACAGTACTTATCGATACAAGTGTTCTCATGTATATCGTTGAAAAGAGGCTAAATCCGATCGAAGTACTTTTCCCCGCTGAGAAGCCAATATGTCATGTAGTAATCCCAGATGTTGTTCATAATGAACTCCAAAAACTTTCAGCCGATAAGGCATCGAAAAAAGGCGTAATTGCTGCAAGTGCTATTATTTTGGTTGAACAGATTCTCAAAACAAATCCTAATCTTTTCAGTTACATTAAGATTGCAGGCACCCATGAAGACATTGATAGTGTTTTAATTGGTGAAGCCAGGCTAAGGGGGTATATCTTAGCGACCGCTGATCGAGAGATGAAGAAACGTGCCGAAAAAATGGGGGTTGAGGTTTTGTTTTTAAGAAGGGCTAAAGGAAGGCTTATATAGTTTTTGGATAGAAAGATTTAAATAGGTTGGAAAAGAAATCCTTAAATAGATTTCGGGTGAGAATACATGGAAAAAAAGAATATTAGAGAGGAGGAATCGCCGGGCGAAGCGGAGTTAGAGCTTAGATGTCCACAATGCGGAAGTACCAAACTTATATATGATGCTACAAGAGGCGAAATAATCTGTGCGAATTGCGGATACGTGATGAGTGAGCGTGAGATTGATAGAGGTGCGGAGTGGAGAGCCTTCACACCAGAAGAAAGGGAGAGACGTAGCCGAGTTGGAGCACCCATTTCAAGATTTGGAATCGAGAGCCTTGTAACAGATATTGATTGGGCTGGAAGAGATGCGGCGGGACGGGAGATAAGTCTTAGGAAGAAAATTGAAATGTTGAGACTAAGAAAATGGCAGGTAAGGGCTAGAGCTCAAAGCTCAATGGAGAGGAATCTCGCTCAAGCAGTTGTCGAGTTAGAAAGGCTAGGTGCTCAGCTAGGGCTTCCCAAATCAGTCCTAGATAGGGCTATAGAGATATATCGCAGAGCACTAGATAGTAACCTTGTTAGAGGCCGGAGCATTGAATCCGTGATGGCTGCAGCCGTTTATGCAGCCTGCCGTGAGATGAGGCTTCCCAGGACACTTGATGAGATAGCTATTTACACAAGGGCAGGACGTAAAGATGTTGCAAGATGCTATAGGCTCTTGCTAAGAGAAGCAGCGATAAAGGTTCCCCTCCCTAATGCCTCTGATTTTGTTCCAAGGATCGGCTCTTTGCTAAGATTATCCGGTTCAACAATAAAAAGAGCAATGGAGATAATTGAACAGGCTAGAAGTGCAGGACTTACCGCTGGCAAGGATCCTGCAGGACTTGCGGCGGCAGCCATTTACATAGCTGCTATCCAGAATGGAGAGATGCGTACACAGAAAGAAGTTGCCCGGGCGGCAAAGGTTACCGAGGTAACTGTACGCAACAGATACAAGGAGCTTGTAAAGAAGCTCGGTATAAAGTTGCCCATCAAGCCCAACAGGTAGAATGAGTTTTCCTCTTTGACATATATTTTATAGAGCCTATAACCACGAATTATCTTAATGCTTGTAATAGGAGGGCTAGGGCTATACGGTTTACGTGATGTTTCGCTAGGTTTAATGGAAGAAATAAAGACCGCGGATATCGTATTCTTAGAAGAATACACAAGCATAACACCGGATTTCTCAAAATCTGTTTTCGAGAAGATTACCGGGAAAACCCTAAGATCTCTTAGCCGCAAGGATTTAGAGAACGGTATAACCGAAGAAATATTGGAAGCCTCTCAAAAACTGAAAGTAGTCTTTCTTACATTTGGAAATCCACTTATAGCTACGACACATGCATACTTAGTCGCGGAGGCTTACAAGAGGGGTATAGAAGTAAAAATCATTCCAGCCCCATCAGTAATAGATGCCATTTTGTGTTCAACTGGACTCCACATCTATAAGTTTGGACGGGTAGCCACGCTTGTTTATCCGCAGAAGGAATTCAACTTTTATCCCTACACGTCATACAGGGTTATAGGAGACAACCTAGATCGCGGTTTACATACACTGCTGCTACTCGACATAAAGGCTGAAGAGAATAAGTATATGAGTATTCCTGAGGCTGCAGAGTTACTCATGATGCTAGAGGAAAAGTTCCGCGAGGGAGTAATAAGCCCCGACACTATAATTATAGCTGTTTCGCGAGCGCTTACACCAACGGAAGAAGTCTTTGTTGGTAAAATAAGTGAAGCGATATCTCTTAAGAAAACCGCGCCGCCCCACTCTATAGTTATCCCTGGTATTCTCCACGATACAGAAATAGATTTTTTACAGTATAAGCTTCGAATGAGCCGAGAGGTGTTTATTGAATGGAACAAGTCTGTCGGGAAAAGGCTTCGAAGTATATAAGCAACGTCAATGCTGCGTTAGAGACACTCAAATTTACGAGTGATGGAAAAGACATTGAGACTGTGATTAACCAGGCAAGACTGTATTTGTCTGACTCGCAACACTATTCTAAATTGGGTGACTGTTTAACAGCCATAGCTTGCGCCTCCTACGCGGAAGGCCTTCTAGACGCGTTGAGAATGCTTGGCAAGGCTGAGTTTGAGTGGAGAAAACCGCAAGACAACGTGGCCACTCACAGAGTACTCGTAGGAGGTGTTTTTGACCTCCTTCATCCCGGCCATATATATTTTCTTAGGAAGGCAGGCGAGTATGGAAAGGTCTACGTTGTTGTTGCAAGGGATGCGACGGTTATTGAAACCAAAGGAAAAAAACCTTTAATGAAAGAAACGGATAGAGTTTTACTACTCAACAGCCTGAAGCTTGTGGAAGAAGCCTTTCTAGGCGATTACCCGCCGAACTTTGCAAGTGCGATTGAAAGGGTTAAGCCTGACTATGTCGTCCTTGGTGCCGATCAGACATGGCTTAAGCCTAAGGTCGAGGAGTCATTAAAGGAGGTTGGTTCCAAGGCCAAAATAGTTTTCATTGAGGAAAGAATAGAGGGTTATTCCTCGAGTAATCTTCAAAAGCTTCTAGGCTACCCCCAGTAAATTCATGCTAGTTCTAATACGCCCTACCTGACCTCCTCCCCGCCCTGAAGGGCGAGGTTTCCCTGTTAAAGGGTTATTTTCTGAATCCCGATGGGCGTATCTTGCCCTTCTTCTCGGCGAGTAATGACTCCACTCCGTGTCGACACAAAGGCTTTGATCTCGCTTGGTGTTAGTGGGCTGTATCCTGTCTTGTGGGCGATGTCCAAGCATATGTTTATGCAGCGTTTATTTCGAGGCCCCAAGTCCTGCACACGTATAGCCCCTTTCAAGGCATATGCTGACATCCTCCCAGACCACAGGAAGGCACTCGACAGCATCGATGCAATACTCGAGGAGCTAGAGGAGCACAGGATCATGCTTGAAAACCTCCTCGAGGAATAGGAGGCGCAGAAGACATACTAGGGATATCGGAAGTAAAACAAGCCGATAATGGGGCCGCCGGGATTTGAA
>ERZ1669248.318-NODE-318-length-25388-cov-5.772036_pt1 | contig 25388 bp, 32 predicted proteins | sample MGYA00579296_ERZ1669248 | MGnify/ENA primary metagenome ERZ1669248 (study PRJEB41166, sample SAMN08046057) | hot springs metagenome | biome: hot spring; feature: neutral hot spring; material: thermophilic sediment; isolation source: thermophilic sediment from...
CACCTTTTTAACACGGACCCAGAGGTTTATAGTGCTATAGTCAGAGAGTATGAAAGGCAGTTTTACCACCTTGAACTCATAGCCTCAGAGAACTTTACCTCTCTTGCGGTTATGGAAGCTCAAGGATCGGTTATGACCAACAAGTATGCAGAGGGCCTTCCCCACAAGAGGTATTACGGAGGTTGCGAGTTTGTGGATATTGTAGAAGACTTAGCCATAGAGAGAGCAAAAGCTCTTTTTGGCGCGGAGCATGCCAATGTACAACCCCACTCGGGCAGTCAAGCAAACATGGCGGTTTATATGGCGGTGTTAAAGCCAGGTGATACCATAATGGGTATGGATTTGGCACACGGTGGACATCTCACTCACGGTGCTAAAGTCAACTTTTCAGGAAAGATATACAACGCAGTTTATTATGGTGTGCACCCAGAAACGGAAACCATAGATTACGACAGCATGTACAAATTAGCAAAAGAGTACAAACCCAAGATCATCATAGGAGGTGCATCCGCATACCCAAGAGTTATAGATTGGGAGAAGATGAGAGAAATAGCAGATAGTGTAGGTGCTTACTTTATGGTGGATATGGCGCATTACGCAGGCTTAATAGCCGGAGGTGTCTATCCCAATCCAGTACCCTTTGCTCACTTTGTAACATCCACCACTCATAAGACTTTGCGCGGACCAAGAGGAGGTTTTATTCTCTGTAAAAAGGAGTTTGCGAAAGACATAGATAAGTCTGTGTTTCCCGGCACTCAAGGTGGACCTCTCATGCATGTCATAGCAGCAAAGGCGGTAGCCTTCAAAGAGGCTATGAGTGAGGACTTTAAAGAGTACGCAAGGCAGGTGGTAGCCAATGCTAGAGCTATGGCGGAAGAATTTATGAAAGAAGGTTTTAAGGTGGTTTCTGGAGGTACAGACAGCCACATAGTGCTCTTGGATCTGAGAAATACAGGCCTTACAGGTAAAGAAGTAGAAGAGGCACTTGGTAGAGCCAACATAACTGTTAACAAAAACGCAGTGCCCTTTGATCCATTACCTCCAGTAAAGACCAGTGGTATAAGGATAGGCACTCCAGCAATGACCACAAGAGGCATGAAAGAAGACGAAATGAGAAGAATAGCAAGACTCATATCCAAAGTTATAAAGAACATAACAGATGAAAAGGTAATCAATCAGGTAAAACAGGAAGTTATAGAGATGTGCGAGGAGTTCCCTCTCTACCCAGAACTTAGAGAAAAAATATCCACACTAAAACAGGCATAAGGATATAGACTTTTTAATAGTAAAATCCTAAAGCTTTGTCCCCCAAGACCTTGGTCATCCCTCTTTGCTTTCAAACTCCAAAAACAGCTTATTTTCTTATTGTTCTGGAACTTTTCAAACAGTCTCTTCTGACAAGAAAGGTAATGGATCTTCTCCAGTGATTTTTGTATAATCTTTTCCGTGCAAGAAAAGGCTAAGATAGGAGTGCTTACTATATCAGACAGAGCTAGCAGAGGCGAGTACGAAGATATAAGCGGTAAGTACATTATAGAATACCTTAATGAAGTTATAACCTCGCCCTTTGAGGTGATCTACAGGATCGTTCCTGATGAAAGGGATATTATAGAAGGTGCTCTTATACACATGGCTGATGTGGAAAACTGCTGTCTTATACTCACTACTGGAGGTACTGGCCCAGCCCCTAGGGATGTTACCCCCGAGGCAACCCAATCAGTTTGTGAAAAGATCTTACCCGGCTTTGGAGAGCTTATGAGAAGTGTGTCTTTGAAACAAGTACCTACAGCCATACTCTCAAGACAACTGGCAGGGATAAGAGGTAAAACCTTAATAATAAACCTACCGGGAAAGCCCCAGTCCATTAAGGTTTGCTTAGATGCAGTTTTTCCCGCAGTGCCTTACTGTATAGACCTCATAGGGGGACCTTACATAACTACAGACGAAAAAAAGATCAAAGCCTTCAGACCTACAAAGTGAAACATAAATTAAGTAATTATGCGCATAAAGGATTACTATCAGATATTGGGTGTAAGTAGAAACGCTACAATTGATGAGATAAAGAAGGCATATAGAAGTCTTGCCAGACAGTACCATCCAGACGTTAGTTCTGAAGAAGATGCCGAGGAAAAGTTCAAAGAGATAAACGAGGCTTATCACGTGCTTTCTGACGAAGAGAGGAGAAGGCAGTACGATAGCATCTTGGCAACAGGTGATGAGAAAAGGTACAAGGATTTTATGGAGTATATACAGGAGTTTTTAGAGAGCATATGGCAGGGTATGAGAAGAGCGCCAAAACCCAAAAGAGGTGCGGATATAAGACTAAAACTTGAGCTCACCCTTGAAGAGGCAGTCTTTGGGTGTGAAAAAGAGATAGAGTATGAAAGGTGGATGGACTGTCCTTCCTGTGAAGGCAAGGGCTACATGGGGCAGATGGAAAAAGTGGTGTGTCATGCCTGTAAGGGCACTGGTAGGAGAGTAAGCGGTATATTCAACTTTCCAAGGCCTTGTTCTGTATGCAAAGGTAGAGGATTCATAGTGAAAAATCCCTGTCCTTCCTGCGGAGGAAGGGGAAGAGTAGCCAAACACAGTGTTATTAAGGTAAAAGTTCCTCAGGGTACAGACGAAGGTGAAATATTGAAAGTTCCGGGCAAAGGACACATGGGAGAGAGAGGAGGAGAAGCAGGGGACTTATACCTCAGGGTAAGCCTAAAGCCTCATCCCGTTTTTAAAAAGATAGGTAAAGATCTTCACACAGAGGTTTTTATTTCCTTTCCTTTAGCGGTTTTGGGAGGAACCACCAAGATAAAAGCTCTTGATGGCACTTACTACGAAGTGTTTGTGCAACCTGGTACCGAGTGTGGTTCTACAAAGAGGCTTAAAGGTTTGGGTTTTCCCGGAGGAGACCTTGTGATCACCTTCAGAATAGAAGTTCCAAAAAATGCAAATGCAAACATGAGATCCATTCTTGAAAAGCTTGCCAAAGAGATGGGAGAAGAAGGAATAGACTACAGAGGTGGAATGATAAACAAAATATTAGGCATACTCAAGCCTTAGATATCTTCTTTATTTCTAAATAATTGCCTACCTTCAACTGATTCCAAAGGAGGTTTAAAAGCTCTATAAAAACGTACGCGGTAGTTTCTGCATCATCAAGAGCTCTGTGTAATCTTTTATACTTTATGTTAAAGTAGTCCGCAAGGTCTTTGAGAGAGTATTTTTTTATATGGGGAAGTATGTTCTTAGCAAGGCTCAAGGTGCATATGTGGGGATGTTTGAATCTCTTTCCGTAGAGGACTCTGTAAGCTTTATCAATAAAAGCCATGTCTTTTTCTACGTTGTGTCCCACTATAATGCTATTTCCTATAAACTTGAGAAACTTAGGTAGCACCTCGTAGATGTTTGGCTTTCCCACTATCATAGCGTTTGTTATACCTGTGAGTTTAACTACCCTTTCTGGTAGTAGATAGCCCGGATTTACCAAAGAGCTGAACTTTTCTGTAATCACACCACACTCCACCCTCACACAAGCTATCTCTATTATATCTGCACTTTTTTCGTCAAAACCCGTAGTTTCTATGTCAATGCTCACAAAGGTACTTTCAAGCAGAATCTCTTTCATTTTAGCTCTTTTTGGATGTTATGTACTGAAGCACCTGGTGTGGGTCAGAAGCAGGGTCCACTCCTCTATAGATCTTCTCCACCATACCTTGTGGGTTCACTATTACCGTGTCTCTGGAACAGAAACCCGCTATAACCGTAACACCGTATGCCCTTGCCACTTGTCCCTTAGGATCTGAAAGGAAAGTAACCTTCAGTTGGTACTTTTCTTTAAACTTCCTTATGGCTTCTACACTGTCTGTGCTTATACCAAAAACCTTTATGTTGGCTTTCTCAAAAGCTGGCATAAGTTTTGTGTATTCCTTTGCCTGCACAGTGCATCCAGGAGTGTCCGCTTTAGGGTAAAAGTAGAGCACCACCCATCTGCCCATATAGTTTTCCAGTTTTTCTATCTTTCCTTCATCAGAGTAAAGAGCAAATCTGTATGCGGGCTGACCTTCTTTTATAGGTTCTCCTGTAGATGCAATACCTAAAAAGCTAAGAAGGGATAGTATAAAACCTTTCATGACTTTATTTTCCTCCTTTATTCCCTAAAAGTATACTATACCTAACTTCTAATGAAGTCCAAAAGTATCTGCTTGTGGTCAAAAACTAATTTTTCAAAGGGTATATCTTCAAGTTTAAACACATAAACCTTCTTGGCATCACTGCTTGCATGAGGTTTGCCCCACGCATCCAAGAGAAAGACTAACGACACCACATGAAACCTTGGATCTCGCTCAGGATGGGAATAAACTCCAAATAACCTTTTTATGCTTGCATCCAGCCCAGTCTCTTCTTTTACCTCTCTGAGTACAGCTTGCTCTACTGTTTCACCTACCTCCACAAACCCACCTGGCAGTGCAAATCCGTAAGGTGGATATAACCTCTCTATAAGCACTATACCTTTGAAAAGATTTCCCTCCCAAAGCCTTACTATACCGTCTACTGCAAGAAGAGGTGTCTTGGGTTTTTCCATAAGTTAAAAGTTATGCTCTATGTACTTTTCCGCTTCTATAGCTGCAATACATCCCTCACCTACCGCAACAGCTACTTGACCCGTTGAGCCCTTTCTACAATCTCCCGCTGCAAACACTCCTTCCACATTAGTCCTCATCCTCTCATCAGTTATCACATACCCCTTCTCGTCAAGATCAACAAAACCCTTCAAAAATCCCGTGTTAGGCTCCAAGCCTATGAATATGAAAACTCCCTCCACTTCCAACTCAGATATTTGACCCGTTTTTGTGTTCTTGAGTATAAGCTTTTCAACAGCATAGTTTCCCTTTATCTCTTCCACCACCGTGTCAGGAATGAACTTTATCTTAGGATTAGAAAAGACCTTTTCCTGCAGGTGTTTTTGTGCTCTTAGCGTGTCCCTTCTGTGTATGAGATAAACTACGCTACCAAACCTTGTGAGAAAAAGAGCCTCTTGTGTTGCAGAATCACCACCGCCAATAACCGCTATAGGAGATCCCTCAAAAAGAGCACCGTCACAAGTGGCACAGTAAGACACTCCTCTGTTTAAAAATTCGCTCTCTCCAGGAACTCCAAGCCTCCTTGGATTAGAGCCTGATGCTATAATAACAGTCTTTGCCCTAATTAATTGCCCATCTCTTAAATGAATAAATATCTCCTTACCTTCCTTCTTTAACTTTACAGCTTCTGCTTTGACCACCTTTAGGCCAAACCTTTCTGCTTGAGCCTTGAACCTCAAAGATAGCTCTTTACCGCTTATACCTTCTGGGAACCCTGGATAGTTTTCCACAAGGTCTGTTATGGCTATCTGTCCACCTATGGTCCCCTTTTCAAGTAAAAGGGTGTTTAATTTTGCCCTTGCACAGTAAAGACCTGCGGTAAGACCCGCAGGACCTCCACCTACAATAACACAGTCGTAGAGAATATCCTCGGAGATCTCCACCATCAGATGTGACTAAGTATCATCTGTTTGAGAGCTTCTTTGGGTTGGACCCCTATTCTTGTGTCTACCACCTCACCTTTGTTGAAGAGCATTATGGTAGGTATGGCTCTTATACCATACTGCATAGCTATGTTTGGGTTTTCATCTGTGTTTAGCTTGCCAAACTTCACCCTATCACCTAGTTCCATAGCAAGCTCTTCTATAATGGGTGCTATAATCCTGCAGGGACCACACCAAGGTGCCCAAAAGTCCACTACAACTGGCTTATCAGAGTTTATCACCTCACTGTGCCAGTTGCTCTCATTAAGTGTGATCACGCCCATCATAAACCTCCTTACTAAGAATTTTGTAAATTTCTAACACTCTTTCATCTTTGATATAGTAGCACACTATAGAACCGTCTCTCTTGCAACCTACTATACCTTTACTTCTTAAAATACTCAAGTGTTGGGATACATTAGGCTGTGAGATATTCAAAAGGTCACTGAGGTTTTTTACACACTGCCCACCTTCTATAAGCATAGAAATGATCTTAAGTCTTATGGGATGCGCCAGAGCCTTTAGGAACTCTGCCCAAGCTTCTAACTTATCTTCGGGAACCACCTCTACCATTTTTCACCTCATATATCTATATTCTATCATAATACAATCATAATACAATAAGAATATCAATTGTTTATTCTTTAAATTTAGACTTTAGCGTATAATATTCAAGTGTTAAGAGCAGGGCTCATCCTTGCACTATGCACATCCTTTGCCTTCTCTGTAGAGATATTTTCTGACTACCTTGAAAGACTGCCTGATAAAACACTTATTGCCAAAGGTCGTGTGCAGGCTTACTACGAAAAATACTACTTAGAGGCAGATTATGTTAGATATAACCCAGAAACTAAGGAGGTTTATGCTGAGGGAAATGTTTATGTTAAGTCCTTTGATGGCAGGATTGAGGCATGGGGTAGGATCGCTTTTTTGAACCTTAAAGAAGACACGGGATATTTTTTGGACACTAACGGACGGTTTGAAAAGTTTTACATTAGCGCACAGCGAGTAGATAAAGATAAAGAAGTTTATAACGTGGAGAAGGGAGACATAACCACATGCCCACCAAACAGAAAGGAGATGACACTGTGTTTTTCCCATGCCAAAGTTACCGAAAAGTATGTGTTTTCTTACAATAACTCACTGAGGCTCTTTAAGCTTCCTATTGCTTACTTACCTTTTTCTGTATTCCCTGTGGGTGATAGACGCTCGGGGCTTTTACCTCCTGTCATAGGCTCCAATACATACAACACCTTTATATACCAGCAACCCATATACTGGGCCATATCACAAGACAAAGACGCCACTCTTACCCTTGATATCAGAGACAAGCAAGCATCGGGACTTTCCCTTGAATACAGACAGGCTATCTCAAAAGAGAAAGACCTATATGCAAATATCAGTCTATACAAAGAGCCTACTCCTCCCGGCAAGTGGTGGGAAGGAAGAGACCTTAGCACTTTTAGGAAAAACAGATATAGAGTAAAGTTTGACTTAGATCTTGGTAATTTAAAGACAGGGCTTGATACAGCATCTGACCCTTACTTTCTTCAGGATGTTTATTTACACACCAAAGACAAGACTATTCCTTACTTAACATCTTACATTTCTTACACTAAGGATACTGATAGCCTTCTCTTTAACTTCAATGCGGAAAGGTTTTACGATACTACTTCTCCGAACAATAAACAAACACTTCAAAGATTGCCAGAGATAGGCTTATACTATAAAGACAGACCGCTTTTTGGAAACCTTTACTTTAATGCGGTTTTCAATTACACCAACTTTTATAGAGAAGTGGGACCAAGAGCCCACAGAGTGCTGTTATTTCCTCAATTAGCTCTTCCACTGAATGTATTTGGCAGGGTTATATACTCCACTTTGACTTTTGAGCAAGGTTTTTATTTTTCATCTAACTTATCCAACAAAGATAAAAGCTTCTCTACTGTGCATCTGAGTGAGCGCTTGCCCTTTTTCTTTGATAAAAAGTGGAAAGACTTAGACCTTAAAAATCTTTTAGAGCTCTCCTATAACTACAGACCAAAGGGTTATAACAATCCAAGATTTGACAGTCTTGACAGTATAGATAAAGAAAACACCCTTAGGGTAATTTTCAGAAACTATACCTTCTATGGAGGAAGACAGGTTCTGAGTTGGCATTTAGAGGGAGGATATAGCTTCTTGGAAAGCTTTTCTTTTGGTGGACAGCAAATAAATAAAAAACTTCTTCCCGTAAGAAGTACGCTTTTTGTGTCTCCTCTTCCTTTTGTGAATATAAACAGTGACATTCTCTACGATCCAAACCATACGCGGATCTTGAACAATGCTACTTACCTTAACATCTATTTAAAACCATCTAATATTACCTTAGGTTATGTGCAGTCAAAGGATATTTCGGGAAACAGACTCAATGATCAAATTTCTATTTCTGCAAATTCTTCCTACAAGAACGTAAATATGGGCTTTGGGATAATACATGATAATAGAATCAACAAGGACCTTTTAAGAAACATAAGGTTAGATTACACGGGTGCGTGTTGGAGTTTTGGCTTGCTCTTAAGAGATGCCTACGATGGCAATAGGAAGAAGTATATAAAGGAAATATTTTTGACTTTCAACGTGTTTGATCTGCAAAGACTTACACTGCCTCTAAAGAGATGAGCTTTTCCTTTATCCTTCTTGTCTGCTCTTCCACATTCTCATGGGAGAATATACCAGAGCCTATGACAAACACATCTGCTAGTGCCACCTGTTGTATGTTTTCTTCCTTTATACCGCCGTCAATCTCTATGAGGATGTTGGGATTTATGCTGTTGACCATCTGCCTGAGTTTTTTAAGCCTGTCTATGGATCTCTCTATAAACTTTTGTCCACCAAAGCCTGGATTTACAGACATGAGCAAGACAAAGTCTGCATAATGAAGGGCCTCCTCTATAGCATACAGAGATGTTCCCGGGTTTATTACCACACCTGCTTTAGCACCCAGGTCTTTTATCAGCTGTAGTGTCCTGTGTATGTGTGGGTTGTTCTCTATGTGCACACTCACCCAATTTGCTCCTGCCTTTATAAACTCAGGTATGTATCTGTCCGCATTTTCTATCATAAGATGTACATCTAAGGGTAATTTGCAGTGTTTTCTTATGCTTTCTACAAGCACGGGACCAAAGGTTATATTGGGAACAAAATGTCCATCCATCACATCAAGGTGTATAAGGTCCGCACCACCTCTTATTACCGCCTCTATTTGCTCACCCAACTTCCAAAAGTCCGCGGAAAGCACAGAGGGTGCAAGGAGTTTCATACTAACTATTTTAACTGTCTTTTAAAGGCAAAAACCCTCTGAAGGACAGTTATAAGAGAACCAAAAAGTATAACAAAAACGGATATCTCTATCATGTTAAGAGCTACCCCTACAAGTAATGTTAGCCATCTTTCTGTTCTTTCAAAAGTTCCCACATTTAGAGTGTGTCCAAGTCCCTCCGCTCTTGCTTTTGCGTAGCTTACGCCAAAAGAGAATACCAAAGCAAGTAGGGACAAAAAAGATAAGTACCTTTCCTCTGCTGAAAGGCTAATGGCTATGAAAGGTAAGGCATCAGAAAACCTATCTACAAGGGAGTCTAAAAAGGCACCAAAATCGCTTTTAGTTCCGCTTTTTCGTGCAAGAGAGCCATCTATGGCATCTGCCAGACCACCCAAAGCGAGGAATACAAAACTCCAAAAGTACATATGCCTGTAAAGAAATACAGAGCCTATTATCACAAAAACTAAACCTAGAAGAGTTATTGCGTTGGGATTTACGTGTGCTTTTGCAAGCACCGTCAAAAGAGGTTCCATGCTTCTCTCAAAGTGGGGTTTTATTTCTCTTACCAAATAACTCATTTCCTTCCCTTACGGCGAGGGAGGGATTCGAACCCCCGGTGGGCTTTGAACCCACAGCGATTTTCGAGACCGCCCCGTTCGTCCACTCCGGCACCTCGCCTGATATTAATTATAGCTTATCCAAACCTACCAGTTATGTAATCCTCTGTGAGCTTTTTATCTGGCTTTGTGAATATCTTTTCTGTGGGATTAAACTCTATGAGCTCACCAAGATACATAAAGCCTGTGTAATCGGATATCCTTGCAGCCTGTTGCATGTTGTGAGTGACTATAACTATAGTTACCTTCTTTTTGAGTTCTATTATGAGCTCTTCTATCTTTGCGGTGGATATGGGGTCAAGGGCTGAAGTGGGCTCGTCAAAGAGAAGAACCTCAGGCTCAACCGCTATAGCTCTTGCTATGCACAGTCTTTGCTGTTGTCCTCCTGATAGAGAAAAGGCACTATCCTTTAACCTGTCTTTTACTTCATCCCAAAGAGCAGAATCCTTCAAGGCTTGCTCTACTCTGTCCTTTAGCTCGCTTCCTTTTATGCCTTTTAACCTTAGTCCAAAAGCTACATTATCAAATATGGACATGGGGAAGGGGGTAGGCTTTTGAAACACCATACCTACCCTGCTCCTTAGGTCTATGAGATCCACATCTCTGTCAAAGATACTCTTATTATCAAGGAGTATGTCTCCCTCGTACCTATTTCCCGGATACAGATCGTGCATTCTGTTAAAACATCTTAGCAGAGTGGTCTTTCCACATCCAGATGGGCCTATCAGCGCGGTTATCCTTTTATCGTATATGGGCATGTTTATGTTTTTTAGGACTTGGTTTTTTCCGTAATAAAAGCTCAGATTTACTACCTTCATTCTCTCTTTCAGGGATGTCATAACTTCTGGCATGTATTACTCCTCCTTGTCCTTACTCCTTGTGAAGGAACGAACTATGTATGTTAAGGGTTTGATAAGATTACCGTGTAACACAAGTTTAGCTGTTATTGAAAGCAGAAGCACACCCATGGTGAGCACAAAAGCTGCCGCCCATGCTTGCTCGTGCCAGTATTTGTATGGTCCCATAACATAATCAAACATGGTAACGGTAAGGGAAGCTACAGGCTTCATGAGGTTTAGGTTCATGTAAGCATTGTTAAAAGAAGTAAATAGAAGGGGAGCGGTCTCTCCGGATATTCTGGCTACTCCAAGTAGCACGCCTGTGAGTATGCCTACCTTAGCTGCTCTTAGAATGACACTCTTTATAACCTGCCACTGATGGGCACCCAAGGCATATGCTGCCTCTCTCATCTGCTGAGGTACAAGCTTTAGCATTTCATCTGTGGTTATGGCTATGACTGGTATCATAAGCAATGCAAGAGCAACCGCACCAGCAAGACCATTGAAGTGTCCAAGAGGTTTTACCAAAAGGGCATAAACTACAGCACCTATCACTATGGAAGGTGTGCTCACCATTATGTCCGTTATCTGTCTGAAGATTGCAAATAGTTTGTTGTGCCTGGCATACTCAGAAAAGAATATGCCTGCAGCTATACCTATGGGAACACCTATGAGCGTACCAAGAGATGTAAGTATAAGGTGTCCTACGAAGGCATGCCTTAGACCTCCTCCTTCCACACCTGCGGGTGTAGGGTCTAAGTATATAAGCTCGGGTTTTAGGTATTTAAAGCCGTTGACAAGCAGGGAGTATAGTATCCAAAAAAGCCAGAATATACCGTATATCGCCATAAAGGTGGATAAGCTAAGCATAAAGAAGTTCAAGAATTTCCTGTAGGTCTTCATGCTTTCCACCTCTTTTCTAAGCGCAATATCATGTACTTAGCAATGGCAAGAAGGATAAAAGATACCAAAAAGAGGAGGAGCGCTAATAAGTATAGAGAAGACAGGTAAATATCTGTGTCCGCTTCGGTAAATTGGTTGGCAAGAGCTACGGTTATGGTGGTAAAAGAATCAAATAAGGACTTGGGTATCTGAGGATTATTTCCTGCAACAAAGGTCACTGCCATAGTTTCACCTAAGGCTCTACCAGTAGCTAGGATAAGACCACCTGCTATACCACTTGCCGTGTAAGGTATGACTACGTGTCTTATAACCTCCCACTGGGTTGCACCAAGTCCATATGCAGACTCCTTCATAATGGCGGGAACCATGTTAAAGCTGTCCCTTACTACAGCAGCCATGAAGGGTATGATCATGATGGATAGCACCAAACTGGTTGTTAGCACGTCTATCCCTGTGGGTGTTCCAGAAAACAACTGACCTATTATAGGCAGGTTTCCCAGTTTATCCTGTAGCCAAGGCTCTACTTTATCACCCATTACAGGAGCAAGTACCAAAAAACCCCACATTCCGTATATTATGCTGGGTATTGCAGCCAAGAGCTCTACTGCGGTAGATATAATGGGTTTTAGCCACTTGGGTGCAAGCTCTGTTATAAATATAGCTATACCTATGGAGACAGGAGTAGCTATGAGCATAGCCAGAAAGGTGCTTATCAGTGTGCCTACCACCATGGTAAGCCCACCGAAGTTTTCAGCTACAGGATCCCAGTTGGAGTTAGTTAGGAACTTTACTAATCCGAAGGTATCTATGGCTAATTTAGACTCTTTGAAAAGTACCAAAACTACGATAAGAGGAAATAAAAGGCCCACAAAGAGGGCCCAAAAGCCTAGCAAGACCTTTACAAACTTGTCTACCCTGCCAGCGCGTATCTTGATACTGTTGGCTCTGTCCTTTACGGAACTCACTACTTCCATATTATAACACCTTATGGAGCAACACCGTTTTCCTTCCAGTATTCAAATATCATGTTCTTCACATTTGAGGGCATGGGTATGTAGTGTAGCGCTTCCGCATACTTGTCTCCGTTTTGATAAGCCCACTTGAAGAAGGTTGTAGCCTTTTTAGATCTTTCTGGTTGATCCTTTGCAAGGAGTATGAATGTGGCACCCGCTATAGGATAGGTGTCCTTTCCAGGTTGGTCTGTGAGCACTTGATAGAAGTGTTTGGATTTGTCCCACTTGGCGTATGCTGCTGCCGCTTGAACTGTTTTGATGTTGGGCTCTACAAACACACCTTCCCTGTTTTTGATCCTTGCCATAGGCAGGTTGTTTTCTTTTGCGTAAATGTACTCCACATAACCTATACCACCTTGGGATCTCTTGACATAATTTGTAACACCGGGGTTACCTTTACCACCTACTCCTGTAGGCCACTTGACGGAAGTACCAAAACCTACCTTTTCTTTCCACTCGGGGCAGGTCTTGGAAAGCCAGTTGGTAAATATCCAAGTAGTACCAGAACCATCAGACCTATGAACAACCACTATGGGTCTGTCTGGGAGATTTACATTGGGATTGAGCTGTTTTAGGTATGGGTCATTCCACTTCTTTATCTTGCCCAGGTATATGTCACATACAGCTTTGGCATCTAAGTTCAGTACGGTCTTTCCAAGCTCTGGTATATTATAGGTCATCACTACAGCACCTATAACTGTTGGAAACTGCAAAAGACCGTGCTTGTTTAGTTCTTCTGGGGTCAGTGGTGCATCAGAAGCTCCAAAGTCCACAGTTCTGTTTATGATCTGCCTTATACCACCACCAGAACCTATACCTTGATAGTTCACCTTGTTGCCTGTAGCTTTGTAAAACTCTGCAGCCCACCTTGTATAGATGGGTTGAGGGAAAGTAGCCCCAGCTCCTGTAATTTCCATAGCTATTGCTACAGTACCAACAGCCAAAAGGGCTAAAGCAGTCTTCTTCATGGTTTTACCTCCTTACTTGGATTTTTCTAATGCTTGTTTTATCATGCTTTCTATCTCTTTGTTCCTTTCGTCCATATCTTTGCGCAACTGCTCAGAAAGCTTCATGGCTTCCTCAGGTGTGATGATGTTCTTTTCTGTTAAGAGCTCTAACAAAGTATCCAGTGCGGGGTGGTTTGTACCCGCAAAGCTCAAAAAAGGTATGCATAGCATAGAGATTATAAGGATTTTTCTCATGTTTTCACCTCCTGCCTAATATACTGCCAAAAAAGTGTTAAGAATTGGTTAAGAAGTGTAGAGAATTACCTCTTCTCCCCTTTTGACTCCTAAGAGAGCTTGTGCATTGTCCATAGGTATAAATAGTTCCATGTAGCCAAAGCTCCCACACACAAAGGCTGGTTCCTTCTCCTTCTTTTGAAGGAAGTAGGAAACGACCTCTAACTTTCTTCCTCTGAACTCTCCGTATAAGTATTTTCCGCACGGGATATTGCTAATACAGTTGCCAAACTTGTCAAAGTATATAATCTTCCCAACTATCTTATTTCTCAAAAGTTTTGGCTCTTCCCAGTCTAACAAAAACTTGTACTCTATTCTTTTACCTACCTCTTCCAAGGGTATGCCCTTACTAAGATGCCCTGCTATAGGTGCAAAGACATCTCTTCCGTGGAAGGTTTCGTTGATTCGTGGCAGGGTGTATCTCTCTATCTTGTAAGCAAAGATGTTCTCTTTTATGTCTTTCAAGGCAAGGTCAAAGATGCCGTTGTGAGGACCTACAAAAAAGTACTTACCGCATCTTATTGCTAAAGGCTCTCTCTGAGAGCCTACTCCGGGGTCTACCACACACACAAAAATAGTATTCTCAGGAAAGTACTTATAGTGAGCTTTCAGCAGAAGCGCACCCTCAAGCACATTAAAGGATTCCACTTCGTGGGTAATGTCTATAATCTGAAGCTCTGGGTTAATGGAGAGCATAACACCTTTCATAGCAGAAACAAAGCCATCTTTCGTGCCAAAGTCCGTAAGAAGTCCCACTATAGGTCTCATGAGTGTTTAGTATATTGAAAAATAAGCGCTATGAGTGTATAATCTTTGAAGCACACCTAAAAACCGCCTGCTGGGGTCGGGTGTGCTTTAAAAGGCGGGATATAAATACCCCAGCACCAGACCTTAACATTAGGGTCTGGTTATTATTGGGTTTTGGCGATGGATTTAGAGCAAAAAGTAAAGGAGATCATAGCGGATCAGTTGGGTGTTGAGGTGGAGAAGTTAAGTCCCGAAGCTAAATTTGTTGAGGATCTGGGAGCGGACTCTCTTGATGTGGTAGAGCTTATAATGGCTTTTGAAGAGGAGTTTGGTATTGAAATACCCGATGAAGATGCGGAAAAGATAAGAACAGTGGGCGATGTGATCAATTACCTGAAAGAAAAAGTAAAGACCTGATGCGCAGAGTAGTAGTCACTGGTTTAGGCGTAGTCTCTCCCATAGGCACTGGTGTAGAGAAGTTTTGGAAGAACCTTACGGAGGGAGTGAGTGGTGTAGATATTATCAAACGTTTTGATCCCATAGAGATGGGTCTGCCAGTCCACATAGCAGCAGAGGTAAAGGACTTTAACCCTGAGAATTACTTTGATAAAAAGGAACTGCAGAGAGTTTCAGATTTTATAAAGTATGCGGTAGCATCTGCAGAGGAAGCCATCAAAGACAGTGGTTTATTAGAAAGCAAGTTTGATCCATACAGGGTGGGCGTCATAATAGGAACGGGTATAGGAGGTCTAAGGGACATAGAAGAACAGCAAAAAGTCCTTATGGAGAAAGGTCCCAAGCGTGTATCCCCCTTCTTTATACCTTATGGCATATCCAACATGGCTTCCGGACTAATTGCAATAAGATACGGCTTTAAGGGACCCAACTACTGTGTAGTGTCTGCTTGTGCAACGGGTAATCATTCCATAGGAGATGCCATGAGGCTCATACAAAAGGGTGATATAGACGTAGCTATAGCGGGTGGTTGCGAAAGTGCAATAACACCTTTGGGCATAGCAGGGTTTGCCTCTATGAAGGCACTCTCTACGAGAAACCATGAGCCTCAAAAGGCATCAAGACCCTTTGATAGGGAAAGAGATGGCTTTGTTATGGGAGAGGGTGCAGGAGTGCTCGTTTTGGAAGAGTACGAGCATGCAAAAGCAAGGGGTGCAAAGATATACGCAGAGCTTGCAGGTTACTCTGCAACAGATGATGCTTATCACATAACCGCTCCGTGTGCGGACGGAGAGGGTGCTTACATGTGTATGAAGCTTGCTTTAGAGGATGCGAAAGTAAAACCAGAAGAAGTAGATTACATAAATGCTCATGGTACTTCCACACCTTTAAACGATAAAGCAGAAACCTTAGCCATTAAGCGTCTTTTTGGTGAGCATGCCTATAGGTTAAAAATCAGTTCCAACAAATCCATGATAGGACATCTTCTTGGTGCTGCAGGTGCGGTTGAAGCGGTGGCTACAGTAAAAACCATACAGACAGGCATTATACCTCCCACTATAAACCTTGAAAATCCTGACCCTGAGTGCGATCTTGATTACACACCCAACAAAGCGGTTCGAAAAGAAGTCTATGTAGCTATTTCCAACTCCTTTGGTTTTGGTGGAACCAATGCCTGTCTTGTCTTCAGAAGAATATAAACCCTTAGAAGATAAGCTTGGATACACTTTCAAAGACAAAAACCTTTTAGAACAAGCTCTTACCCACAAGTCCTATGCCATAGAGAAGGGAGTTAAAAGTTATGAAACCCTTGAGTTTTTGGGAGATGCTCTGATAAATCTCATCATAGTTGATATCCTAATATCTGAGTTTCCAAATGCTAAGGAAGGAGAATTAGCGGTTATGAAGGCTTTCTTTGTGAGTGAAGACTTTCTAAGTGCTCTTGCGGAAGACTTAGATCTTGGAAAGTATCTTCTGGTAGGTGGCAAAAAAGGCAAGTTTAGAATAAACGCTTCTATACTTGGGGACGCCTTTGAATCCCTGTGGGGAGCTATTTACATAGATACAGGCAGGGACTTAAACTTTGCAAAATCCTTATTTGAAAACCTCTACAAGAATAAAGTGATCAGTATGGCAAAGTCTCAGGAATACAGAAGAGACTACAAGACTTTACTTCAGGAGCTAACACAGAAAAAGTGGAAAGAAAGGCCTGTTTATAGGATCGTTTCAGTGAGTGGTCCACAGCACAGCAGGGTTTTTGAGGTAGAATGCTCAGTAAGGAACTTTCGCGCCTTAGCGGTAGGCAGTAGCAAAAAAGAAGCGGAACAGTTATCTGCCAAAAGATTACTTGAGATGCTTCAAGATCTCTGAAAGGTAAGCTCCCAAAGCCTTTTGTTGAAAGAGATGGAGTGCTCTATTATCTCCCTATAAACCCTAAAGGGTGTGAGTATAGTTTTTAGCTTTTCACTTTCATTCTCAAAAAGTAGAAGCTCATCAATCACCGAAAGAATAAGCTCGAGCTTTGTGTTTATGGAATTAAGAGCGTCAAGCCTCTCTATCTCCCTCTCTATCTCTTCCGGAATTGATGCCAAAAAAGTGATATCAAAGTTAAAAATCTCATAAAGGTCATACACATGGTCAAGGATCTCGGATATTTTAAGAAGAAGGTTTTCCTCTATCATTAAAAGAGCTTTTTCATAAACTTGTTTTTCCTTATCATCAAGACAAGCATCTGCGAGTATCTTGCTCTCTTCTATATCTCCCCTTATTTCTGACAAAAGCCCCTCAAGAAGCCGAAGGTTAAGCCTTATGAGTCTGTCCTGCAGTAGAACCGCTGTGAGCACTTCTGACCTTTTCATAGAGCTCCTCCACAAAAAGAATGTCCATCTCTCTCATCCTCTCTCTGAAGTCTTCTATTAAAATATAGCCCTGAGATGCGAGTATGTCCTTTACTTTTCTATTTATTTTCTCACCTTGCTTATCAAGATCAAAAAGCAGGATCACCTCTGAAAAACCCTCCAACAGATCAGGCAGATCCGTAAACCTTTTGCCACCTAAGGTAAAGATGTTTTTTATGCCAAATCTCTCAAGAGCTTGTTTATCCCTTTTACCTTCAACAAGAATAGCCATCCTTTGTGATGCTTCTCTGAGTTCTTTTAAAAAAGTGTATATGTCCTCTCTCACTTGAGCACCTTTTTGGTTTTTATGTAAAAAATATAAAGGTCAAGCTCCGCTTGAGTAAGATTTAGCTTAGAACATATCTCCCCTAACTTTTCTTCTGCAGTCAAGTATATCCTTCTGGTGAGTGTCTTCTGATCTGGTATCAAGTTTCTCTCCTTTAGGTATCTGAGCACGTGCCTATCAATAATGGCAACATCGTCAAAACCTATATTTCTAAGAAAGTGAGAGGCTTCTTTTAGTCCAAATCCCTGAACCTTGTACTTGGAACGAGGATCACTAAGAAGGTCTCTTATCTCCTTTCCGCTTTTTGCACTCTGCACAAGCTCAAGAACATCCTCAAAAACTTCCCTTGCCTTTACTATCCTTTCTGCTCTTTGTCTTGCAAACCTATGCCCATGCTTAGATATGATCTGTGTTAGCTCCTCAAGGTCCATACTCTTAAAACCATCTATACCTATCTCCTTTTGTAGGCGTATGCCCATGCTTGCGGAGGAATTGGCAGTCAAAATGCAAAAACAAAGCTCTGAGAATATGTCCGCATCAAGCTCCAGATTCAAAAAAGGTCTAAAGTCGTAGTGCGTTATCCCTTCATTTCTTAGCCTTTTGAACTCATCTATTCTCTGTTTGACATATGGTCCTACAGATGCTATAGCCTTTTGCAGGTCCTCAAACATCACATAAAACATCCTTTAGGAGTTTGTAAGTTTTTCCTGCAGGTAATCCCATCACCGTATAAAAATCTCCCACTATCTTCTCAACAAAAGTTGCACCAAAACCTTGTACCGCATAAGCTCCTGCCTTATCCCAAGGTTCAGGCGTTTGTATGTACTCTTCTATCTCTTCGTCTTTTATATGCCTAAACTTAACGCGTGCTATATCATGAAAGACTATCCTTTTTCCTGTGGATATTATAGACACCGCTGTGATTACGCTGTGCCACCTTCCAGAAAGAGTGCGAAGCATCTGCATGGCTTGCTCTGCATCTTTTGGTTTTCCCAGCACCTTACCATCCGCTACTACCAGCGTGTCCGCTCCAATCACGGTAGCGTATTTGTAGTCCTTCCACACTGTAAAGCTCTTTTTGAAAGCTAAGCGCCTTGCCATCAAGATAGGAGAACGCTCATTTATGCTTTCATCAACTCCCGAAGGAATAACCAAAAACTTAAAACCCAGCATACGCAGTATATCCACTCTTCTTTTGGAACTTGACGCAAGTATGAGAAGCTTCACGAATATAATTATAACTTTTTTGTGTTATAATACTGAGTATGGACATACAGCAGGCTCTTTATCCCAACTTTACCCTTTTTGTACAGGCAGGACTGTTTTTAGCGTTTGTATTTTTGGTGAATTACCTTTTTGTAAAGCCCTACACCAAGGTAATAGAGGAAAGAGAAGACATTACAGAGAGAAACTTGCAGGAAGCTATGAAGCTTAAAGATCAAGCAGTCCAACTGCTATCGGAAGCCTCTAAGATATTGGAAGAAGGAAGGATAGAATCAAACGCTATATTAGAGCAGGCGAGGAAAGAAGCGGAAAGAATAAAAGCGGAGATATTGCAAAAGGTAGAGGCAGAAACTCAGCAAGAGATATTAAGAGCAGTGGAAGAGATAAGAAAGGCTTTGGAAGAAGAAAAGGCAAAGCTTGAAGGAAAGGTAGAAGAGATAGCCAAGCTTATAAGGGATAAGCTGTTGGAGGACGCAGCATGACAGAAGGCGGACATCACGCTATAGAGCTTTTATGGAAAGGTTTTAATGTGCTTTTATTTCTTGGCATTGCCTACTGGTTTGGTCGCAAGCCTGTATCCCAAGCTTTTAACAACTTCTATAAGAGCCTTACCGAAAGGCTAAACGCTTCAGAAGAGGAGCTAAGACTTTCAAAGGAAGAGCTTGCAAAGGCAAAAGAGAGCTATGAAGATGCTCAAAGGCGCTATAAAGAGCAGATAAAACTTGCCCAAGAAACCGCTCAGTACATAAAAGAAGAAGAAACAAAAAAGGCTGAGCAGATGGCAAACAGGATAAGAGAAAAGGCAAAGTCCGCTATAGAGATAGAAACCAAAAAAGCAAAGGAGGAGCTAATCCGCTTTGGTATAGAAAAGTCAAGACAGATAGCAGAAGACATGCTCAGAAAAGCCTTTGAAGATCCAGAGGTCCAAAAAAGGTACATAGATAAATCCTTAAGATCCATGGAGGAGACATGATTAACAAAACAGAGCTTTCAAGGAAGATATCTAGAATGCTCATAAGCTCTCTGCCCAAAGATAGGCAGAGTATGGTCTCTGTCTCAGACTTTCTTGGCTTCCTTGCTGATCTCTACAGAAAAGAGAGAACCTTCAAGGACTTTATGCTAAATCCCCTTATACCTGTGTCTGCTAAGCTATCTTACCTGAATGCCCTGCGCGAGAAGTTTGGCCTTCCCAAAGAGTTGGATCAAGCCCTCTCTTACATAGTACAGCTATCAGCCTTTCCCTTTATATCCCAAATAAAGCACTTCTTTGATCACGAGGTGGAAAAAACACTTAGGTTTTCAAAGGCTTTTCTGATATTAGCTCAAAAAATTGATGAATCCCAACTTAAAAGGATCAGAGAAGCGGTGAGCAAAATGCTTGGTAGGGATTTGGAGCTTGAGGTGATAGAGGATAAAAGTCTTATTGGTGGCTTTGTGGTAAAAACTTATGGCTTTGTTTTAGATGCATCCGTAAAGAAAAATCTGCAAGAGATTCTTAGGAGCTGACCGTGGAATACCCAAAGGAAATCTTTGAGAAGTTAGCTCAAGAGCTTAAAAATATGGCTATTCCTCCAGAGATAGAGCTCATTATCTGCTTTCCTGATGTTGAACAACAGGATTGTGAGGAAGAGGTGAGCTATCCTACTGTTATAGTGCGATATGTGGGAGGCTTTGAGGACGAAGGTCCCGAGAAGAAAATTGTCTTTAACGAAGCTTACTGGAGATCAAGCGTAGAACAGTTAAAAGGTGCGGTTATGCATCAAATAAAGTCTCTTATGGAAGAACTCCAATCCTTTGAAGGAGAATAAAGGAGGAATAGGCATGGTAGAATACTCAGAAAGGATAAAGAGCTTACCACCCTACCTTTTTGCACAGATAGACAAAAAGAAAAGGGAAAAACTCTCTCAAGGTGTGGACATAATAGACTTGGGAGTGGGTGATCCTGATATACCAACACCTGAACCTATAGTGAGAGCCATGCAAAAAGCGGTAGAAAAACCTGAGCATCACAGGTATCCCTCTTACGAAGGCATGCTCTCTTTTAGGTCTGCGGTTGCGGATTTTTACAAAAGGAGGTTTGGTGTTTCTCTTGATCCTCATAAAGAGGTAATAGCGCTTATAGGTTCAAAGGAAGGCATAGCACACTTTCCTTTAGCTTTTGTAAATCCTGGTGATGTGGTGCTCTGCCCTGACCCAGCTTACCCCGTTTATAAGATAGGTACTATATTTGCAGGAGGCGTGCCATATATCCTACCCCTAAAAGAGGAGAATAACTTTTTACCTGATTTTAAAAGCGTTCCAAAGGAAGTCCTAAAGAAGGCAAAGATCATTTGGGTAAATTATCCCAATAACCCTACCTCTGCGGTTGCAACGGAAAGCTTTTACAGGGAGCTAATACAATGGGCAAAGGAACACAACATAATAGTGGCATCTGACCTTGCTTATTCGGAGATATACTTTGGAGAAGAAAAACCCATTTCCATACTCCAAATAGAAGGAGCTAAGGATATAGCTATAGAGTTTCACTCTTTGTCAAAAACATACAACATGACTGGTTGGCGTATAGGTATGGCGGTAGGAAATGAACATCTTATTGCTGGGCTTGGTAAAGTAAAAACCAATGTGGATTCTGGACAGTTCCAAGCTATCCAAGAGGCAGCCATAACAGCACTAAACCTTCCAGAGAGCGAGGTCCAAAAGATAAGAGATATCTACAAACAAAGAAGAGAAGTTATGGTAAAGGCTCTTGAAGAAATAGGTCTTGAAGTCTATAAATCCTCTGCCACCTTTTACCTTTGGGTGAAAGTTCCCAAAGGCTTCACTTCTGCGGAGTTTGTGTCTTTACTTCTTGACCAGTGCGGTATAGTTTGCACACCAGGAAATGGTTTTGGAGATTACGGAGAAGGCTATTTTCGTATATCGCTCACTGTGCCCACCGAAAGACTCCTTCAGGCGGTGGAAAGGATCAGTAAATTAAAAATAGTATGAAGGAAATAGAGTTATCCCAGCTCTGTACTTTTGTACCTACCGTAGAGCACGAAACAACCCTTGAGGAGGCTCTAAAGCTCTTTAAAGAGCGTGAGCCTCACGAACTTTTTGTTGTAGTAAAAGATGGAAAACCCATAGGTTTTGTTAAAAGAAAAGATGTAAGTTCTGCTGTATATAGATCAGATCTTTTAGTAGGCGATCTTATAAAGCCTTTTATTAGGCTGAGGAACATAAAAACCACGGTGGAAAACATTCAAGGTCTTTTTGACTTTTTTAACTTACAAAAAGACCCTATAGTGGTGGTAAATAAGAACGGTTTGTATATAGGTGTTATCTTCTATGATGTACTTTTGCATTATGTATGCATGTATAACAATGTAGAAAATTCTGTTTTTCAGAAACTTAGGAAACTTTTTGGACAACCTTATTATCTTTATGTTTTCTTTCTGAAAGGAAAGAAGGATTTTAGGGATCAGTTTGGAGCGGTAAAAGAAGAAGGACTCTACAAAATACTCTACGAGGATATAAAAGATGCCATTCCAGGTGATGTAACCCTATTGAGAGATGAAGGAGAAGTGTATGCACTCTCCAAAGAGAAACTCTCCAAGGATAAGGCAAAGGAGATCATAGAAAGCTTTCACAAAGAGTTTTTCCTCCTTTACGCAGATGCAAAACCCGTCTATGTACAGGGCTACATGCTACCCCTTGAATCAATAAAGAGCTATGAGGAGTTTTTTAAGTTGGCTTCTGAAACGAGAGACAGATTAAAGGGTATGGAAGCATCTTTCTTTATACTGCACGGACTACAGCCTTCTGTGGTTATGTGTGAGTATGCATCAAAAGAACTTATTGCCAAGATAAAGGAACAGATAACTCAAGATTTCAAAACCATTCTTGATAGGATAATTAAAGAAGACAGGGAGCTTTGGGAGTATGTGCTTTATGACTTTTTCAGGGAATACCCTTACTTTGAGCTTTTTTACATAATGAATGAGAAGGGCATACAGATATCCAACAACGTGATAAATCCAAAAACCAAGTATCACATAAAGGCAGGTAAAAAAGGAGCGGATAGATCAGAAAAGCCTTACTTTAAGCACGCTATGAAGGATGGCATTTACATATCAGACATATACATCTCCCAAGCTACAGATGACTTTTGTATAACACTTTCTTCAAAATTTCAGTATAAAGATAAGACTTATGTGCTTGCTGGAGACATAAACTACAGAGAGATACACAAGCTTGTAAAAAGCTACGCTAAACGATGAGAAAATTAATAGGTAGTTTAAAATACAGAGACCTCAGATACACAAAAAACCATCCCCTTAGGATACCTCGCGTTTCTTTGCTGATGGAGTTTCTCAGGACTATGGACTTGATAGAAGAAGATGAGCTAATGGAAAGCAGAGAAGCGCATTATGAGGAACTTTTGCTTTATCATAAGGAGGACTATATACGTGCATTGCAAGAGGCAGATGCCTGTATGTGCGTCAAAAGACACCATAGGGAAAGATACAACATAGGCACTTACGAGAACCCTGTTTCACCTGCCATGTGGAGGGGTTCTCTTTTGGCTACTGGGTCTTCTATACAGGCTGCAGAGATATTTTTAAAGGGTGGTATAGCCTTTAATCCTGCGGGTGGCATGCACCATGCTTATCCAGATAGGGCAAATGGCTTTTGTTTCATCAACGATCCTGCCATTACCATAGAGTTCTTAAAAAGGCAGGGTATAAAAAGAATACTTTACATAGACTTAGATGCGCATCACTGTGATGCCATTCAGGATTACTACTACGAAGATGACAGCGTATTTGTTCTCTCTTTGCACCAGTCGCCTGAGTATGCCTTTCCTTTCAAGAGTGGATTTTTAGAGGAAATAGGGAGAGGCAGAGGAAAGGGTTTTAATATGAATGTACCACTTCCTAAGGGCACAAAGGACAGAGATTACCTTTATGCTTTGGAAGAAAGTTTAAAGATAGTCAAAGAGATCTTTGAGCCTGAGGTGTATGTGCTACAGCTGGGAACGGATACCCTAAGAGAGGATTACCTTTCCAAGTTGGAACTTTCCAACGCAGGATTTTTGCGTGCCTTTGATATGATAAGGGAAGCCTTTGGAGAAGGTATATACATAGGAGGTGGTGGATACCATCCCATAGCTTTGGTAAGAGCGTGGACAGTCCTCTGGTGCAGAATGAGTGGTAGGGAGATACCTACAGAGATAAAGCCAAACGCCAAGGAAGTGCTTTTAAAAGTAGAGTTTGAAGAGTTTGACGACGAGGAAGACAGGTCCTATATGTACAACAGGCTTTTGGATGAACTCAACAACGAACCTGTAAAGCAAGAAGTAAAAAGCCTTATGGAGAAAATCAAGTCTTATTTTCTGGTATAATTTTAACGGTGAAGGTTCTTGTAGTAGGAAACGGAGGAAGGGAACACGCCTTAGTTTGGAAGTTAAAGCAGAGCCCTTTAGTCAAGGAAATTTACGTAGCTAAGGGAAACGCTGGTATATGGCAGATAGCCAAAAGAGTTGATATAGAACCTCAAAACGTAAAAGAACTTGCAGACTTTGCTGAGAAAGAAGGTATAGACTTTACCGTTGTAGGACCCGAAGCACCCTTGGTAGAAGGTATAGTAGATGAGTTTGAAAGCAGGGGACTCAAAATATTTGGACCCACTAAAATAGCCTCCCAATTGGAAGGTAGTAAGGCGTTTGCCAAGAATTTTATGCTGAAGCATAACATACCCACCGCCGTGTACGAAGTTTTTGAAGATCCTACAAAAGCCAAAAGGTTTATCAAGGACTTTGGAGTACCTCTGGTGATAAAGGCTGATGGACTTGCTGGTGGTAAAGGTGCTGTAGTTTGCTACGATGAACACACCGCCATATCTACCATAGATAGGCTTATGGTAAGGGGTGAGCTGGGTCCTGCAGGAAAGAAAGTGGTGATAGAACAGTTCCTTGAAGGGGAGGAAGTCTCTTACATAGTGCTTTTGGATGGAGATAGGTATGTGCCACTTCCTACTTCTCAAGACCATAAGCGACTTCTTGATGGTGATAGAGGACCCAACACAGGCGGTATGGGAGCGTATTCACCCACACCCTTTGTAGACCAAGATACAGAAAGAAGCATAAAGGAATTGATAATAGAAAGGCTGATAAAAGGACTTAAAGAAGAAGGCATATACTACAGAGGATTTTTGTATGCAGGTCTTATGCTCACAAAAGAGGGACCCAAAGTGCTTGAGTTTAATGTAAGGCTCGGAGACCCAGAAGCCCAACCCATACTCATGAGAATCAAAGGAGACTTTATGAAGACTCTCTTGGACTTTTACGAAGGAAAGGAAGTGTCTTTGCAAGTAGAGGAAAGATGCGCTCTGTGTGTGGTGCTTGCAAACAGAGGATACCCAGAAAAACCCCAAGGGGGAAGCACTATATATGGGCTTGAGGACATAAAGGACCCTGATGTGATAGTGTTTCATGCGGGAACGGATATAAAGGATGGGAATTTCATAGCAAAGGGTGGAAGGGTTCTAAATGTGTGCGCCTGGGCAGACACCATATCAAAAGCCAGAGAAAAGGTGTATAGAGCCATAGAGAGTATAAAGTTTGAGGGTATGCAGTACAGAAAGGATATAGGAATAAAAGCAATTAACCTTCTTTGAGAAGTCTTCTTTCATATATGACCGCTAAGGAAAATAAAACGGTGAATACCAAAGGTCCCAAAAATAGTCCAATAAAGCCAAAAGCCAACATACCTCCTACTGTTGAGAAGAAAAGCACTATATAAGGCATGTTTATACCCTTTTTCAT
>ERZ1669248.319-NODE-319-length-25287-cov-5.709139_pt1 | contig 25287 bp, 33 predicted proteins | sample MGYA00579296_ERZ1669248 | MGnify/ENA primary metagenome ERZ1669248 (study PRJEB41166, sample SAMN08046057) | hot springs metagenome | biome: hot spring; feature: neutral hot spring; material: thermophilic sediment; isolation source: thermophilic sediment from...
GGCCGGCGTCCTAGTCCAGGCTAGACGACCGCCGCTTCAAATATATGAATTCCGACCCGGAGGTTTTAAACATTCATGATTGGTTAAAAAGTAAAAAATATTTAGGACTCACTAATCCTATTTTCATAAGGATGCCGCCGTAGTATAGCCCGGTCAAGTATGCGGGCCTTTCGAGCCCGTGACCCGGGTTCAAATCCCGGCGGCGGCATACCCTACCTGCCGCAATCCTGCTAAGCCTGGTTGTCTAAGTTATAGAATCCTACACAGGTGTCTGCATTTAAGAACCCGCCCCTAGGGATCGGGGATGGGCGAGATTTCGCTCACAGCTTGCAGGGCTTATCGAAATAGATCCCCTATTTTCACGGGAACGTGTGGTTCTCCACCGCCTCGCTACTTTGTAGAGTAATGTGAATATATTTATGAGAGAAGCTGAATTAACTAGAGAGGAGGAGCATTCGGGATGATTGGAAAACTAATCTACTGCTCCGTTGAGCTTGAGGGCAGGGTTGCATCTCTCTACCAGGAGCTCGCATCACTCGCTGAGGGTAGAGAACAGTTTGCCTCGCTTCTTTTGAAGCAGATCGGGCTTGAAAGCATGGTTCACAGCGAGGTTTTCCGCTCACTGGGCGTGAGTTTAGGGTTGTACGAGGAAACAGGAGAGTGTCAAACACTAATCGGTGGTGTTTGGACTAGGGTTGAAGAAGCTCTTTCAAAAATTAAGCAACAGGGAAAGTCTGATGTCAGAGGTGTTTTGAAAGAACTAGTATCCTTGGAGGGCTTTGTAGGGGAGGAGACGTATCATAGACTCCTCCTGCCATTGCTGGAGAAAGTCTTGCGGGATAGGGATTCCCTTAGGTTAGCCAAGCTCGTGTTGGAGAAGATTATCCAGGATGAAGGCTTCCACGAGAAAGCTGTGAATAGTATTCTGAAATACTAGTTAGGAGCTTACGGTTTACTGGTTATCACGTTTTATTGATTAATGATTTCTCCCAGGGTTTCTTGAAACGTTTTGGAGGCGCTGAGTTAAGAGGTCTCACTCGCTGGGAAATGCCTTCTTTAGAAGAGCTTTAAACTCGCTTCTAAGCTTGTTTAAAACCTCCTCGTTCAGCTCGATGGTGCGGGGTTCGCTACCTCTTCTCCAAGACTGGATAATTGGAACTGTACTGCCATTCTTCTCGACTAAGCGGGTTTGGACAACCACGTCTGAAAGGGCTGCGTTCATCTCACACCAGTCTCTAGGTGTGCAGGCTCCGAATCTCATAGTGGTGACCCCTTTGTTCTTTGTCCATATCAGCTCGTTCACTAATGCGTTAAAGTAGTCTTTTTCATCGAACAGTTTGCTGAAAACCTCTACTCCGTGGAAAACGATAACATCTGGCTTAGACTTCTCAAACTCTAATATTGAGCGGGAGTATAATGATGTTAACGCCTCTCCAGCCGGGTTGACTGATTCTACAACCATATACTTGTCAACCAGCCTATGTGCTTCCTCTCTTGAAATCCCTGCGTAATCTGCAAGTGCTTTCACAACGCTATCTAAAACCTCGTCCTTCGAGTAAACGTAGGATGTTAAAAACACCACCATTTCATTCGAAACCAGGTAGTCGAGGATGAAAATAACTGGTATTGCTGACCGTGCAAACGGGTCGTAGGTGAAAAAGACTACCTCACCCCTCAACAGCCTCGGAATAACCTCCCTTGTTAGGGAAAGAGTGTTCTCGAGAGGGGTTCCGTCTCCTAGGAATATTCTCTCAGGAGCAGGGGGTGGAAAAACCAAGATGCCCTCACCCTCCACTATCTCGAATGGGAACTCTACCGCCCTAAGCGGGGCTCCCCGAATCTTTCTAATCTCCATCCTCCTGTCCAATAATCCGCGAACTACATGGTGTTTCAAGATGATGACGATATCAGATACAAACTCTATTGATCCCAGGTTAACTCTCTCCTCACCCAGCGGTATCTCTGCAAGCAACACCGTTATCCCCTTAATGGTTCTCGAAACCTCGTAGAAAAAGTTCTGCAATAACATCCTCTGCTCATCCTTGTTCTTCACTGGCTCGAGAAGGGCGTTTATAGAGTCAACTACGATGACTCTGTAAGAGTCCGAGGAGAGAAGAACCGATAACTCCCTTATCAAATCATCAACCAGGGTCATCATAGGAAACCTTACGTGTTTGAACAAGCCTTTCTCTTCAAGCCCTTCAAGATCGAGCCCAAGCCTCCTTGCATGCCTGTAAAGCTTCTCCTTGTCTTCTTGAAAACTAATATATAAACACTTATGTCCAATCCTAGCATTAGCGTGACATAACTGTAATGCGAGAGTTGTCTTCCCAGCACCAGGATGGCCGACTATGACCGTCAGCGTCCCTGGCTGGAAAGCTTCGTTAAACCTTTTGTCAAGCTCCTTCAAGCCGGTGGTAAAATCCAATAGTTCTCACGCCCACTTAATCCTAAACCGTATCAATATACTTATATAATTTAAAGAATTCTTTTATAATTTTTGATCCTATTCACTTTTTAAAACCCTTTGAAGCAATATATAAAAGTGTGATTTGCTTGCCGCTCAAGACTTTTGATAAACGACTGAAAAAGCTTGAAGAACAGTCGAAACGCATAGGGCTCGCCCTGAGGCACGTGTTGGAAGAATTTGTTTGCAGGGCGAACGCGGGAACTGGGTGCACCGATTTATTCGACAGTAATCCCGGCAAGCTAAGGGATCTACTGCGTGAATATTACGAAGGTAATATTAATACTGTTAAATTCCTAGTGAGAGAGATGTATATAGTTCCCCTCCTCATTCTCGCAGATGAGGAATCATCTGGAAAGGAGGAGTTTTTGACGGAACTCTTCATCAAGGATCCTGATGCTTTTAAAAAAGAAGTAGAGCTTCTACTGGAAAAAATCAAGCCTTAAAAACCTATTTCTTTGAGAATCTTTCAACAGCCTGCTTAATCATCTCCAAAGCCTCGCTCCTACCCCTCCAACCAACAACCTTAACCCACTTGCCCTTCTCCAACTCCTTGTAGTGCTGGAAGAAGTGCTCGATCCTCTGCCTAACAGCCTCTGGGAGATCGCTCACATCCCTGATACCCTGGAACCTCGGGTCTATCTTCTCAGATGGTACCGCAACTATCTTCGCATCCCTGCCCTTCTCATCCTCGGTTTCCAAAACACCAACCGGCCTGGCCTTGACAACTGAGCCGGGGAGGAGCGGGTCATACGATACCACTAGGATGTCGACAGGGTCTCCATCCTCCTCAAGAGTCCCTGGTATGAACCCGTAGTTGAACGGGTAAACCATTGAAGTATAGAGGATTCTGTCTACGAAGAGCACGCCGGTCTCCTTGTCCAGCTCGTATTTAACCCCGGAGTTGATAGGTATTTCGATCACAACGTTAACTTCATCCGGAGCCTTGGATCCTGGACCAATCTTATCATACATGCTCATATAGCCCACCATTCCTTAAGAAAAAGATAAGTTTGACTAGATTAAAAAAGAGTAAATACCTAAAGCCTTAGGATGAAGGATGAAGGAATACCTTCCTTAACCACGACAGTTATCCTGTTGGGGACTTCGACACCGCTCCACGGCTCAAGAGCCTTCTTCAAGTTCTGAAGGGTTAGTATCGTCCTGTTAATTCTCTCAATAGCTTCCTCGATAACCTGTAGCTCTGATATAGGGTCTGGGTTTACAAGAATCTTCGCATCCTTCAAGTCTATGACTTTACCCGGGCCTGAAATATCCTCGCCTGCAAGCGTCTTCAACAACTCCTTCAGCTTCTTAGCCTGCTCGGCCCTTGCCCTAGCGTCCTCAAGCTTCTTCAAGTTCTCAGCTAGCTGCTGCCTTAGGGAGGCTATTGTTTCATCAATGGATTTTATCACTTCCGAAAAGGATGCATACTCTTTTATTATGTACATTCAAATCCTCCTCTTCATCTCTCGTTATTAATATGGTGAGGATTATTATAAAAATATTATTTATTATTATAAAAATCTTCAAGTAAAACCTACCTTCTCTCCAGCAGGAATGGTATTTGAGAAGGTGTCTCTGCAACAGGTATGCCCGCTTCCTCGAGAGCCCTCCTCTTAGAGGGGTAGTCGCCAATACCCATTGAGATTATTGCGCCTGCGTGACCCATTCTCTTCCCCGGAGGAGCTGTCCTCCCAGCAATATACGCTACCACAGGCTTCTTCACCGGTAAGCTAGCGTAGTATTTTGAGAATCTTTCCTCAGCATCACCCCCTATCTCGCCTATGAGAACCACTGCTTTTGTCGAGGGGTCCTCGCTAAACATTTTATAAACCTCTATGAAGTCTAGGCCTGTGACAGGGTCTCCGCCAAGGCCGACCACTGTTGAAACCCCCATGCCATGCTTGGCCAGCTCCCTTGCAACCTCGTAGGTGAGCGTTCCACTCCTAGATACTACGCCTACCGTTCCCGGGCTGAAAACGTGCGATGGCATAATGCCCAGCTTGGCCTCACCAGGAGTCATTAAGCCAGGAGTGTTGGGACCAACTATTACCACTCCCTTTCTTCTCGCGTAGTTGACGAATTTCAGCTCGTCGTGAAGCGGTATTCCCTCCGTTATAACCACTACTAGCTTAACACCGTTGTCGATCGCCTCGTATACAGCATCCGGGGCGAACCTCGCTGGTACGAAGATTATTGAGGCGTCAACCTCGCCGAGCTCCCTCACTATCTCTCCAACAGTGTTGTAGACTGGGACCCCGTGAACTGATTGCCCCTTCTTACCTGGAGAGGTACCAGCTATAATTCTTGTCCCATACTCTAGCATGAGCTTTGTGTGGAAGCTTCCCTCCTTGCCTGTTACTCCTTGAACAATTACCCTAGTGTTCTTCGAGAGGAGAATGCCCATGTCAACCACCCCTTGAATACTCGACGATTTTACGCACCGCTTCATCCATTTCAGAGTAGACGATTATGCCTTTCTCCGAGAGGATCCTCCTCCCCTCCTCCTCGTTGGTTCCAAGCATTCTCACGACAACGGGTTTTGAAACACCTGTTTCAGCCAAGGCCTCGAGAATGCCGTGGGCAACCTCGTCACACCTGGTTATACCGCCGAAAATATTCACCAGCAGGGTTTTCACCTTGGGATGGGAGAGCAGCAGCTTAACGGCTTCCTTAACCCTTTCCCTCCCCGCTCCCCCTCCTATGTCGAGGAAGTTCGCGGGCCTGCCCCCGTAGTAGAGGATGGCGTCCATAGTGGCCATTGTGAGGCCCGCGCCATTGCTGATCACGCCTATATCCCCGTCCAGCTCAACATAGTTGAAGCCGAGTTCCTTAGCCTTCTTCTCGCAAGCCGTGAGGCCTCTCCCATACAGAGCTTGTAGCTCGGGGTGTTTGAACAAGCTGTTATCGTCCACTATGATTTTCGCGTCGAGGGCGACAAGCCGGTTGTCGCATGTCAGTGCGAGCGGGTTGAACTCGACTAGCTCCGCATCGTAATCAATCATTATCTTATACATGGCCGACAGAACCTGGTCCACCTGGTTGCCGAGAGACCATGGAACCTCCATGAATACTGCAGCTTCCCTACCCATGTAGGGCGAGTACCCGATCGAAGGATCCACGCTCATCCTCCTTATTTTCTCAGGGTACTTCCTCGCAAGCTCCTCGATCTCCACGCCGCCCATTGAGGAGACCAGGTAGGTAATCTGCCTCGTAGCCCTGTCAACAGTTATAGACACGTAGTACTCCCGGGATATGCAAACCTTCTCCTCAACAAGGAGTTTTTCAACCCTTTCCCCCTTGATCACCTTGCCTAGAAGCCCCCTCGCCTTCTCGTAGGCGTCACCAGGGTTTTCAGCTTTTAAAATACCGCCGGCCAGCCCCCTCCCCCCAACCAGCACCTGGGATTTCAACACCACGCTGCCGAACTCCTCAGCCGCTCTCACAGCCTCCTCAGGAGTGGATACCACTACTCCGCGAGGGGTTTGAACCCCATACCTCCTAGCAATCTCTTTAGACTCGTACTCGAAGAGCTTCAAGCAGAAACACCGGTTTCAAATAATATTCAGCTACTACTTAATAAAACAACCGGGAGGGCTGTCGTGGAGGTTTCAGAATCAAGGAGTAGTGCGGGGAGTGGGATTTGAACCCACGCAGGCCTACGCCACCGGGTCCTCAACCCGGCCCCTTTGGCCAAGCTCGGGCATCCCCGCTTCAAAATCATTAATTGCAGGAGGCCTTTTATAATCTTTAACTACCCTGGGCAATATATTGATTAATAGGGTGTTCTCAAGTGTATGTTGAAGTATCGCCTAACGAATACCATGTCCTCCATCCGAGGCCAGTATACTTGATAGTTTCCAGGAGCAGGGATGGAAGGCTTAACGTTATGCCTGCATCATGGGTTTCACCAGTGTATGACGACCCATTTCTCATAGCTGTTTCAATTTGGAGCGGTAGCCTCACACACGAGTACGTAATGGAGACCGGTGAGCTAACCATCAACATCTTAAGCGAGAAGCACGCTGAGCTCGCCTACAAGTTGGGGACGGAGTCGGGGAGGGATGTTGACAAGTTTAAGAAGCACGGGCTGAAACCATATCCTTCAAAAACAATATCGACACCTGGTCTTGACGGAGTGCTAGGGTTTGTTGAATGCGTGGTAAGGGATAAGCTACGTGTCGGGGAATCCACGCTGTTCATATGTGAGTCGAAGGCTGTTCACGTTGATAAAGAGGTTTACGAGAAATACGGGTGGAACCTGTCGAAGACGAGCATACTGCTTCACGGGGCTGGTAAAAGCTTCACCACCACGAGCAGGCTTATACGGGTTTCCAAGTAGTTTTCATGAAATCCTTAAATTTGTAGCAACCATTAATATCTTATGTGATAGAGATGCCTAGGGTTCGAACCCAGCTGGTTTCATGGAGCGAGATCGTTGACTGGACTAGAAATCTTGCGAGAATAATCAGGGAGAGTGGTTTCAAGCCGGATCTCGTTGTGGCTGTTGCAAGAGGGGGTTTCGTCCCGGCAAGGCTCCTGTGCGACTTTATGGGCATCGATAATCTCGCAAGTATTCAGAGCCAGCACTGGACTGAAGCTGCTAAGGCTGAGGAGAAGGCTATTATAAAATTCCCCATGATCATAGATGCTGAGAATTTAAACATACTCATCGTGGACGATATTGTTGATACTGGTGAAACACTTAAGCTTGCGAGAGACTTTATCGCTGAGAAGTGGAAGCCTAGCAAGGTTAAAACCGCTGCACTCCAGTGGATAAGCCCTGTGGCAAAGTTCAAGCCCGACTACTACTATATTGAAGTAAAGGAATGGATATGGTTCCAGTACCCGTGGACAAGGCTTGAGGATACCTACCAGTTTATTAAGAGAATGGTCTCGGAGACTTTCAAGGAAACCGGGAAAACAGAGTGGAGTTTTAACGAGATAGTGGAGGGTTTCAAGGAATGGTACGGTATCGACGTGGGCGAGGAGTATTACAGGGATGCTTTAAACGTGCATGTTGATAAGAAGATTCTTGAATACGATGGTTCGAAGAAGGTATACAGGTTTAAGGTGTAGGATATGCTCGTGGAGACTAGGGAGAAAGCCTTAATCGGGGTAATAGGCGGGAGCGGAATATACGACCTCCCAGGCCTTGAGAATGTGAGGGAGGTTAAAATCTACACTCCATACGGAGCACCCAGCGATAACATCATCCTAGGGGAGTTGAAAGGCAGGACCATAGCATTCCTCCCCAGGCATGGCAGGGGGCATAAAATCCCGCCTCACAGGATAAACTACAGGGCGAATATCTGGGCGCTGAAAGCCCTGGGCGTTAAATGGGTTATAGCTTTCTCCGCTGTTGGAAGCCTCAGAGAGGACTACAGGCCCGGGGACTTCGTCCTCCCAGACCAGTTCATAGACATGACCAAAGGAGTTAGAGGGTTCACGTTCTTCGAAGGCGGCATAGTGGGGCATGTGAGCTGTGCAGACCCCTTCTGCGAACACCTCAGGCAGGTAATCCTTGAAGCTGCTTCACAAGTACCCGAGATCAAGATCCATCCAAAGGGAACATACGTTTGCATCGAGGGGCCGAGGTTCAGCACGAGAGCGGAGAGCAGGGTTTGGAAGGAAGTGTTTAAAGCAGACATCATAGGGATGACCCTGGTTCCAGAGGTTAACCTTGCGTGCGAGGCTGAAATGTGCTACGCCACCGTGTCAATGGTGACGGATTACGATGTCTGGGCTGAGAAGCCTGTGACAGCTGAAGAAGTGGTTAAAACAATGGGCGAGAACACTGTTAAAGCGAAAAAGCTGCTTCCGAAGATTATTGAGAGGCTTCCCGAGAAGCCGGATGAGAAACTATGCAGTTGCTGCAGAAGCTTAGAGACCGCTCTAGTATAGCTTTTTTCTCAAAGCTTATAGGGGACTTGGAGAAGGAAGCTGTAGCTCTCGGAGGCGTTATTGAGAGTTTCCTAGCCAGTAGTAGGAAGCCGTTGATAATAACTTATAATAGACAGGGGTATCTGCCTGCTTCAACAGCGTACTGGCACATAGCTACGGTAGACCCGGAGCTGAACACGCTGATAAGCGATATCCCCGCTGTTTCCCTGTACACCCTTGCCTACCGGGAGGGCTGGAGGGTTCTCGTCTTCGCGAGCAACCCCTACACCGGGTTGCTGAACACTATGCAGGTTTCAAGAATACTTAACCACGAGCTCCTCGCTGTAACATCGAAACCCATGGATGAGAGGGTTAAGAGGATTCTCGACAACTACGGCCCAGTGTATGTTGAGAGAGCGGATGAGCTTGAGGCCTCGCTCACGATGGCTCTAGGCGTGAACCATGCTCTCTCAAGCCTTTATAAGGACAAGCTTGAGGCGAGAGGTGCAAGGCTTTTCCAGCACAGTAAGGAGGGGGTGGTTCCCTTGATAGAGGAGCTCATAGAAAGATATTCCGAGCCCTTAACGAAAATTATTTCGCAGAAGGAGGTGCTGCTTACTTCAAGCAAGCTGATGGAGGCTCCAACGCTATACCTGGGCGAGTCGTTGAGACGGATTGGCGTGAACGCCAGGTTTGAAAACGCTGAAAACGTAGCAGGACCCGGGTCAATAGTGCTCGTGTCAACAAGCGTGGAAGACTATTATGTCAAAGAACTCAAGTTTCAATACGCTAGAATGGGGTTGAAAACCATTGACCTATCTTTCAACACCGACCCCTTGGAAGCCGGTATTTACCTAGGGCTACTCTCGCTCTACATTGACAAATTAAGAATGCTTTAAAACATCCTCAACCTAGATTCTCTTAAGAGGGTTCACAATGTCGAGTAAGCAGAGTAAGAGAATAATTGATTCGGCATTAATAGCTGCATACGTAGGCGCAGCGATATCTTCCTTCAGCCTTGAGCTCAACTATGTCATAGCCGGCTCGCTAGTGATCCTAGCCTCCCTGATACTTATATTCAAATACACGGGTCAAGCCAGCAGAAGCGAGGCGAGAACCCTAACCTATCTCTCAGCCACCGTCATCGTCCTGGGAGGTCTCACCGGGATTGCGCTAAACAGCTTCTCAAGCATTGCGAGCGTTCTCTACACAGCCGGGTTAAGCCTGCTAGCGCTCGCCTACTCCTTAATGGTTTCAAGGAGGAGGAGTGCTTGAAGATCGGTATAATAGACTATAGGCGGGAGCCGCCGGGAAGCGTTAACGATCTTTTAGAAGCCGCTAGGAGAAGAGGTGTTGAAGCAGTCTATTTGAAACTGCCATTGATGGATGCGTTGATTGATGATGGGAGGATAGTTGTTAAGCAGAGAGATGAGCCTGTTAACATTGACGGGGCAGTGCTACGAGGAATAGGGTTGGTTATGAGCCTGGACGTGTTTGAGAAGAGGCTGGGGGTTCTTGAAGCACTTGCAAGCACGGTGCCCGTGATAAACAACCCGTTCAACGCTTTGATCGCGAAGGATAAGTGGAGAAGCCTGGTAAGGCTCTCGCTTCACGGCCTCCCAGTCCCGGACACGATGATTACTGAAAACCCGTTCTCAGCTATGAGGTATGCCCAGGCGAAGAAGAAGATTGTTTACAAGCCGCTAATGGGGAGCCTTGGGCTTGGCAGCGCCCTGATAGAAGACCCTGACCTAGCCTTTCAGACCACGAGGAGCTTGATGAACATTGGTGTTCCCAGCTATCTCCAGAAATACTTGGAGAAGCCGGGTTATGATTACAGAGTATTCGTAGTAGGTGGGAGGGTGATCGGAGCGATGAGAAGGGTGAGCAAGAATAGTTGGAAAACGAACATTGCGCAAGGCGCCCAGGGCGTCCCGGTGAGAGAGGAGGAAGCGCCGGAGATATTCGCAACGGCTGTCAAGGCTTCGGCGATTCTTGGGCTGGATTATGCTGGTGTAGATGTTGCGGAGGATGTTTCAACCGGGAGACACTATATTTTAGAGGTTAACGCGTTCCCCTACTGGGAGGGCCTGCGGGCTTCAACCGGTGTAAACCCGCCGGACTACATTATTGAACACTTGATAGAGAAGATTAAAAAGTGATCGTGTTAACTCGTTGAAAGATGCTGTTTTAAAGGAATGTTAACATAGTCTTTTTCAAGATGATGAATAGTAAACCGTCGGATAAGTGAAGAAGAGCTCTCATCCTGATTTCTAACACATTAATAATTCCTTATGTGATAAAGGATTAAATGGGGTTTGAATTGACCAGTGAAGTAGTTAGAAGCCTCATACACGGGGCTTTAGTCGGTTTAGGATCCTACTTCAAACCGGGAAGTCTTCACAGGTTGAAGCCTTTGAAAACCTATGATGAAGCATCATGCAACATTGTATCATCCCTCCCGCTTCTAGAGGAGGCTTTCTCGCTGGGGGAGAAGGTTAGGAAGGGTGAGCTAAGCTTTGCAAGCATTGAACTAGGGAAGATTATTGCCAAGCTTCTCAGAGAGTCTTACAGGTTCTGCAACACCTGCCACCCCTCGTACACTGTGCCTTTACTGGTGTTTTCAATGGCTATCGGCCACAGCAACGTTGTAAGCATCACGGCTGATTCAAGCAAGTTTAAGAGAAGCCTGGAGCTCATTCTATCGGTAAACAAGCCGGGAGAGGTTAAATCTGTGGTGGATGCTTTTAAAACTGTTGGAAGAAGCGACCTCTACGAGCACTTGTATTCAACAGGTGTAGATCAGCTAACACTTGTCAAATCCGGTGTCTCATTCAGCGAAGTATTTAAAACCCTCGGGTCTAAGCACCCGGCATTCACGCTTTTAGAATCCAGGGACACCCCGTTGTTCAACTACTTGAAAAAGCTCTCCGAATACTATAAGAAGACAAGGGATTTGAACAACACGCTCGTAGCGTTCTACCTGGACCTCTCAGAACCATTCTTGACCGCTGAAGCGAAGAAGCTTGTCGAGGAGGCAAGGAGCCTTGGCTTAATGACAAGCAAGGAGGGTGCTAGAAAGCTTTACGAGGCTGACCTACAGCTAGGCAAGCAGGGTATTAGCCTGAACCATTTAGCAGACATCGTATCAGCCATGGGGGCTGTAGCGGTTTTCGAAGGATTCACCTAGGCTTAGCAAGCCAGTTTAAAATACTCCTCCTAGGCTTAACCTCGATGACTAGGATTCTCCCCCTGCCTGGGAGGGAGGCGTTGTAAACTAGTACATTGTTTACAACCGTGTACTCCACCACGGCGTTGTGAGCGTGGGCGTGGATCACAAGGTCAACTAGCTCTGGCTTAACCGCCTCGCTCATCCTCTGCGAGGCGAGATAAGGATAGATGCTCGGCTTCTCCCCCTTTAGATTATTGTATGAGATGCCGTAGTGTGAGGCGAGAATGGTTATCTCCGCCTCTGAATCCCTGCATTCCCTTAAAAGGCCTGCTATTTTCCCGGGGAGATCCCTGTAGTACTCTAGAATCCCCGGTATGTTGCTAGCCTGCCACGGGGTTGGCTTGTCCAAGGCTCCTCTCGTACCTACGATACATGTTTTAAACCTGTTTAAACCGAACACTCTCAACTCGTCGTTAAGCCAGGAGATTTCAGGGTATTTCGCGTAGTATTCTCTCTCAAAACCCCTGTACTCCTCGTTTCCAAAAACCCCTATCACTGGAACATTCTCAAACCTCTTCCTTATCGCCTCGTAAACAGGTGCGAAGGCTTCCACGTTATTCTTCTCGACAATGTCTCCGAGGAGGATGAAGGCATCGATGTTAACGGGAACCTCGCCTAAGGATTTGAGGAAGAGGGGCAGGAACTTTGGCGAGTGGACATCGCCAACAGCGGCTATAATCAACTCGTACACCTAATCGTTAATTTTAAAAAACTAGTATTATATCTCTCTACTAGAAGGTGTTTAGCATGACCAGTGGTTTAATAAAAGGAGTCAACAAGCCGGGACATAAGGGATGGACGACTGAGAAGTGCATTATCTGCAAGACTAACATAGACTTGTACGAAGCCTACGAGGGGAACAATGCTTATTACTGCCCGAAATGCCTTAGCCAAGGGGTGAAGGCTTACTTCTGTAGCGCTGATGCTAGAGGGGTACACTACAAGTGCCCCTACTGTAAATCAGAGCTGAAGCCTTACTACCCGATTTAAACATCAATCTAACCTATTTAATCCGGCAAACTATAATTAACCTTCTTGAAAGCTGGTTGCAATGACGTTTAAAGCAGACCTACATATTCACTCGTACTATAGTGATGGCAGGGCGAGCCCCAGGGAGATTATTACCTACGCGATCGCCAGCGGCTTATCAATAATATCTATCACAGACCACAATACCTTCCAGGGAAGCATCGCGGCTGTGAAAACCACATCTTCCTTGAAAAACATTTTAGTGATACCTGGGGTTGAAGTTCGAACGGACGAGGGGGACGTCCTGGTTTACTGCTACGAGGGGTTTGAATTCCCCAAGAGCCTCGGGTTACTATTGGAGAAGGCTCGTGAGAACAACTGTCTATTGGTTCCGGCTCATCCTTTCGACGTTATGAGGCTTGGAATAGGTGATAAGGTCTTCGACTATAAAGACTGGAGCGCTATCGAGGTGTGGAATGCTGGCGCTAATACAGGGGCAAATAAGAAGGCTGTTGAGGCTGCGAGACTACTCGGCATCCCGGGAGTTGCTAACAGTGATGCACATATTGTTGAGCACGTCGGGGCAGCGTACACGCTTATCGAGGCAGGGGATTTAACGCTTTCAGAGGTTTTCGAGGCTGTTTTAAAAGGGAGGGTGAAGCCTGTCCAGGGAAGATACCCCTTTCGCTCAATGGTGAAGAGGATAAAGTGGAGTATTGAGTACAGGGTTAGAAAGCATTATTCTCGCTCAGGACTCTCTTCTGAAACATAAACTCCTCCGCCAATGCTAACCGCGTCCTCAGGGGCTACCTCCTCGTAGAACTCAACCGTCTCAAGCTTGTGCAAGTCAACGATCTCTTTCAACGCCTCCTCCAGGACGAATGGCAGGAACACCTTTATTTTCAACGGATCGCTAAGCCTCATGTTCCTTTTCTTCTTGTAACCCCAGATAGCAGAGTTAGCCTCCACTATCGCTTCAGCAAGCCTCGTCGACGCTTCAGCAAATTCCTCATCCGGCTCGGGGAATTTCTGAACGTGAACGCTCTCACCGTAGAGCTCCCGGTATATTGCGTCGGTGACGAAAGGCATTATTGGGGCTAGCATCCTTAAAACCCTTCTCAGGATGTAGTGGAGAGTGTACCATGCACCATATTGTTCAAGCCTTGAGTACTTCTCATCCCTGTTGTACGCTCTTGATTTAACAAGCTCGATGTAGTGTGATGCGAAATAATCCCATGTGAAACCGTAGATTAGGGTTGCGGGCTCGTAAACATCTAGCTCGCTGTACGCCTTGTCCACCTGGACTAGGACCTTGTTGAACAATGCGAGGGTTGCCCTGTCGATAGGTCTGAGCTCGTAGTCCTCTGGCTCCGGAAAGCTTGACACGAACCTCGCAATATTCCAAAGCTTGGTTGCAAACAATAATCCAGTCTTAATCAACTGCTCGCTGAACCTGTAGTCGTAACCAAGCTTACTGCTGGCTGCCGCCCAGTACCTGAAAGCGTCAGCCCCATACTTCTCCACGTACGGATCGGGATCTATGACGTTCCCCTTAGACTTATGCATGGCTTCGCCTTTCTCGTCTAGACCCATTCCCGTTATCCTGACCCATCTGAACGCTGGCTGACCTGTCAGCTGGTAGGTCCTGAGGATGGTGTAGTAAAGCCACGTCCTTATAATATCCTGCCCCTGGGGTCTGAGAGCGTTCCTGAAAGCCCTCCTGAACAATTCATGGTTTCTCAAATACCCTGTGACGTATAGAACTGAAATACTGCTGTCAAACCAGGTGTCGAAAACCTTCCTCTCCCCTTCAATATCATCCCTCGGCGCGCCGCAAGCAGGGCATTTATCCCATGGAGGCGGATCCCTCCATGGACGGTAATACCTTCCCGGCTCTGGCAGTAGGACTGCCCCGCACCTTCTACACCTCCAGACAGGGACCTCTGTGGCGTAATACCTATCCCTGCTTATAGGCCAGTCGGTTGAAACACTGTTTATCCAGTCAATAAGCTTCTTCTTATGCATTAAAGGCTTGAAGTCCATCAAGTCAACTAGCTCGAGAAGCTCGCTCTTAAAATCCAGTTGCTTGAGGAAGTATTCTCGTGAGTGAATTATTTGAACAGGTGTTTTACACCTCCAGCACACTGGGACGCTGTGAACATGCTTCTCCTCCTTGAGAAGCTTCCCCATAGACTCCAGGAGTTCAACAGCCTTACGCCTCGCCTCATCTACTTTTAAGCCAGCGAGAACTCCTGCTTCGCTGTTCAACCTTCCATCCTTCTCAATAATGATCACCGGGTCCAGCCCGAGGTCCCTGAACATTTTGACATCTACTTGGTCCCCGTAGCTGCAAACCATCACCAACCCTGTGCCGAACTCAGGGTCGACTTCATTGTACTCCAGGATCGGCATTTCGTGACCGTACAACGGGTTCACAGCATGCATGCCCTTGTACTTAGCATATCTTTCATCGCTAGGATTATAGACTAGGGCTTTACACGCTTTAAGCATCTCAGGCCTTGTGGTAGCTACAAGCAGGTCCTCACCTGTCTCTTTGACCGTGAACTTTATGTAGTAGAGCTCGCCCTCCTCCTCGTCGTGTTCAAGCTCCGCGTCAGCCAGGGTTGTCTTACACCTGGGACACCAGTTAACGGGTCTCTCAGCCTCGTAGACTAGGCCCTTCCTATACAGCTCTATGAACGTTGCCTGGGTGAGAGCCCTGTATTCCGGGCTATCTGTCCCGTTAACCCAGTACTGGAAGCTGCATCCAAGCCTTCTCCAAACACTAACAATGTCCCTCTCAGCCTCGTCGAGAAAGCTTTTACAAGCCTCGAGAAACTTTTCCCTCCCCTCAGGAGTCTTAGCTAGCTCGTGCGGGTTGACCCCGAGCCTCTTCTCGACCTGAACCTCAACAGGTAGCCCATTCCTGTCCGCGTAGAAGGGTACTAAGACGTTATAACCCTTCATCCTGAAATACCTGGCAATCATGTCTATTTGAGCGTAATGGGCAGCACCGCCTACATGCCATTTACCGCTTGCGTAGGGAGGGGGCGTGTCTATAGCTATGATATCCCTCACATCCTCTGGTGAGAACTCGAAAACCCCTATACGCTCCTCCTCCCACTTAGCTAGAACTTCTTGCTCCCTCTCAACGCTCCACCTGGTCTCCTTCAACTTAGGCACATATTCTTCCATGCTGAAACCCTTTAAGCAGTAGTATCAATAATCTCACATGTATATAAGGATATAAAGAATTACCTGTTGAGAAAACCTACCTCGATTTTAAAGCCTATTAATCAGAAGACTTATGGAGCGCCGTGACATACGTTGAGCTGGTGAAACTGTCGCGGAAAATCTCAATTGATAAATTAAGGTCGCATGGATAAGGAATCAATGATTCAATTCCCATGAATCCTGAAGCGTGAACGTGGTAGCGTAAAGGAGTGGCACTGCATTCGTTTTGAGAAACATAATGAAGCACGGACTGATACTGGTGTAGGAGTCAGCACTGCCGACCCGGCTGAGCCTGTAGGCGAGAATACGTGGGTTCGGAATTCGTTTTCAAAGCCTCACAATACTGCGGACCATTAATCTCTGTAAAAGCGTTCACTGCTCGCAGTTAATGTTGAAGGAGTCTTTAAGAGGCGGTTGACACTTTATCAAGCTCCAAGAAGCGTTGAAAACCTTTGAAACATCCTCCTGCCCTAGCTCTCCTTTGAAAAACCATTTAACACTAATCGTTTCCTCAACCCCTGATACTCTGACCCCTTCCACTATGATCTTCTCCGCTAATAATGGTGGTTCTCCAGGGAGTTGTGCTGGCGGCACGGTTTTGAACAGTAGGCAAACTTCTCCTCCAGAAACACATTTCTCCTCGTAATCTTTGAAAGGCCAGCCCTTCCTGTACACGTCAACAGATACTATGAAGTTCTCGCCTTCCCTGAAAACTATCACTCTGTAGTAATCGCTGAAGTAGTACTCGAATACCATTATCCCCGTATCCCCCAATATGTTCCACCAGTAGAAACTGCTGTTTAAACAATAAACTAGGAGACAGGCTTATATACTATCCCAAGGTTGTCAGCTATCTCGTAAGCCCGCTTCATCTCGTCCCTGCTCGGCCTCCTGCTTATATCAGGGTATTTCTCCGGGTACTTGGACACTAAGTGCTCCGGCCTATACTGCTCCATTATGTTGACTAGCACTCTGGGGGTGTTACCAGCAATCCATTCTAAAACCTTCCTAGTGCAACATTCAACGTGGTTTGGCAGGACCAGGTGCCTTATTATCATGTCGCCGTTCTCATAGGCTAGCTTGTGGTTTCTCGTAACAACCTCCCAGTAGTTCCTGACCCGGCTAAGCCTCCATGCACACTCGTTTGAACCATACTTGAAATCAGGCAGCCATATGTCTATAACGTCTGCTAAAAGCTTCATTGATTCAAGGCTCATGTACATGTTACTGTTCCATAGCTGAGGCGTGTTAGTTTCAAGATGCTTAAGGCTCTCCAGGATGAAGGGTAGGTGAGGCGTTGGCTCACCACCTACATGGTTAATGTTTCGCGCACCCCTCTTCCTCAGCGAGTCCTGAATCCTTGCAAGCCTTTCAGGAGTAACCCGCTCCCCGCTCCTAGGGGAGACTTGGCTGATATCATAGTTCTGGCAGAACGCGCACTTGAAATTACATCCCCCGTAGAATATTGTCCCGCTTGGAACCAAGGGAGACTCCTCACCCATGTGGTGGAAGTATGTGTGGACAATGCACTCCTTGTCGACAAAGCACACCCCTGGCCTCCCTTGAGCTCTTAAAGCACCACATCTCCTTTCACAAAGCCTGCAAGGAGAGTACAGCTTATAGGCTAAAACCACTTTCACATCCAACAGGCTGAATAATGGCTTGCCGAGATCCTCCAACCCTACACCGCCACTTCTCACTTCCTGCAGGATTCTCTTGAATTCTACACTAGCTTTATCATGAATTTTCCACAAATCATCAATTGACAACTCATCATTGTAGGGGTCTTCGTCAACAGGAGTCCTTTTAGCGATAAGGAACTTAGCCGGCTTCAAATCCCTCATCACGCTATAGTACCATGAAAGCCTTTCTCGAACCTCCTGGTCGTCCCAAACAAGGATCGCATCAGGTCTAGCGTGGATTATTGAAATAAACCATTCCAAACCCATTAATCCACCATTTAAAAATATGCTTTAACAACCCTTATGATTCTTTAAAAGCCTGTCCCCTAGGGCAGAGCAGGCGTCCCGGACTCCGCCAGTAACTCGTTGAGAAGCCCCCTAGTTTTCTCCGCCAGCTCCAAGGCTTTTAAACGGGAGTAGTGAAACTTCACCTCACCGCTCAATTTGAATATCTTCTCGTCGAAATGTCTGAGAGTGTCTTCGAGAGATCGTCTGTTCCTACAGCTGTAGAGAAACACTCTGATGAAGCCCACGACGCCGAGAGCATCGAGCTTGTCAGCATCGCTCAGCACCAATGCCTCCGTCGACCCCGGTTGAATATTGTGATTCCTGGCGTAGGAGAAGCTGTGGTATTGTATGGCGTTAACAACTCTTCCTATCACAGCATGATCAATGCCTAACTCTTTCAACAACTCCTCTGCCAGTAAGCCTGAGTAGTAAGCATGAGGCTCACCTATGATTCTTCCCACGTCGTGCAACAGGATGATAGTCTCCAGCAACTCGCGATCCACCACAAGGTTTTCCGCTGAAACAATCCTCTCAGCCCATTTCAAAACCCTCTCCACATGGGGATATCCATGGTCGAAGTCGCCTCCCAGGAGAGCTTTAACCAGTGATTCAATAATCCTCAATACCCACCACCAGCACATTTCACAAGCTCTCTCAACGCTTCAACCGGTATTTCAACGCCGAAAGCCTCCGCAACCCTCCTCCCCGCCACCACCGGGTTCAAGCCTGAATCCTTTAAGACGCCTGCTACCAGCCATGTTAACGCATCGAGCTTCACGCAAGGTATTCCGGACTCCCTGCACACTATCCTCCACGCATCAGCCAGCCTCGCACGGTACGGGTCTCGCATGAGCTTCTCCGAGCAGGCTCGTTCTCCCCCGCCGCATTCTCTCACGATACAGCTCCAAACGCTCAGCTCAGCGTTTCTCAGATCTATGGGTAAATCCACATCACCCTTGACCTCTCTTCCGCATGAAGTGCAGACGTAGTTGTACATTTTAACAGCAAACAGTATTGTCTTGGAGAACCTGCTCGACGCTAGCTCCTCCGCAAGCCTATCCCTGAGTACTTCCAAGGACGAACAGTATTTCAATCCATCAATGCTTAAATCCCTGTAGAGTTTTGTATTGAAGAAAGATTTAACCCTCTCAATCTTCTGCTGGAGCAACCTGTTCCTATGCTTATTACTGAGCAGAAAACCCAGCATGACCGAGTCGGGCGAGCCCCTCGCGGATGCAGTGCTCTCCGCGAAATACTGCCAGTACTCCTCGCCCCGGACATTCAACTGGTAGCTAACCAAGGCATTAGCAATGACGAGCACAGCGGCCTGGTCGCACCCTTTCACCCTGGCTAATGCTTCCACAGCCCTGTACTGAGGGTCGTTTCTCTCAACAATTCCTACGAGATTGGTGAGAGGCTTGAAAATCCTTGACAACTCGTACGCTCTCTGAATGTCGATAAACATTATCTTAATCCTCACTGAATCCCTATCCCGCCTCCTTCTTTATAAGTTGCTTAAGAATTAAGCATTATGGAGGCGTGCTTAATGGTTGGCAACAACATTATGGTCGTTGCAGTGGGGAATGGGCGGGTTTCAAGCCTGGCTTCATCCGAGAAGCTAATTGTTTACGATATGGATTCGAGGAAAATACTTGCAGAACTCCCCTCTCCCGGTATAAATGTCGACCTCCTAGAGGACTTGCTCGAAGAGTATGATGCCAGCATCCTGGTCTCGACAAGCGTGCCCGAGGAGCCTGCGCTGGCTATTGAGGAGGGAGGGGTTAAAATACATATTGTCAAGCCTGTTAAACTTGAAGAGTTTCTTGAAAACATTTAGAGGATTAAGCATGATAACTCATTTTCTAATAGACACGAATCATTTAAAGCTGAGGAGAAACATTGTTGACGTTCTCGCAGAGAAGGGGTGCGTCATAGTGTTTGACATTGCTCTCCAGCCCGAGCAATCGGCTGGGAAGCTAATGCTTTACACGTGCAATAACACCGTCGTCTACCTCGCGTTTAAAGGTGAAACACTCTTCATCGATATCCAGGGAGAGAATGCTACAGAGATATTTGAAGAAATAAGTAAGATTCTGCCCCCGGAGCACTCGTTCGTCCGACGGATTGTACGAGGATTTTAAACTAAAAATCTTTTAAAGAATCGCTGCACCGATTTTCTCGCTGAAGTTTAAAACCATTATTGAGACTAAACGCCCCTCTTTGAGTCTGAAAACCACGTCGCCATCCTCACTTAAAACCTCCTCGTCAGCATCCCCTATCTCCGTGGCAAAGTTTAAGTACAGTATGTCGTTTTGCTTATCGTACTCTATCCACATGTTGCCGAGGTTTTCGATAAAATACTTCCTCTCCACGTTAAACACCTATAGAGGGGATGCAACAACATCTGAGAAGTCAAGTGGTAGCGGCTGGCTCTTAGCCTTGTATTCATCGTACTTCTTCTCGAGAAACGCCTTGAACACTGGGCACGTGTCGAACTTTCCCTCCCTGTCGCACTTGGTCCCGAGAGTTATGAAGCACATCTTCGTCCTTTTGTCAAAGTACGGGCATATCTTGTGATACTGCTTAGCACTCTTCAAAATCCTGTTAACCCACTTCTGCTTCTCGTCCACGGGCTTCTTCTCCTGCTTATCCATTAACGCCTCGTTCAGCTCTTTATCAGTTATCCTTGTAGAGGAAGACACTTTAGCCTCACCTCTTCCACAAACGAGTCTCTGGCTAGTAAATCCTATATTGTTTTATAATCTAATAAGGATTTCCTAGCTCAACTAGAACAGGGAGCTTCGGGATATGCAGGAAGGCCTGTTAAACGAGCTTAGACGCGTTTACGGTAGTTTAACCCTAAGGCTGGTTGAGTCTTTGAAGACGCCGCCTAGAAGGCTTTACATCCGGGTCAACACTTTGAGAGCAAGCATTGAAGCGGTTCTTGAGGAGATGGAGAGGGAGGGGGTTAGGGCTTGGAGGGATGGAGAGATTGGAGAAGCTGTTTACGTTGAGCTGAAGGGCCCGTATAAACTCCCCGGGGATGTTGAGAAAACTATAGTGGTGGATGAGAAGACCGCTGTCTCCGTGATGATGGGTTCCAACCTGTACAGGCCCGGTGTCTTGAAGGCTGACTCCTTCAGAAGGGGGGACATGGTTAGGGTGGTGTCGAAGCATGGGTTTTACGTCGGTGTTGTTGAAGCAACAGTGTCTTCCAGCGAGTTGTTCAGGATGAATAGTGGCTTAGTAGGGGTAAACGTTGCCTCCGTCTACAGCGCCCCGAGGATAAGTGAGCTCTCGGTTTACCGTAAGGGATTGGTTTATCCGCAAGGACTTCCGGCGATGGTTACTACGATATTTCTAGATCCTCGCGAGGGAGAGCTGGTCGTAGACTTGAACGCATCGCCGGGTGGTAAAACCGGGCACGTAGTCCAGTACACTAGGGGGAGGAGTAGGGTTATAGCTTTCGACCGGAGCGAGTCCAAGATTACGGTGTTGAAGTCGAACCTTGAAAAACTGGGCTTGGCAATGAATGTCCTCCCCATCCCGTACGACTCTAGGTATGCACACCTGGATTTCAACCTTAACGGAAGAGTTGACAAGGTTCTTGTGGACCCACCGTGCAGTAACATAGGGGTTAGGCCGAAGCTAGTTTTTGATAAAACTATGAGCGATGTTTCAAACAATGCCAGCTATCAGAAGCAGTTTTTGAAAACTGCTCACAGCTTGCTGAAGAAAGGGGGCATAGTAGCTTATTCAACCTGTACTCTAACGTCGAAGGAGAACGAGGAAGTAGTATCATACGCTGTGAGGGAGCTCGGATTTGAAAGCGTTGAAGCTGAAACACTGTTCACGCGGTGCGATAAAGTCTATTTTGAAAACATAGTAGGCTACAGATTCCACCCGTTAAACAGTGACATGCCTGGCTACTTCATTGCTTTACTGAGAAAGGCCTGACCCTTTTGATCTCGCTTCCGCATAACGGGCATGTTTTCTCCCCGGGCTCGCCTGGGACATACCCGCACACGGGGCATTTCTCCAGGTAAGCCCTCTCCTCTGAGATGCCGTAGGTCCTCAACGGCTTGAACCCGATTCTTAAGTGGAGTAGAAGGTTTTGCAGACTGTAGTCATCTGTGAAAACAAAGGTTCCGCCAGCCTCCTTAAGCTCAAGGGCTAGGGCAGCTACTTCAACATCAGTCTTCGAAAGCTTTGAAACCTCACCTATTGAGGTAGCATGCTTTAATACTTTTCCAACGAACTCTTTCCCCGGGGATTTAACAGTTATTAAACCAAGGTCTAAAGCCTCCTCCAAGGCCTCCTTGTTCTCGCGATCCTTCACCTCTTCCACTGCGCGAGGAGTCGTGTATAGTTCGATCTCATGCCTCGGCAGGAGCCTGTATATTTTCGCTAGAAGGGCTGACGTGTCCAGGACAGCTGTTTTAAACCTGGGGGAAGGAAACCCATCTCGACTCGATGACATTTTTGAGAAGATCCCTCCTGGGCTTGAACCTTATCACTCTAAGATAGTTGTTAGAGCCTGAGACAACCACCTCTTCTCCACGAGTCAGCGTCGCTATTTTCTCCCCGTCGAAAAACATTGATGAAAAACCCCTGCATGAAACCCTTACGTTTGTTGAAAAAGATGGAAGGATTATGGGTGGAAGGTTGAGCTGCATAGGGTTCAACGGGGTTATAATGATCAAACTGTTCCAGGCGTCAACTAAAGGTCCTCCCGCGGACAAGTTGTAAGCGGCTGAACCAGGCGATGAGGCGACCAGGACGCCGTCTCCTTCAAACTCTAGCCTCGAACTAATCCCCGGGGTGTTGATAACTATGGAGAAGCCCGTGATCCTTCCCTGATCTATTGAGGTTAAAGCGAGCTCGTTAATGAAAACCCTGCAGTCGCTCCCCCTACAGGCTTTCAGCCTCGGATAGTACTGAACTATGAACTCGCCGTTCAAAACATTCTCAACAATCTCCGGGAGAGGCATGGTAATCGGGTCGAAGAAGGCTCCACGCCTGCCGCAGTGAATAGGTAGGATGAAAGCCCCTGTTCTCTGAATAGTGCTGGATGCTTTGAGAAACGTTCCGTCTCCTCCAACCACGACGACGAGTTGTGTGTTCTCTATCTCAGCCGGTAGTAAATCGTCAACAGTGAACAATATGGTTTCAGACCCTCTGCTATAGAAAGCGTTCGAAAGCTCCTTAACCATTTCAATACACTTAAGCGTTGGCTTGTATATCAACGCTACCTTGGAAAACATTCCAATCCACGATCAAACATATGTTAAGCTAAGTAATATAGATTTTAATTAGCTGAGCATGGTGACTGGTTTGGGCGGGAAAGTGCTTTGCGTGGAAGTTGAAAAAACCCGCGCTGAGAAAGCGATAAAGGCTTTGAGGAAAACCGGCCTACTCCTCGAGGACTACTTAATAGAGAGGGCAGGTGACAAGGTACTCATACCTGTTGCTGAGAAGCCTGAATCCATCGATGAAACATTGTTCAGAGTTGTCGAATGCGCCCCGGGATACAAGAAGAAGATAGCTGTTAACCCTCCCTCATACGATTTGCTGGGAGATGTAGCAATTGTGAGGAGCAAGGTCTTGGAGCATAGAGCGTCGGAGGAGGTTGTGGATGCGCTTCTAAAAACTCATCCAAGGCTGAAAGCAATATATGTTAAGGAGGAGACTGTTGAAGAGTATAGAGTACCGGTTCTCAAACTCCTATGGGGAACCCCGGTTGAAGTAGTTGTTGTTAAAGAATACGGTTTAAGCTTCAAGATCAGGCTTGGAAAAGTCTACTATAATCCAAGGCTAACAGAGGAGCATAGGAGGCTCGCATCCCTGGTCAGGGATGGCGAGATCGTTGTTGACTTATTCTCAGGGATAGGCGGGTTCCCAGTCCACATTGCATCATTGAAAACCGCACTGGTCTTGGCAAACGATTTAAACCCTGTTGCCCACGAACTCTTAATAGAGAATATTAAATCCAATATGAGGAGGCTTAAAGGAGTCATCATACCGTTAAACAATGATGCAAGAGACATCCCTGATCACCTCCCGAGGAAAGAGGTGGCTCACAGGGTGATCGCAAACCTCCCTAAGGCAAGCCTAGGCTTTGCCGAAGTCTACGATCAAGTCCTCGCGCCTGAAGGCATCTTACACCTATACGTTCTAACAAGAGATGTCTACACCAGCATTGACGAGGTGGGCAGTGTTCTCCCAGGGTGGAGAATACTCAGCCACAGGCTTGTCCTAGAGTACTCTCCAGGCTCAGGGATTTACAGGTTCGATATCATCAAGCCTGAGCACGTATAGCTTAACCGTTAACACGGCGTCACCGCTTTTCAAACTATTGACCAACCCTCTATCTAGATCCCCGGCTGCCTTCGTCGCGTAAACCCCTATTGTCGCGGGCTCGACATAGCTACTTCTCCTGATAATGATTCTTCGAGGATCGGTAGCAGTAATTTCTCTCGAACCATGTGCTATCAGGTAGTCCTTAAACCCGCCTGCCTCAAGAACAATTAACAATATGTTTCTCGGAGACGTTAAGGCAGCCTTAAAATCACTGGACAGGTTTGACGCAGCCTTGTCAGCATTAACCCCTATTATGCAGTCCCCTCTCAACGTTAAATCACAATCCCTCGTTATCTCCAGCGTTGTCTTATGCTTAGCCGTAACGTTTGGGTGGCCCTTTGCGCGCACTATCTCGCTGGCAACTATCATCCCTAACCCCATGTTTAATTAAACCATAAACCTAATATTTTCAAAGGGATCGCGTTGAGCTTTCACGAGCAGAGGAGTAGAGTTGTCGAACTCCTAGTTGACTCAGGCTACTTGAGAAACCCCAGGATCATTAAAGCTCTCCTAACAGTGCCGAGGGAGTTGTTCGTCCCAGAGGCGATGAGGAAATACGCCTACCATGATACCCCGCTACCCATAGGCTGGGGTCAGACGATAAGTGCTATACACATGGTTGCCATAATGACCGAGGAGCTGGATCCTGAGCCGGGCAACAAGGTGTTAGAGATTGGAACCGGGTCGGGTTATCAGGCCGCTGTCCTGGCTGAAATAGTTGCCAAGCAGGACTCCGGTGGAGGACACGTGTACAGTATTGAGAGAATCAGCGAGCTAGCCTCGTTTGCTAGGAAAAACCTTGAGAAAGCAGGATACTCGGAAAACGTCACGGTACTGGTCGGCGATGGAACACTGGGCTACAGGGAGGCTGCTCCCTACGATAGAATAATAGTAACTGCTGCAGCCCCGGATATTCCTCCGCCACTGCTGGAGCAGCTAGGGGATCCCGGGATCCTGGTAGCACCGGTGGGGGACAGGTATTTCCAAAGACTCTTAATCGTTGAGAAGAAGAATGGGAGAATAAATAAGCGGTGGGGGATAGAATGCGTGTTCGTCCCTTTAATAGGCAGGTATGGATGGAGCGTGGAGGAAAGGTGGAAAAATTAGACTGGGGGTGGGAGCTGTCTCTTATACACATCTGACGCTGCCGACGAGCGATCTAGTGTAGA
>ERZ1669248.321-NODE-321-length-25168-cov-4.848604_pt1 | contig 25168 bp, 22 predicted proteins | sample MGYA00579296_ERZ1669248 | MGnify/ENA primary metagenome ERZ1669248 (study PRJEB41166, sample SAMN08046057) | hot springs metagenome | biome: hot spring; feature: neutral hot spring; material: thermophilic sediment; isolation source: thermophilic sediment from...
CTAAAGCATAACCTGATGCCAATACCCTCGGTAGGTGGGGCGGCTGGATGCTTACGCTGGATGGACGTGACGGGCGATCAGGCAGAAGGCCGGATTTTCATCCACTTGGGCGATGACTCGGGCTTCACGGCGGTGCGGCAGGATGCCGAGGCCAAAGCACTGCAGGCCATTCTGCAACACGGCGAAGAACAACTTGCGCAGGGCAAAGTCAAGCCGCTGGCCGAGGTGGTCACACGCCTGCGGCGGGTGAAGTAAAGAAGGCTTTCATTGCCTGGCTCGGTATTAAAGATCGCTTTAATAAGGGGGTGGCAATGCATTGATTTGGCCTGCTGACCAGGGCAGGAAGCACGGGCGCATGAAGGTCCGGAGCAGCCACGTGTCACCCATGTGCGCAATAGTTGAGACAAAACACGCCACCCGTGCGACAATTTGAGCATCCGATCGCTCCGGGAGGTTCCCATGTCTGAACGCATCAACGCCCGCCTGTCGCAACCCTTGGCTGAATTCGTGGATCGAATGGTCGGCGAGACAGGGCTTTACGAAACACCCAGCGAATACGTGCGCGACCTGATCCGCCGCGACATGGAACGGCGCGACGGCCAGTTTGTTCAGGAATCCATCCTCGCTGGATACCGCGATGTGGCGGCAGGCCGCGTCTTTGCGTCCAGCGGCGACTTCAAGACCGACATGGCGGTGCTCGACCGCAAGGAAGCCGATGGCTGGCAATGATGTGCCTTCGCCAGCCACGTTCCTGCTGACCCGGAATGCGGCGCTGGATTTGCGCCGCATCTACACGCGGTCACGCCGGGCATGGGGCGATGACGTTGCCGACCAGTACCTTGCCGACCTGTACGCAGCGATGGGAATTGCTGCCGCCAGCCCGGAAAAGGGGCGCTTGCGGCAGTACCGCTCGGCTCCGTTTCTGATGGTTCCGGCGCGGCAGCATTTCGTGATCTACGACCTCGTGCCGCAAGGCATCGCGGTGCTGACGGTTCAACATCAGGTGCGCGACATCGAATCCCTGATCTCAGACCTGACCCCGGCCTTCCACGCCGAAGTCGAGCGGCTGAAACGGAAAGCCTGATTGCACCCGCTTACGCACGCAGAATTGCGCATAAGCTCGGGAAGCCAGTCGGCACTTGGTCAACCATCCGTCACCAAAATTCAGCGCCCAACTGTTCTCAGTTGGGCGTTTTTATTTATGCTTCCCGGTATGGCTGGCCGTGCGCAGATAAACCCGCCAGCGCGTGGGCGATCAACCCACCGATTGCAAATCGGTGCCGGCAGTCAAAAGCATCGGGCGTGCATCGCATGGCTCAACATAAAAATGCCCCGCGTTCGGCGGGGCTTTTCACGGCATAAAACCAAATTACGCCGCGTTCACCAAGGTCGCGAGCAAATCTTGAATATCGGTCGCCTTGGGCTTAACCAGCCAGAATTTAGGTAAAAACACCTCAAATTGATCCAGCAGGTTAGCCGCGTGTTGGCTGCCTGTTTTGGCAACGTGCGCCTTTAATATCCCGCGTAAATGCTGGCGATGGCCTTCAAGCTCGGCCGCCTGAAGCCTGTGAATATCGATCAATTCGTGGTTGTAGCGATCCACAAATTCATTCGCCTCGTCCAGCACATACGCAAAGCCGCCGGTCATGCCCGCGCCAAAATTCACCCCGGTGGCACCAAGGATGGTGACGATACCGCCGGTCATGTATTCGCAGCCGTGATCGCCGCAGCCCTCGATGACCGCCGAAGCGCCGGAGTTGCGCACCGCAAAGCGCTCACCCGCCTGCCCGGCAGCAAATAACTCGCCCCCGGTTGCGCCATAAAGACAGGTGTTGCCGATAATCGGCGTGTATTGGCTGGCAAAACGGCTGTTTTTCGGCGGGAAAATCACAAGCTGGCCGCCCGCCATGCCTTTGCCGACATAATCGTTGGCATCGCCCTCGAGCGTCATGTTCAGGCCACCGGCATTCCATACGCCAAAGCTTTGGCCGGCAATGCCGGTAAAGTTCAACTGGATAGGGGCTGAGCACATGCCTAAATTGCCATAGCGCTTGGCAATTTCACCGGAGATTCGCGCGCCAATGGAGCGGTTGATGTTGGTGAGTGTGAAGCTAAATTCACCGCCGGTCTTGGCCTCAATCGCCGGCAGAATTTGGCGGATAATTTCTTCAGCCAGCGCGCCTTCATCGTGCGGCGCATTGTGTGGCGCTACGCAGCAGGTGGGCGCATCACCAATCAGGCCGCCATCCGACAATAACGCCGAAAGGTCTAAATTCGCTTGCTTATCGGTGTGCGGCGCGCGCAGTTTCAGCAAATCGGTGCGGCTGATGAGCTCATCAATTGAGCGCACGCCAAGCTGCGCCAAGAGGCTGCGCACTTCTAGGGCGATAAAGCGGAAATAATTCATCACTTTTTCGACATTGCCCTTGAAGTGATCCAAGCGCAGCACTTTATTTTGCGTGGCAACGCCGGTGGCGCAGTTGTTTAAATGACAAATCCGCAGGTATTTACAGCCCAGCGCGATCATGGGCCCCGTGCCAAAGCCGAAGCTCTCGGCGCCCAAAATAGCTGCTTTAATGACATCCAGCCCCGTTTTGAGGCCGCCATCGGTTTGCAGGCGCACTTTGTCGCGCAAATCGTTGGCACGCAAGGTTTGGTGCGCTTCGGCCAGCCCCAGCTCCCAGGGGGAGCCTGCGTATTTCACCGAGGTGAGCGGGCTTGCGCCGGTGCCGCCATCGTAACCGGAGATGGTAATTAAATCGGCATAGGCTTTGGCCACCCCGGCGGCAATGGTGCCCACACCGGGCTCGGATACCAATTTGACCGAAACCAAGGCACTGGGATTGATTTGTTTTAAATCAAAAATCAGCTGCGCTAAGTCTTCAATAGAATAAATATCGTGGTGCGGCGGCGGGGAAATAAGTGCGACACCGGGGCGGGCATAGCGCAGCCGGCCGATGGTGGCATCAACTTTATGGCCGGGTAACTGGCCGCCTTCGCCGGGTTTGGCACCTTGGGCCACTTTGATTTGCAGCACCTCAGCATTCACGAGGTAATGCGGGGTCACGCCAAACCGTCCGGAGGCGATTTGCTTGATTTTGCTCATTTTGAGCGTACCGTAGCGCGCCGGGTCTTCGCCGCCCTCACCAGAGTTTGAGCGCGCACCTAAGCGATTCATGGCCTCAGCCAGCGTTTCATGCGCTTCAGGTGAGAGCGCGCCTAAGCTCATGCCCGCCGAATCGAACCGTCGGATAATGGATTCAAGCGATTCCACTTCATCGATCGGAATCGGCGTGGCATCGTGCGACAGCTCGAACATATCGCGCAAGGTGGCGATGGGGCGATGATTCACATGGGCGGAATACTGCTGCCACAGCGAGAAATCGCCGGTATTAACCGCCGCTTGCAGGGTTTGCACCACATCGGGGTTGTAGGCGTGGTATTCACCGCCGTCGATGTATTTGAGCAAGCCCCCTTGGCGCGGCACTTTATGGCGCGCCAGCGCTTCTTTGTGCAGAATTTTTTGATCGGCTTCAATATCGACAAAGCGTGCGCCTTGCAGCCGGCTGGTGGTATCTTTAAAGCAGAGGTTCACCACTTCATCGGCCAGGCCAATAATTTCAAATAACTGGGCGCCGCGATAGCTTGCGACGGTTGAAATCCCCATTTTGGAGAGGATTTTTTTCAGCCCCTTGCCGGTGCCTTTGACAAAATTGCTGGCGAGTTTTTCACTGGTGCCGGTCGAAATTAGGCCACGCGTTAACATGTCGTGGATGGTTTCAAACGCGAGGTAAGGATAAATCGCGGTGGCACCGTACCCCAGCAACACGGCGCAATGATGCGGATCGCGGGCGGTGGCGGTTTCAATAACCAAATTTGCATCCGTGCGTAGGCCATCACGAATCAGCCGATGGTGAATGGCGCCGGTGGCCAGCAGGGCGTGCATGGGCATGCGATCAGCCGCCACGCCGCGATCGCTGAGCACGAGCACCACAAAACCGGCGCGCACTTTTGCCACCGCCTCATCACACACCCGCTCGATGGCCGTTTGCAGCCCTTCGTGCAGGGGATAGGTTAAATCGATGCGCGCGTGGGCAAAATCGGGATCGGTTTGTGCCAGCAAGGCCTTAAATTTGGTTTCGCTTAAAATTGGCGTTTCGAGCTGCAAGCGATGCGCGTGTTCGGGGGTTTCGGCAAACACATTGCGCTCGCGACCAATCAGGGTTTCAAGCGACATGACAATCGCTTCGCGCAAGGGATCAATCGGCGGGTTGGTGACTTGGGCAAATTGCTGGCGGAAATAATCGTACAGCGAGCGCTGGGTTTGCGAGAGCACCGCCATGGGCGCATCATCCCCCATGGAACCAATGGCTTCTTGGCCTTCTTCGGCCATCACGCGCAGCACTTGGTCGCGCTCTTCAAAGCTGAGTAAAAACTCTTTTTCATACTGCTGCAGGGTATCGGCATCAAACGGCGCGGTGGTGAGCTTGCCTTCATCTAAGCTGCTGGCCAAACGCACGGCATGGGCTTTAAGCCAGGCACGATAAGGCTGGCGCAATTTCATGCGGTTATCGACTTCTTCCGGCGCCAAGAGCTGCCCCATGGCGGTATCGACCGCTACGATTTGCCCCGGCCGCACTCGGCCTTTTTGCACCACATCGGCGGGATCGTAATCCCACACGCCAATTTCTGAAGCGAGCGTAATGTGCCGATCTTTGGTAATAACCCAGCGCGCGGGGCGCAGGCCATTGCGATCCATAGCGCAGGCCACGGTGCGGCCATCGGTCATCACAATGCCGGCAGGGCCATCCCAAGGCTCCAAATGCATGGAGTTATATTCGTAAAAGGCGCGCAAATCGGCATCCATGTGCTCTACATTCTGCCAAGCCGGCGGCACAATCATGCGCATGGCACGCAGCATATCCACGCCGCCCGCCAAGAGCGCTTCGAGCATGTTATCCATCGATGAGGAATCCGACCCGGTGGTGTTCACCAGCGGGGTCACAAGGCTCATATCAGGAATGAGCGGGGTGGCGTATTTGCTGGAGCGCGCAATCGCCCAGTTGCGGTTACCGCGAATGGTATTAATTTCACCATTGTGCGCCAAATAACGGAACGGCTGCGCCAAGCGCCACTCGGGGAAAGTATTGGTGGAAAACCGCTGATGGAACACGCATTGCGAGGAAGCCAAGTTGGCATCTTGCAAATCAAGATAAAAGCCCGCCAAATCATCGGGCATCATCAAGCCTTTGTAGGAGATAACCTCGCTCGCCATGGAGGGCATGTAAAATACCGGGTCATCACTGAGCGCCTTTTCCGCGACACGGCGCGCGATGTAGAGTTTGGTGTCAAATTCGCGCGCGCTTAAATCAGCGGGCGCATTCACGAATACATGCAGCACATCGGGGCGCTTAGCGGCAGAAATGCGCCCCAACACCGAAGGATCCACCGGCACGGCGCGAAAGCCCGCAATATTCAACCCTTGGCTTTCCAGCGCTGCACTTAACGTGGCTTTAACTTTTTGTGCTGAAACCGCATCTAAGCCCACAAAGGCCACGCCCACCGCGTAAGTTGCCGCCAATGTTAGGCCTAATTTAGCGGCCTCGGCACGGAAAAAAGCGTCGGGCTTTTTGAGCAAAATGCCGCAACCATCGCCCGATTTACCATCGGCGGAAATGCCGCCCCGATGCGTCATGCGCGCCAGCGCTTCAATCGCGGTCGATACCAAATGGTGGCTCGGCTGATCGTCCATATGGGCAATCAGGCCAAAACCGCAGTTGTCCTTTTCAAAGCTGGGGTGGTACAGGCCGGCGGTGGGAGCGCGATTCATCGGGGGTAAAACCTCTTCAAATTCTCAATTAATGAGCCAAGATTAACAAGCCAAAATAAATAAGCATGGGCTCATGGCCAAAATCCAGCCCAAAGACAGCGGGCGCTGGGAGAAATCAACTTAAATAGCCACAGGTTGACTGTGCGCCCGCGCAAAACCAAATCGACTATAGCACCCGCGAAGCGGATTGCAGGCGGCGTGACGGCACGGTGCCTGCGAAAAAATCGGGGGCTGGATTTTAACGGCAGGCAGGTTTTCTGGCAAGAATCACGCCGTTTTCATACAAAAACAGGGCATTAGCTTAGGGGTTTATAACCTTACCAATCGCCTCGAAGGTGCGGGGATAAGGCTTAAACGCGCGCAAGGGCTCGGCCAATTCCGGTGCGGCTTTGCGGGCATCGGCCAAGGTTAAAAAATCCCCTAAGGTAACGGTGTACAACAACTGATTGTTGCGCTTTTGCGAAAACACATGCCATTCACCCAGCCGCGTGCTGGCACTGTGCTTTTTAATGAAATCCAGCGCAGCCTTCTCATCATTAAAGGCACCCAACTGAAGCACCGCACGGTTTTTGGATTTTTCTCGATACCAAGCATTATCCACCGCTTTAACGACCACAGACTTAGCGGGCGCTGCCTCATGCGATTTTAGGTGTGCGGATTTTTCGACCGGTTTTTCGCTAGGTTTTTCGATGGCCTTGATCGGCTTATGGGCTTTTTCTGCGGCGGGTTTCTCGACGGGTGGTTTCTCACGCGGGGCAATCAGTTGCGGAGCTGCGGGCGCGGGGGCGGGTTTTGGCATGGGCGCTTCAACAACCGGCGGGATGATTGTTGACACAGGAGCGGGCGCAGGGGCTGGCGCCGGAGGCGGGCTTTGCGTTGAGCGCTCGGCTAGGCTGGTTGCCGCAGGCGCTTTGGCGGAAGGCACGGGCGCAACCCCGCTCAAGCTGCTGTTTGCCCCCAGCCCGCCATCATTGGGCAAGGGGTTATCGGCTTGAGCCGGGGGCGTGCCTGTTGAGGCGGGCTCCGTGGCTGGGGTATTCAAGGAGAGGGTTTGCGGCGCAGCGGGTTTGTCTTTAGTGCTGGTAAGCAAGGCAAAGCCCCCAAAGGTGACGATTGCCACACTAATGGCGGCGGCCACCAGGAGCATGGGACCCGAGGATTTGCGCCGTGCCCCCGCAGGTTCGCTGGCGGCAAAACCGCGCGCGCCATCTAGGGCATCGGCAAATAGCGGTTCATCGGCCAAGGCGCTGGCAGCCGTGCTTGGCGGTAAAGCCGCAGGCGCGGCTTCGCCCAAGAGCTGGCACAGGTGCATATCGCCTTGCATTTCTGATAGTTCGGGCGCTAAACGCAGCTGATCGGTCAGCCCAATATCGCCGGTGAGCAAGAACAAGAGCTGATTGGGCGCCAGATCATGCGCGGCACGCAGGCAGGCCAGCAGCCCTGACCACTGCGGCGAGTCAAGCCACGCATCAGCATTTTCAACCACCATTAAAAGCCGCCCCTGCCCTTCCATCGCCGCGTGGACAGCGCTTGCGAGCTGCCTTGGTGATTCAATCCCCGGCGAGAGCTGCAAGGCATCGCTGATTAAGGCGATGATATTCGCCGCCGAGCTGTGCGGGCTGGCTTGCACACTTAAAATTTCGATGGAATCAGGCAGCTGATCGGCGAGGAGCTTGACAAAAGCCCGCCGTTCGGGCGAGGAGGCACTTTCAACCAAAATAATCCGATCGGCGTATTTGATTAATTGTGTCACCAAGTTGGCTTGTTCGAAGGCGTGTTCTTGCGCGGTATTCATGGGCAGGATTCCAGTGGCAATTAATGCGGCAGAAATTAATTAGGCGGGCAGCGCGTGCGTGGCGCGCAGGGTATCTTGCAGCTGCGATTCGGCGGCTTTGTCGGTCACAAGCGCCGAGCCTAAACCGTGCAGCAATACAAGTCGCAGGCGCCCACTTTGGACTTTTTTATCGCTATCCATCAGCGCTCTTAAGGTGTCGATATCAAGCTCGGCTGGGCTTTGCGTGGGCAAGCCTGCGGCCGCAACGATGCGATAAACCCGCGCCAAATCAGCCGCATTAATCCACTCTAACCGGTGAGATAAATCGGCCGCCATGCACATGCCCGCGCCGACGGCCTCGCCGTGCAGCCATACGCCATACCCCATGCCCGCTTCGATCGCGTGACCAAAGGTGTGCCCAAGATTGAGCAATGCGCGCAATCCGCCCTCGCGCTCATCTTGATGCACAATATCCGCTTTAATGGCGCAGGAGCGGGTAATGGCATGATGCAGCGCATCGGCATCCCGACGGCGCAGTTTGGCCATGTTTTCTTCAATCCAATCGAGAAAATCGACATCCCAAAGCAAGCCGTACTTAATCACTTCAGCCAAACCCGCCGAAAGCTCCCGATCGGGCAGGGTATTTAAGGTGTGGATATCGGCAATCACGCAGCGTGGTTGATAAAACGCGCCAATCATGTTTTTGGCTTGGGGGTGATTGACACCGGTTTTACCGCCAACCGAGCTATCAACCTGCGAGAGTAAGGTGGTGGGAATCTGAATAAATGGCACGCCGCGCTGATAGCAGGCGGCAGCAAAACCGGTAATATCACCGATAACCCCGCCGCCCAAGGCGATGAGCGTGGTTTGGCGATCGCACTGGTCGGCGACGAGGGCATCAAAAATCTGGCTCAAAGTTTCAAGCGATTTATAGCGCTCACCATCGGGCAGCACCACAAGCTTTACCTGCTTAAATGCTGATAACTGCCGCTGCAGAGCCTGCGCGTAGAGCGGCGCCACCGTGGTATTTGAGACAATAACCGCCCTATCGCCGGGGATATGCCGCACAAGCAGCGCCGTATTATCGAGCAAATTTGCGCCGATATAGATGGGATAGCTGCGATCCCCTAAATCAACAACCAGGGAAGCGTCAGGACCAAGCGCGGCAGAATCGGGCATAAAGCAACCTTCATTGAAAAATCAAACTCAAGGCGCGAACTATATCAGCAACCCCCATCAGCGCGCAGCAAGAGCGCATCCAGGGGGCATTAGTTCGCAGGCATCCAGCCTAAGCTGCCTTTCAGCAACTCAAGGCGCGTGCGGTACACTTGGGTTTCCCCCGCTTTGAAATTGCCAAACTGCAACATCAAGCTGATTTGCCCTGCCGTGCTCAAAAAATTTGGCACCGAATCGGTATGTTGCAAAGCGCCGGCCACCTCAGTGGCACCTTGCTTAAACAACAACGTGGCGGTCACATCCACCAACCAGCGCGGATTTTGCCCCTTTGCTGGCTGGACGGCATTGAGCGTATCGATGGCTTGCACCACAATCACTTTGGCCGAAGGATCTAGTTTGTCTTGCAGAATTTGCCGCACCGCGTTTTTATCCGGCGCCTGATTAACGCCGCAGCCGACAAGCAACATGATCAAAATCAGCCCCAGCCCCCAACGCCCGAATGGTATCGCCCGCACATCGCACCCCCGTTCAAAGTTGCACCCAATTTAATATCACGCAGAAAATCCGTGGTTATTGTCCCACGAAGCCGCATAAACCCGAACAGCATCGAGCTTGCCCAGCGCAAAAGCTGAGGGTAAGCCCGCATCGAAGTGTGGCGAACGTGAACGGATCTACGACATTAACTGGGCTGGTTTTTACAGCCTGCCACATCAGGCAATCTGCTCATTTTTTCTTGCTATACAGGAGTTTTGGATGGACATTAACCGCAACAACTAACTGGCGTTGGGTAATGATGGAATTGGCCACACTGGCAAGCGGTGTGATTATATTGTGGCGTTACCGCTTGCCATTTTTGGTTATGCCTATAGCGGTCACACTTTTGTATATGAGCATGGATTTAGCGCCCTTTTTATTTGGCGATTACAATTTAGCCTGGGTGCTAAAAGAATTTGTCTCAGTGTGATTTGGCCTAATTATCTTGCTGCACGCCCTCTGGGTGGAGATTCGAACCCGGCATGATCAAGACTATGCATTTTGGCTTTATTTGTTTGGTGCTATGGCATTTTGTGGCGGTCTATCGATGATGCTCTCAGAGAGTGAACCCAACAAGTTCAACTACTTAATCATCAATCTCATCATGATTATTGTGGGGGCGATGCTTGGGCGCCTCATGTTCCCATTCGCCCTAACCATCATTGGCCTTGCAATCATTTATCTTGGCACTATCTGGCAACGGCACGAGGCCAGTATCAGCAGCAAGCTTCGCGGGCTTCTCCCTATGCCGGTACGCGAACTTCTTGAACGTCGGGATTGATCAGGCAAAATGCTCGCGGTGTAATGTTGGAAAACGCCGCACGTCATTTTAGAGGATTGACCATATCAAATGCGTGATGACCGCCACCATGCAGCAATACCCAATAATCTGCGCAGAGCTTAAAGCTTCGAACATCAATAAGACCCCACACGCATGCTAAATCTTAATCCAGCGTTATTAAATCAGCTCACCGATGCCCTTGATAAGCAGGGTTGGTTTGAATGGCCCAATGCCGTGAGTGATGCCTTGTGCCATGCGCTGCTCAGTGAGGCCACTGCGCACGCAGCGGCGGGAGCGCTGCACCTGGCGGGCGTGGGGCGCGGGGCGATTCACCAAGTAAACGCGGCGGTTCGCCGTGATGAAATTCGATGGCTAACGGGCGAAACAGCGGCGCAACAGGCGTATCTGCGGTTGATGGCGATGCTGCAAGACGCCCTCAACCACGCGCTTTTTTTGGGGCTGTTTGAATTTGAGAGCCATTTTGCCCTCTACCCTGCGGGGGGATTTTATAAAAAACACACCGATAGCTTTCGCGGTGCAGCCAATCGGCTGGTTTCCACCGTGCTGTACTTAAACCCCGATTGGCAGGCCGATTGGGGCGGGGCATTAGTGATTGACTCGAAAGACCCCCAGCAAGCACCCATAGTCATTACCCCCGAAATAGGCAAGCTCGTTATTTTTATGAGTGAAGAAATGCCGCATGAGGTGCTGCCCACCCAGCACCCGCGCGTGAGTGTGGCCGGCTGGTTTCGGTGCAGGAATACCCGTACGTTGATGCAATGAGCTTAGCTTGCAATCGGTGGAAGCTTTGCTCGGCCACCCACGACGCCCTTGCTTGCTGGCGCTATTTATGGCAAAACACCCTCTGGGTCTTTGCTGTAAATCAGGCAAGCCCTCGGTTACATCGCCGCCACGCGAAAGCCCTGGCGCGTCTGGCAGGCACACCGCCATCTTACAGGCTCAATTAAAACGCCATAACCCGATGATCTTATAAAAATTAATGAACAACACCCCCTCATCTGCGGCACCAAAATTGGCCTTCACCCAAGTGCACCGCCTTGAACCGGCACAGGAATCGGCACAGAAACCGACGTGGGCGCAAGGCTTAGGTTTAATTTGGTTTGGCCAAAAACCCGCAGGCTGGGCAGAGGCTCAAACAATTCTGCCCGCGATGGCCGTGCCTTTACCCTTAATTCTCCCCCACGCTGGTGATGCGGCGGGTTTAGGCGAGTTGTGGCTCGGCCATGCCCCCGGCGCTCTGCAGATGTTTGAGGGCATTCGCTTTCGATGCGACGGACACAGCCTTTTTGGCGTGTTAACCCTAGATGATTCAGCCACCGGCCTGCAAGATCAGGCGCGCACCGCCTATGACCGTATGTTTCGCTTGCTGGCCAAAACCGGTTATTCGCAGCTGTGGCGCACCTGGAATTTTATTGAAGCGATTCACGCCCAAGAGCCGGTTTCAGCCACAGCGCCCGGGGCAAACCCAACCGCAGACAACCCGTCAGAGCGCCCCACGCTTGAGCGCTATCGCCAATTTAATTTGGGCAGGCAAGCCGCCTTTGATGCCTTCGCCCAATCGGTGCCCCAAACCGCGCCGGCCGCCTGCGCCTTAGGGATGCCGGATGGCGGGTATTGTTTTGCGTTTTTGGCCGGCAAAATCCCGCCGATTTTGCTGGAAAACCCAAGGCAAACCAGCGCCTACCATTACCCGGCAATCTATGGCCCACAGAGCCCGAGCTTCTCGCGCGCGGCGCTTATTTTGCAGCCAACCCATGCCGTATTGCTCATTTCTGGCACTGCCAGCATCGTAGGGCACGAAAGCCGGCATGTGGGCAATGTGCGCGCACAAACCCGCGAAACCATCACCAATTTGTCTGAAATTGTGGCGCAAGCGAACGACAGGCTGCCCGAGGGCGAGCGTTTCACCCTCTCAAAACTGCATTTACGGGTGTATGTGCGCCACCCTGAAGACGCCGATGCCGTGCGGCGTGAACTGCGGGTGTGTTTGGGCAAGCAGCTCAACCTGTGCTTTATAAAAGCGGATGTGTGCCGCCAAGAGCTCTTGGTTGAAATTGAGGCCAGCGGCCAGAGCCTGTGCGGCTAACCGCGCTTTACCGCCCTGCGGCAAAAGCGCCCATGCGCCGGCAGGTTTTGAGGCTCGCCGCAGGCTTTGATTGGTCTTTGTTATTTAACTGCAATCACATCGCGGCGCGTGACCGTTAAAAACACAACCAGCACCAAAATTATGCTTAAAAAAATCAAGCTCGTGCCCGTGGTGCCGAGCCCCAGTCCGCCATTGGCGACCGGTTGCGATAAATAATCGCCCATGGATGCGCCCAAGGGGCGGGTCAGAATGTATGCCAACCAGAACGCCAACACGGCATTGAGTTTCAAGAAATAATAAGCGGCGGTAATAGCCGCAATAATGCCCGCAAACATCAACGCCGATAACCAATACCCCAACTGCAAACCCTCAGCGGTTAAATCGCCCGCCGCTGTGCCCAGCGCGAAGGTAAACAGAATCGCCAACCAATAAAACAGCTCGCGCTTGCGGGTGGTTATCGAATGGATCGACAGGGTTTTTTCACTCACATACCAGCCCACAAAAGTCGCCGCCAACGCAAGGCTAAAGACAATTGTCGCCGCCACTAAGGTGACGCCAAAGTTATCGACCATATTGTCGGTAATTAGCGTGCCCACCACGCTAATCAACACCACCGCCAACCAATACAGCCATGGCGTATAGCGTTTAGCGCCCACCTGAAACACCAAAACCACAGCCAATAAACCCGCCATAATTAACGAGGTGACAGTTAAGCCGAAATTCAAGTCCATATTCAGATAGTCGGCGGCGGTTTCACCCACCGTGGTCGCCATAATTTTAATAAACCAAAAATACAGAGTGACCTCCGGCACTTTGCTCCAAATTTGCAGCACAGGAGATGCCCCGGAAGATAATCCGGCAGAGGGGTTAATTGCAGACATAAAGGCTCCTTGTGGGATTTTAATTTTCGCCAATAGCTTAATGGCAAACCCCAAGTTAGCGCGTGACGGCAAGATTACATTTTGGAAACATTACCGAAAAAACCCTTCAAGATGCGCCGGCTGCGGCTTGCCACGCGCGGATCGCTTGCGCTGTTCGATCGGCGATCAAAGCTTCGGCTCGCGACAAGGCTTCATCGATACCCACCTCACGGGTGCACAAGCTAAACGCGCCCCACAAGCCCATCTGCGCAATCGCCTCGGGCGATGACAACACACGCCCGGCAATGCAAATAACGGGCGTCGTCATCACCCCCGCGCGCCGCGCCACCTCGGCCACCACCTTGCCCCGCGCCGTTTGGCTATCTATTGCGCCCTCGCCGGTGAGCACCAAATCAGCCCGCGCAATCGCCGCATCTAAGCCCAAAAGCTCAGCTAAATATCGGCTCCCCGAAATCGGCTTACCCCCCAGCACCGCACACAAAGCAAAGCCCAAGCCTCCCGCCGCCCCCATGCCCGGCGCATCCGGCGCGGCAAAAAGCGGGCGTGCCGCCGCCATTTTTTGCGCAATCAGCGCAAGCCTGGCATCCATCGGCGCCATGTCACGCGGCATTAAGCCTTTTTGCGGACCGAACACGCGGCTCGCGCCCGCCAACCCCAAAAGCGGATTATCCACATCGGTCAGCACAACCAAATCAACGGCTTGCAAACGAGGATCCAGTCCTGTCATTTCAACCCGATCAAGCTGTGCCAAACCCAACGGCGTCGGCGCAAGCGGGCGGCTTTCTGCATCAAAAAACACCGCCCCCAAAGCAAACAGCAAGCCCGCCCCCGCATCGTTCGTGCCACTGCCCCCCAGCCCAATAAGCAGCGTTTGGGCGCCCCAATCCAGCGCCGCCCGAATCAACTCGCCCACCCCGCGCGTGTCAAACCGCCACACATCCCGCTGATCGGGCGCAATTTGATTCAACCCGCACACGCTGGCCACATCCAGCACCGCCATGTTTTTTGCGCCAATCCAGCCCACGCCGGCGCAAACCGCCGTGCCATCGGCGCCGTTCACCCACAACGCGCGCCATGACCCGCCCAGCGCGCGGGTAAGCAATTGCGCCGACCCCTCGCCCCCATCCGCCATCGGAAGCAAATCAATGCCCGCGTTCGGATCAACCCGACGCACGCCCACCGCCATCGCCCGCGCCACCGCCTCGGCAGATAAACTCCCCTTAAAACTATCAGGGCTGAGCAAAACGCGCATGACGTGGCGACAACGTAAAATCAATAATCACGGGGAATTGGCGACAGCTTCGGTCGAATCCAGCGTGAGCACATAACCGTTTGAAACCGCCGTTTGATTGACTGGGGGCGGAGCCAGATTAGCTTGAAACAAAGCCGAATCACTTTGCGCCTGCCCAATGCTGGTGAGGGTTAAAACGTAATTTGCAGCCGTGCTTGGCTGCGGCGCGGAAGGCACAGGGGCGGGCGTTGGCGCAGAAGCCACAGGGGCAGAGCCACCACCCCCGCCGCAACCACCCAAGAGCAAAAAAGCCCCAAAGCTTAAAGCCTTAAGCCCCAATGAAACGCATGATCGACTGCCCAATGTATTTGTATTATTCATACCTAATCACCGCCTGGATGGGAATATGCCTTGGTCGCAAATAAACCAAGTCATATTATTGGGTGTAACCGCACGCATGTCGGGCAAGGCAAAGGTGCTCCTCCCATCGCCACCATAGGTGGTTCCAAGGAGTGAGAACAAGGCGGTATTTTGCGCTATCGGCAATAATTGCCCATTGGCAGGCACGCCATTACCCGGCCCTACATTGGCATAAAGCTGCATTTCGCCCAGCGTACATTCGGCACCATTGGACGCCGCACCGTTACCGGTATTCGTACCGTAATAACTTGAAAGCAAAGAATTCCCGGCAGGGCCTTGGGGGCCTGCAGGCCCCATGACGCCGGCAGGCCCTTGAGGACCGGTCGCACCGGGAGCGCCATCTTGCCCAGGCACACCCTGCGCCCCTATAGGACCAGCAGGACCCACCGGACCCACCGCACCAGCGGGACCTGCCGGACCCACCGCACCTGCGGGACCTGCCGGACCCACCGCACCAGCAGGACCTACCGGACCCACCGCACCAGCGGGACCTACCGGACCCACCGCACCAGCGGGACCTGCCGGACCCACCGCACCTGCCGGACCTACCGCACCTACCGCACCAGCGGGACCTGCCGGGCCTGCCGCGCCTTGCAGCCCGGCCGTCGAACCCACCCAGTTACCCGCCGCATCAATGATGGGCACCACACCCATCGCTGTGCGAATGCCAATACTGGTCGGGGTAATGTCGCCCGTTACGGTATTCGCTGAATTGACATAAGGCGGTATCAACGATAACCGTGGGCTTAGTTCCGCATCGGCGCCGATCTGAACGCCGACAACCGCCGTGCGAATATCAAGGTTATCTGGCAAAGGATTGGCGGGATTATTCCCCAAAGTGACATTAAAGCGACCATCAGCAAAAGTGACAGGCAGTGTTTGCGACCATAAAACACTGGCGCCCGGCTGCGCAGTGCTATAAACCGTGAACACAACGTTCACAACACCGGTTTGCGCCGCGCCTAATTGTTTATTGAAAAGCGAGCCTGAAATATTTACCGGCGCAGTAGCTGCCAGTGCCGGATTGAGTGCCGCAAAATTCAGTAAAAATACGCCCGTGACGAAAAACGCGATAACTTCATGACCACAACTCCTTTTGCAAACAATCAAATCAAACCACTTAAAAATAATATTTATCAGCATCTTATCATTTGAGGTTTGAAATTCATGCTGGATTTTCTTCTGGCATATCAGCTGCATTTATAAATTTAAGCTTATTATTTACCAAGCCTATGCCTACCAATAATCTTGAACGATACATCGATGCGCCAAGCAATAAAGCCATAGAACAAACCGCCGCAGCTTGGGCGAGTCTTGCTACAATGCGGCCTATTTTCCACTTTAATTTTATTCGGCGATTTCTCTGTGACTGATTACAAATCAACGCTTAACCTGCCCGACACGTCTTTTCCGATGCGCGGCGATTTGCCCAAGCGCGAGCCTGCGCGTTTAAGCCAATGGCAGGAACACGATTTATACCGCGCCATTCGTGCGGCCAGTGCGGGGCGGCCAAAATTCATTCTGCATGATGGCCCGCCCTATGCTAATGGCGATATTCACATTGGTCATGCGGTGAATAAAGTGTTGAAAGACATTATCGTTAAATCCAAGCAGCTTGCGGGCTTTGATGCGCCCTATGTGCCGGGGTGGGATTGTCATGGCTTGCCCATTGAGCTTATGGTTGAGCGCGAGCACGGCAAACCCGGGGTTAAGCTTTCGGCGGCGGAATTTCGCGCCGCTTGCCGTGTGTATGCGCAAAGCCAAATCGAGCGCCAAATGGCAGATTTCAAGCGGTTAGGCGTAATTGGCGATTGGGATCACCCGTATAAAACCATGGATTATGCGACCGAGGCCGATATTGTGCGCGCCCTCGGCGGCATTATTGCGCGCGGGCATTTGCATCGGGGGGAAAAGCCCGTGCATTGGTGTATCGATTGTGGTTCGGCGTTGGCCGAGGCGGAAGTTGAATATCAAGATAAGCAATCCGATCAAATCGATGTGGCATTCATGGCGGTCGATGCGCAAGCCGTGCATCGCGCCTTTGGCCTTGACAGCCTAGCGTCGGTGGCAGTGGTTATATGGACAACCACCCCCTGGACACTGCCCGCCAACCAAGCGGTGGCGCTCAACCCCGAGCTTACCTATGTGTTGGTTGAATTAGCCGACGGCCGCCGCCTGATTTTGGCCGAAGCGCTGTTTGAATCGGCCTTAGCACGCATGAAACTGGCCGGCACCGTGCTGGGGCGCACCCCGGGCGCGGAGCTTGAAGGTATCCATCTGCAGCATCCGTTGATCAACCGCCAAGTGCTGGTTATTTTAGGCGAGCATGTCACGGTTGATGCCGGCACCGGCGCTGTGCACACCGCCCCCGCGCATGGCGAGGATGACTTTAAAGTCGGCCTTCGGTATGGCTTGCCGGTAGATAACCCCGTTGATGGCAGTGGCCATTTTCTGCCTGAAACACCACTGGTCGGTGGCATGAACCTCAAAGACGGCGGCGCTAAAATTTTGGAGGCGCTGCGTGAATCCGGCGCCTTGCTGGCGCACAGCCGCTTTACCCACAGCTACCCGCATTGCTGGCGGCACAAAACCCCATTGATTTTCCGCGCCACCGGGCAATGGTTTATTTCGATGGAGCAAAACCTTTTGCGCGAGCAGGCGATGGCCGCGATTGACACGGTGAATTTCGTACCCGATTGGGGGCGCGCCCGCATTGCCGGCATGATCGAAAATCGCCCCGATTGGTGTATTTCTCGCCAACGCACGTGGGGCGTACCCATGGCGTTGTTCGTGGATAAAGCCACCGGCGAGCCGCACCCCGATACCCCGCGCCTGATTGAAGAAGTAGCCAAACTCATTGAGAAAAAAGGCATTGATGCGTGGTTTGAATTAGCGCCCGGCACCTTGCTCGGCGCGGATGCGAAACACTATGAGAAAGTCACCGACACGCTGGATGTATGGTTTGATTCCGGCGTCACCCACGCCGCCGTGCTCGCGCGCCGCCCTGAGCTTGAATGGCCGGCTGATTTGTATTTAGAAGGCTCCGATCAGCATCGCGGCTGGTTTCAATCCTCCTTGCTCACCAGTGTGGCCTTAAAAGAAGCCGCGCCCTATCGCGCTGTGCTCACCCACGGTTTTACAGTGGATGCGCAGGGGCGCAAAATGTCTAAATCTCAAGGCAACGTGATTGCGCCGCAAAAAGTCATCGACAAAATGGGCGCGGATGTCTTGCGCCTGTGGGTCGCCTCGACCGATTTTTCCGGCGAGATGACCGTCTCCGATGAAATTTTGCAACGCGCAGGCGATGCCTACCGGCGCATTCGCAACACCGCGCGGTATTTGCTCGCCAACATTAACGACTTTAACCCCGCCACTGATTGCCTGCCCGATGAGCAATTACTGCCGCTAGATGCTTGGCTCGCCGATCACGCCGCCCACCTGCATCAAGCCGTGCTCGCTGACTATGAAGCCTATGATTTTCATAGTTTGGTTGCCCGCGTGCATCATTTCTGCTCGATTGAATTGGGCGCGTTTTATTTAGATATTGTGAAAGACCGCATCTACACCGGCCAGAGGAACGCCCCCATGCGGCGCTCGGCGCAAACCGTGATGTGGCGCGTCATTGAAGCGCTCACCCGCTGGATGGCACCCATTATTTCATTTACCGCCGATGAGCTTTGGGCGCATTTGCCCGCCCTAGCCGAACCGCGCGCCGCCTCGGTATTTTTAGCCACCCACACCACCGATTTGCAGCCGTTACTTAGGGATGAGCAACGCGCCTTTTGGGCCAAAATCATTAGCCTGCGCGACGCGGTTAATCGCCATTGCGAGGCCGCCCGCAACGAAAAACTCATCAAAGCCAATTTAAGCGCCACCGTCACCCTCTACGGGGATGCCGCTTTGGCTGAGTTTCTCAAACCGATTTTTGAAGAGCTGCGCTTTGTGCTGATTGTCTCGGAACTGCACCTGCGCCCGCTTATCGAAAAACCTGCCGATCTGACAACCGAAACCCTGCCCACCGGCGAGGCGCTTGCCGTGCACATTGCCGCCTGCACCGCGCCTAAGTGCGAGCGCTGCTGGCATCAACAAGCCGATGTGGGCAGCCATGCCGCGCATCCTACCCTGTGCGGACGCTGCATCGAGAATATTGATGGCGCGGGCGAAACCCGGAGCTTTGCATGAGCCACACCGCATTCAAACCCGGTCGGCTGTATTGGGGCAATCTGTCTTGGCTTTTGCTTTCTCTCGTCGTTATTGCCGCCGATGCCGCCAGCAAATGGGCGGCATCCACTTATCTGCACTACGCCACCGCGCTGCCGATCACCGGGTTTTTTAACCTCACCTTATTGCATAACCACGGCGCCGCGTTTTCGTTTCTGGCCAATTCCGGCGGCTGGCAACGCTGGGGCTTTGCCGTCCTGGCCGGGCTGGTGGCCTTCGGGCTGCTGGTGTGGTTGCTGCGGATTCCGCGCCGCACGAAAGCCAACTGCGTGCCTCGGCGCACCCTGTGGGTGAAAGTGGCCATTGCGCTCATTATTGGCGGCGCGCTCGGTAATTTAATCGACCGGCTGAACTTGGGCTATGTGGTGGATTTTTTAGATTTTCACGCGGCGGGGTATCACTGGCCGGCGTTTAATATCGCCGATAGCGCCATCACGCTAGGGGTTATTTTATTGTTGATGGTTGAGCTCGTGCCAGCGCCAAAGCCCGCCCCGCGTCCCGCCGAACCCAATCAACCATGAATCAAAAACCATGACCATTCCGCGCATTGCCCGTGGCGATACCATTACCCTGCATTACGCGCTGCGCTTGCCCGATGATCGCTTGGTGGATAGCAGTTTTGAGGCTGAGCCTTTGACTTTTGTGCTGGGTGATGGCAGCTTTGAGCCCCGCTTGGAAGAAGCGCTGATTGGCTTGGCGCTGGGCGAGCACACCCGCCTGCTGCTCACCCCGGAATATGCCTTTGGTACGCCCGATCCCGAGATGATTCACGAGCTCGCCCGCCGCGAGGTGCCGGATCATCTCGCGCTTAAGCTTAATGATGTGGTGGAATTTAATTTGCCCAATGGCGATGCCATCGCCGGCACGCTGCGGGCGATCAACGAGGAAACCCTAGTCGTGGATTTCAACCATCCCCTGGCCGGCATAAATATCCAATTTATTGTGCACATTCTCGCCATTAATGGCCAAAAGGCAGCAGCATGACCCACCCAGCCCAACCCGATATGAAAATCCAGCTTGCCAACCCACGTGGCTTTTGTGCCGGGGTGGATCGAGCCGTTGAGATTGTCGATCGCGCATTGGAATTATTCGGCGCGCCCATTTTTGTGCGGCATGAAATTGTGCATAACCGCTTTATCGTTGAAAACCTCAAACAAAAAGGCGCGATTTTCATCGAGGACTTAAGCGAGGTGCCCGATGAAGCCACCTTGATTTTTTCCGCCCATGGGGTATCGCGCGCCATTGAAGAAACCGCTACCGCACGCGGCCTGCGCATTTTTGATGCCACCTGCCCACTGGTCACCAAAGTGCATTTAGAGGTGGAGCGCCATGCCCGCTTAGGGCGCGATGTGGTGCTGATTGGCCACGCCGGCCACCCTGAGGTGGAAGGCACCATGGGGCATTTTGATGCGCGTTTTGGCGGCAAAATCCATCTCATTGAGCGCATGAGTGATGTCGCGGGATTATGTATCGACAACCCCAATGGCCTTGCGTATTCCACCCAAACCACGCTCTCGGTGGATGAAACCCAAACCCTGATTGCCGCGCTGAAAGCTCGGTTTCCCGCCATTGAAGGCCCCAAAAAAGATGATATTTGCTACGCCACCCAAAATCGCCAAGATGCGGTGCGCGCGCTCACTCAAACCTGTGATCTGATTTTAGTGGTGGGCTCAAAAACCAGCTCCAACTCAAACCGCCTGCGTGAAATTGCCGAGCAAGCCGGCATAGCCGCCTATCTCATTGATGGCGCAGAAGACATCAGTGATGACTGGTTTGTGCACTGCACCCGCGTGGGGGTCACAGCCGGCGCCTCCGCGCCCGAGGTACTGGTACAAGCGGTGTTAAACCACCTTCAAACCCGCTTTAATGCCCGCCTAGAAGAAACCGCCCCCCACATCGTGGAGCACATGGTGTTTGCCCTGCCCAAATCTCTGCGCGCCGATTCAGCCAGCGTAGAATCTTAAAAACCGCTCAAGCCCAAAGCCGCCCGCACTTGGGGCAACGCCCGACGGCTTATTTCAAGCGGCGCGGCCAACCCATCAACTTCAGCAAAATGCGCCCCCTTGCCATTACTTAACACGCCCTGTAGCCGCGCGCGCAGAATCACCGCGTGCCGGTGAATCCGCAGCAACCGATCGCCAAATTGGGCTTCAAGCTCTTTTAAGCTCAAATCCACAATCGCCTCGCCGCCGCAAAAAATAAACCGGGTGTATTTATCCTCACTCACCGCCGCCACCATGTCCGCCAGCGGAATCAACCGCAATTGGCGCCCAATTTGAATACTGAGTTTGGGTTCTTCGGCCTGCTGGGCGCGAGTGGGTTGACGTGCCCGCGCCAAGGCGGCAGCCAATCGCGCAGGCTCAATGGGTTTCATCAGGTAATCGACCGGGCTGCTCGCAAAGGCATCCAGCGCATGCTGCGGGTGGGCGGTAGTGAAAATAATCGCCGGCGGTACAGCCCGCTCGCGCAAGCGGGCAGCGAAGGCGAGCCCCGACTCGCCCGGCATTTCAATATCCAAAAAAATCAGATCCGGCTCATCGGCAAGCGCTCGTTCAGCCGCTTTGGCGTTGCCCGCCTCGCCGATCACCTCAATATCCGCATGCACCAAAAGCAATCGTCGCAACCGCGCGCGCGCCAGCGGCTCATCATCCACCAGCAAAACCTTCATGCCTCACCGCCTAGATGATCTAACGGCAGCACGAGTTTTACCCGGTATTTGCCATCAATTTCGCCTGCCCGCAAACTGGCGCGCTCGCCAAACATCAGCGTTAAACGATCACGGATATTCTGTAATGAGATGCCATTGCCCCCGGTAACCGGCAATTCGGATAATGCAATCAGCGGATTTTCAATCAGCACACTCACGGCATTGCGCCCAACCACACATTCAATGCGAATGGGGCAAGGCTGCTGGCTTCGCTCGGCGGCATAGCGCACGGCATTTTCCACTAATGGCTGCAAGCTTAAAATCGGCAGGGTAATCGGCGGCAAGGGCGGGGGCGGCATCACCCAATCCACAACCAGCCGCTCACCCAGCCGCCATTGCTCCAAAGCCAAATAGCGCTGACTTAAGGCGATTTCGTCGGTTAAGCTCGCCACATCCCCCGCATGCAGTGCGGCTCGAAATACCGAGGCCAAATCCAATACGGCCGATTCTGCCGCCTCGGGATTGGTGGCAATCAAGGATGCCACCGTGTTCAAACTATTAAACAAAAAGTGCGGGCGAATTCGCGCGTGCAAGGCATCTAATTCCGCTTTGGTTTGCGCAGTGACCCGCCGCGTTTTCGCCCAATGCAGCGAGAAAATCCAAATCCCCATCAACCCCACCACCCAGGCGATGGCCTGATTGTGGATTAAAAACTCGCCTTCGCGCTCCAAAGGATCCCAACCCAATTGCGTTAGCGTTTGATACGCCAGCACACTGATGAGCGCGGTCGCCGCTTGCAACACCGCCAGCACCACCAACAAAAGCCACGGCAAGGCCAGCCGGCATAAGGGCTTTTGCAGACCGCACAACACTCCCGTGGTGATTAAAACCACCCAAGCCACAAACCACGCCGTGGTGCCAAGCCGCATCCAGCGGTCTTCGGCCACGCCCGGCGCAATGGCTAAAAGCAAGGCCACGCCAAAGCCCAACAGCAAGGTAATGAGCAACACCCTAGGCGTGCAAAACGCAGGCAAGGCCGCATTGCGCAGCGGGGCGGGCGGGCGGGGTTTGGCAGGCACATCGACAAAACTCATGACGGGATCCTTGTCGTACATGGAATAAGGCGCGGTCGCATTGATCAATGGGGCAGAACCGAAAGCGGGTTACGATATACTACCGCAGAGCGCCTTCAATCCATGCAAACAAAGCCAACTTAAGCGAGATGCCGTCATGATTCGCCCCGATGAACACACCACCGATCACACCCCAGATGTCCCTCTGGTCAAACTCTGGGGCGGCCGGTTCGATGAACCCACCGATGCGTTTGTTGAAGCGTTCACCGCGTCGGTCGGGTTCGATCAGCGCCTGTTTCGCGAAGACATTGCAGGCTCCATCGCCCACGCCAAAATGCTCGCCAAAGTTGGGGTGTTAAGTGATGATGAATGCGACAAAATCACAACGGGGCTGCACACCATTCTGCTCGATATTGAGCGCGGCGATTTTGCCTGGGTTGTGGCCTATGAAGACGTGCACATGAATATCGAAGCGCGGCTGATTGATCGCATTGGCGATGTGGGCAAAAAACTGCACACCGGCCGCTCACGCAATGACCAAGTTGCCACCGATGTGCGCTTGTATCTACGCGGCGCCATTGACCGCATCGGCCAAGAGCTCACCCGCCTGCAGGCAGGCTTGATTGATTTAGCCGAGCGCGAAGCCGATACCGTTATGCCTGGCTTCACCCACCTGCAAGTGGCTCAGCCCATAAGTTTTGGCCATCACCTGCTCGCTTGGGTTGAAATGCTCGCCCGCGATGCCGAGCGCCTGCGCGATGTGCGTAAACGCGTCAACATCCTGCCGTTGGGTTCGGCGGCGCTGGCCGGCACCTCCTACCCGCTGGATCGCGCGTACGTGGCAGAACTCTTGGGCTTTGATGGCGTGAGCCGCAACTCACTCGATGCCGTCTCCGACCGAGATTTTGCGATCGAATTTTTATCCGCCGCTGCGCTCATCATGATGCACTTATCGCGCATGAGCGAAGAGCTGATTTTATGGACTTCCGCCCAGTTTGGCTTTATCAACCTGCCCGATCGCTTTTGCACCGGCAGCTCGATTATGCCGCAAAAGAAAAACCCCGATGTGCCGGAGCTCGTGCGTGGTAAAACCGGCCGCGTTTATGGTGATTTATTCGCTCTGCTCACGCTCATGAAAGGCCAACCCTTGGCCTACAACAAAGATAATCAAGAAGACAAAGAACCGCTATTTGACGCCATCGACACCCTAATGGGCAGCCTGCGCGCCTTTGCCGACATGATGCCCGCAATTGAACCCAACCGCGAAAAGATGCGCGCCGCCGCCAAACAAGGCTTTGCCACCGCCACCGATTTGGCCGATTACCTTGTGCGCCAAGGCGTGCCGTTCCGTGACGCGCATGAAATTGTCGGCAAAGCCGTGCGTCACGCGCAAACGGCGGGCTGTGATTTATCCGAACTTCCCTTGGCGCAATTACAAACCTTCTCACCAAAAATTAACGAGGATGTCTTCGCCGTATTAACCCTAGAAGGCAGCATGGCCGCCCGAGATATTATCGGCGGCACCGCCCCCAATCAGGTGCGCGCGCAAATTCTGGCGGCGAGGGCGGCACTCGCTTAACGCCGAAAAAGCGCACGGTTTACTCATTCAAGGTACTGACATTTAATTGCAAGGATTTTGCGGTACGCTGTCAGCGGTGATGATTAAAACCCGACATCCGTTCAACGCTTAAATTTAATCAAAAAGGAAGTTACCAATGAAAGACCTATTATTTTTCAACAGCATGCTAACGCCAAAAATCATCACCGTGGTGTATTGGATGCTCTTGCTGGCGGTAGTAATTAGCGGCATAGGCTCCATGTTTGCACCGTGGGGCTTTTCTTTTGGCTCTTTTTTCAAAGGGTTATTTTGGATCGTGGCCGGCGGCATTGGGGTTCGCATTTGGAGCGAGCTTATGATCGTGCTGTTCAAAATTAACGAGAACATGCAAAAAATGGCCGATAAAAGTTAGCAGCAGCAGGACTGCGTTAAGGCAGGCAGGCTGCCAGCACCAGCCGAAAATTACCACCCCGCCACCCGCCGACACTGGCGGGTTTTTTATGGCGTGCTTTAGCAGGGCATGAATGCCCCGCACGCAAATTAATCATGTAAGCGATTGATTTGTACATACCGAGCCCGGGCGTGTACCGGGCTCGGTATGGCTGAAAAACTTAAAGATGAGGTTTTTCAGCAACCTGTTAGAACCGTATTTTTATAGTGAATACAGCACCCCATCTAAAACAAGTTTATTTCTATTGAGTTTTGCATCCACGCGGCTATATCCGCGACTTCCTCGGGGCAAATGCTGTGCGCCATCGCGTAGCGATGCTGGGTTACTTGGGTTGCGCCGCATGCCATCAGATGGTGCGCCATGCGGCTTGCCGCTGCCAGCGGCACCACGGTATCAAAATCACCATGACCAATAAAAATGGGGCTATCCGCACGGTCGACTGGTAGCGCAAACGCATCCGCCGCCGGCAGCCAAGTCGAAAGCA
>ERZ1669248.325-NODE-325-length-25003-cov-5.778018_pt1 | contig 25003 bp, 19 predicted proteins | sample MGYA00579296_ERZ1669248 | MGnify/ENA primary metagenome ERZ1669248 (study PRJEB41166, sample SAMN08046057) | hot springs metagenome | biome: hot spring; feature: neutral hot spring; material: thermophilic sediment; isolation source: thermophilic sediment from...
CCGGCGAGCGCCACCGCACCCCCACACCGGCGCCGGTAGCCAAATTCATATTTGCCAGAGAATCAAACGCATTACCTGTATCCACAAAGGCCGCCCCCCACCAATCACGGCCAACCACCGGGTGCATCACCTCAGCACTGGCCGTGAAGAGATATTGCCCACCAATCACCACCCCATTGGCATCGACAGGCCCGAGCGATTGATAAGCGTACCCCCGCACCGATTGATCGCCGCCCGCAAAAAAGCGCAAACTTTTGGGCAAGGTAGAAAAGGCGGGTGTTACCACACCGCCCACCTCGGCTCGGCCTTTGAACACCCAATCGCCCAGTGGATACAACCCGCCTACCATCACCTGCGCGCGAATGAGTGATGCGGTGGAAAGTAGCGGTTTTGCCGCGCCGCTGAGCGAGGCGGTCAGCACAGTGCCCTCGGTGGGAAATAACGGATCATTCAAATCGCGCCGCCCCACCCGCGCGCCAGCCAATAAAAACCCGGCGGTTTGTGCAGGCTCTGCGCCAAACTGGCTGCGCTCAAGTAAATACTCGCTATACAGCGAGCTGGTCCATAAATTAAATTTACGCGCCCATTGGGTGCCTGTGGTTGAGGATACGGTGGTGATGCCTAAATTACTTTCACGATCAAACTTAGTATACAAATCAACCTGTTGATTAAGTGGATCGGATAATCGGGGCATAGAATAAGCGCCGGTTAACGTTTGTTGCCGCTGGGCTAGGGATAAATCGCCTTGCCAATAATCCCCAGATGAATTCACATAACGCTGCGTGATTTTGCTGCCCAAGCGCGCGCCGGTATCGGTGCCATAGCCCACGCGCGCCTCAAAGCTGCGCGGCGTATTCGGCACGGTTTTAATCACCACCGGTACCTGCCCATCGCGGCGTGCATCAAGCGTAGGGCGCACCCGCACATCGCTGAAATAATAGGTGCCGGCCAAATTTTGATTCATGGCGACCAGCTGTTGCGTGGTGTAGGCATCGCCCGATTTGGCGCCCGTGAGGCGACAGGCCAGCTCGGGCTTTAAGAGCGATTGCTCCACCGTAATAGCGCCTAATCGATACGCTACGCCGGCATTCATTTGCAGTTCAATATCAGCCGTATTGGTTTTGGGGTTAACGCGCAGTTCGTGCACAAGCCAGCGCGCATCTAAATATCCCGCGCCCCGCGCGCGCGCCATAAGGCCCTCTTTGAGGGTAGTGTAGGTATTTTGATTCAACGGCGTGCCTAATGCGGGCACAGCGGTTTGCAAAAAGGGCTGAAACGTTCCATTACGAGCCAAATTTGCCCCATCGGCATCGTGCAAGACAATATCTACGCTTGAAATGCGCACCGGTTGCCCCGGCGTTACGGTTAATTGCGGTTCTCGGCAGGGATTTTCTTCAATAATAGCCGGCACAATTTGGGCATTAAAATAACCATAGGCTTGCAACGCCTGCGCTGCTGCTGCCTTGGCGGAATCTAAATAGCGCTGCAAGGCAACGATTGATGCCGTGCAATTAAGCCTTAATGGCGGCACCGATAACCCCACCTGACGAATTAAAGCGGTATCCGTTAACCCGAGAATTTGCAGTTGAGGCGCGGGCTGAACAGCCTCAGGTGGTGCGGCGCGCGCGCAGGGGGTGCTCGCCATGGTTATGATGAGACTGAAGGCCAGCATCCACCCAAGCTCGAACCTAAACCCGCGACCCCGCCTTAAATGCGGCCAAGCCCGCGCACAAATTGGCGTCACCTCAAACCGCCTCGGCTAAATCACCCTTGGCTTCAAGCCAGTGACGACGATCCGCCGCCCGTTTTTTTGCGAGCAACATATCCATTAAAGCAAAAGGTTCATCATCCATAACAACCAGTTGCACCAAGCGGCGGGTTTGTGGCGCGAGAGTGGATTCCCGCAATTGCGCGGGATTCATTTCGCCTAAGCCCTTAAAGCGGGTGACTTGCGGTTTGCCTCGATGCCGCTCGGCGGCACATCTTGCCAGAATGCCATCGCGCTCGCTTTCATCCAGCGCGTAGAATTTATCTTTACCTAAATCAATGCGATACAGCGGCGGCATGGCCACAAACACATGCCCGGCCTGCACCAACGCGGGAAAATGCCGCAAAAAAAGCGCGGTGAGCAAGGTCGCGATATGTAAGCCATCGGAATCGGCATCGGCCAAAATACAAATTTTGCCATAGCGCAGTTTGGATAAATCGTTTGATCCGGGCTCAAGCCCAATCGCTACCGCAATATCGTGCACTTCTTGGCTGGCCAGCACTTGATCGGCGCCGGTTTCCCACGTGTTCAAAATTTTACCGCGCAACGGCATGATGGCCTGAAACTCCCGCTCGCGCGCTTGCTTGGCGGAGCCGCCTGCTGAATCGCCTTCCACCAAAAAAAGCTCGGTGCGCGAAATATCGGATGCGGTGCAGTCGGCAAGCTTCCCCGGCAAGGCGGGTCCTGCGGTTAGCCGTTTGCGCGCTACTTTTTTATCGTTTTTCAGCCGCGTTTGCGCCGCGTCAATTGCTATGCGGGCAATGGCCTCGCCCTGTTCTGGGTGTTGATTAAGCCACAGCGAGAGCGAATCTTTGATGGCACCGGCAATAAAATTTGCCGATTCACGCGAGGACAAACGCTCTTTCATTTGGCCGGCAAATTGCGGCTCGGTGAGCTTGGCTGAAAGCACAAAGGCTACGTGATCAAACACATCTTCGGGGGTGAGTTTGACACCACGCGGCAAAAGGCTGCGAAAATCGCAAAACTCCCGCACCGCTTCGGTTAGGCCTTGACGCAAACCATTCACATGCGTGCCGCCCTGCGGGGTGGGAATCAAATTCACATAACTTTCGGTGATGGGGTCGCCCCCCTCTAAAAGCCACACCAAAGCCCAATCCACCGCTTGCGGGCGCTCGCTGTGATCAAAACTTAAATGCCCCACAAACCCTTGCGCGGGCAAAATAGCGCGGCCTTCCAATGCGCCTAATAAATAATCGGTGAGGCCATGTTCAAAAAACCAGGTTTGAGCCTCGCCACTGGCCTCATCCAGAAACGTAACCGTTAAGCGCGGGCACAACACCGCTTTTGCGCGCAATACGTGCAGCAGACGGCTCACTAAAAATTTAGGGTTATCAAAAAAGCTGGCGCGCGGCCAAAAATGCAGCCGGGTGCCCGTTTGTTTTTTAGGCACGGTGCCCGTTTCACGCAAGGGTAGCACCGGCTCGCCATCGGCAAAATCCATTTGCCATAGCTTGCCGTCTCGCCGTATTTCCACAATGAGCTTTTCCGACAAAGCATTCACTACCGATACGCCCACGCCATGCAGGCCGCCAGAAAATCGATAGGTTTTGTCCGAGAATTTTCCGCCCGCATGCAAGCGCGTCAGAATCAGCTCAACGCCAGAAACGCCGTGCTCAGGATGACTATCTACCGGCATACCTCGACCATCATCACTGACCGAAAGCGAGCCATCGGCGTGCAAGATCACATCAATTCGGGTGGCAAAGCCGCTTACCGCCTCATCGACACTATTATCGATAACCTCTTGGGCGAGATGATTGGGGCGGGTGGTGTCGGTATACATGCCGGGGCGTTTTCGAACCGGATCTAGGCCGGTTAGCACCTCGATGGCACGGGCATCGTATAAATTGGTCATTAAATCAGCCATAAATTAACTGCAACAAAATAAAAATGATTCCCTCGAGTGTACACGGACACGCCGCGCTTCGCCCCTAGTTGCTTGCCAAACTTAACCCGTCTTACGGCAAAAAAGCCGGATTTTGCCCTATTCACTCCGCTTTTTCGTTCAATGGCTCAACCATTCGCCGCAACAGCTTAGAAAATAGGGCTAAAAACCGCTTATGCTTTTGCGGATGAATCATTTAAACAAGCGGCCAGCCACCTTGAAATGCAGCCACCATGCCACAATATTTGGCATTGCTATGTTGTGATAACCCCGCGTAACCATTTTAAGGGAACCTGTATGTCTGAATCGCCTTACATTTTTAACGTGACCGCCGCCGAGTTTCAGGCGCGCGTGATTGATGCCTCGTTTCAAACTCCGGTATTGGTCGATTTTTGGGCGGCGTGGTGCGGCCCGTGCCGCAGTTTAATGCCGCTGCTTGCCCAAATCACCGAAAGTTATGCGGGGAAATTGCAGCTGGCCAAAGTAGATACCGAAGCGGAGCAACAGCTGGCGGCGCATTTTGGTATCCGCAGCCTCCCCACGGTGATGCTGGTGATCAATGGCCAGCCGGTCGATCAATTCACCGGTGCTTTACCCGAATCACAAGTGCGCGAATTTCTTGAAAAACACATTATCTCGGAAGTGGCCGAGCTGCGCGGTCAAGCCCGCGATTTAGCAGCGAGCGGGTTGGTAGAAGCGGCCATCGAATGCTTAAAACAAGCCCACACGATTGAACCCGATAACAGCGATATTTTGATCGATTTAGCCAAAATAGTCAGTGACACGGGGGATAACACCCAAGCAATGCAAATCTTGGAGGCGCTACCCATCGATAGCGCCTCCCGCCCTGCGGTTAAAGAGCTTAAAGCGCGCATTCATCTTACCCAGCAAGCACCCAATGGACCCTCTTTAGATGAGCTGAATGCCCGGGTTGTAGCCGATGATTCTGATTTAGCTGCGCGGGAACAACTCGCTGCTGCATTGGCCTTGCATCAAAATTACGAGGGCGCGCTGGCACAGTTTTTCACGCTCATGCAACGCGATCGAACATTCAACAACGACGCGGGGCGGCGCGGGCTGCTCGATTTATTTGAATTACTGGGTGCCGATCACCCGTTAACCAAAGTTTGGCGCCGTAAAATGTTTGGCTTGCTGCATTAGCCGTCATCTCGCTTATCGAGTACGCAACAAAAAGCCCCCAGCGTTGGGGGCTTTTTTTATGCATTAATTTGAGAGGCCGATGGCGGCGCATAGGCCGCATTAAACCGCGTGATATCGGCTTAGCGCGGCTCTGCCTTGGCAGGTTCTAAATTTGCCTTAGCTCGGGTCCTTCAGGCTCGCACTGTCTTGGCTCGAATGATTCAGGCTTGCAGACTCATGAAAGGAATTGTCTTGCAGGTGGCCGACAGCCGCGCGGTCGCCCCCATCAATCGGGGTAATCGGTGTGGCGAGGGCAGAATCCTCGCGCGCATCCAACACGGGTTGTTGAATGTCCCCATCGGTACCGGTTAACCCGAGCTGAACTGGGTTTGCACCCTCAATCACCCTATCCACCACATGCGGGTGCGCCAATGAAGCCGCCATCTCCAGCGGTGCATCGGCCACCGCGCGGGGCATCAATGCCTGGGCGGATGCCTCGCCCAAGGCAGGTTCGCGTTCATCGGCTGTTTGGGGCACTTGCGCAGTAAACTCGCTCGCCGACTCGCTCACGTGCTCTGGCTGCCAAGCGGTATCAGGCGGGGTGCCTGCGGGTTCTTCCGGCTGCACGGCCAGCGCCTCACTCGGCACGGTCAAAACAGCGGTGGGCTCGACATGCTCGAGCGGCGACTCTAACCCAGACACAGGCTCGGGTACAGGCTCGTGCACGGCTTCAAGCTCGGCTGCTGGCTTAGCCGGCGTGGTTTCTGCCTCGATCGATGCCGGTTCAGTAACCACTGCCGCAGGGGTGCTCGCGGGGGCTGTGGCTGAAGGGGGCGTAATCGCAGCGCTGCCTGCCAGCGGCTCAAACGGTAATTGCGATGCGGGCACAGCCACCACCACTGCGCTGGATTCCGTGGGTGCGGTGTTTACAGCCACAAGCGGCTCGGCGGTGACCAATGGGTTAGCTGAAGTCATATCCTGAGTATATGTCAGGGTATTGTCCGAGGATGGGCGCAATGCCGTCGCCTCTTGCGCGGCAGGCGCAGCAACGCTCATCTTCGCCACTAAAGGCACGACCAAATCCGATGCCAGCAAACTTAACGCGGCATTGGGCAATAGCGCTTCTGCGGGATCTTTTTTCACAGCCACATCTAAAGGTAGCGTTTGCCGATTGGCGACTGGTGCGTGCAACTGCTGCTCAACCATTGCCTGCTCAAGCGGGGCTAACGGCCGAACTGCTGCCTCGGCTGAACGCGGCTCGCGCGGTCGAATCGGCGCGCCGCCGGTATCTAACGCGGCTCTTTCAAGCCCCACCGTGCCGGATTCCGTCAGTGGTGCAGCCGTGTGATCGCTGTGTGTATTGAGCGTATTGGTTTGCGCTTCGATAGGCTTTTTGCTGCGCGAACGCCGACGCCGACTATTTGAACCCTCAGTTTTAACCGAATCATTGGCAGCCTCGCCACCGGTGAAATCATCAAGCCGGTTTTCGGTTTCAAGCGACTTAATTGCCGCACTTTTGGATTCAGCACCGCGCGCGGGGCGTGACTCAGTATGGCGGGCGGGCCCTGCTTGGCTGGTTCGCGGGGCATTGAGTTCAGCCGGTGCACGCACTTTTGCCGCGCCTTCGCGGGTTGAAATGCTCCGAGGCGAGGTGACATCAGCCCGTTCACTGCGGCCATTGCCTTGCACTTCGGCGGGTTTGGCGGGCACAACCGCAGGCTCGGTGGATTTGGCGGCACCGCCAAACAATTGGCCAATCACCCTTTTGAGCAAACCAAGCGGGCCATTGGCAGTTTCTGAGGTGGGTTGTGGCGCCGGTGCAACGGGCGTCGCACGGGCGGCTGCCGGTTGCGGGCTGGCCGGTGGCAGGCTGGGCTTCGGTGGCGCAATCGGTACATTTTGCAGTGCCGGCGCCGGTGCCCGGCGCGGGGCGCGTTCAAGATCAGGCATAACCGCGGTTAACGGCTCAATTAAACCGCGAGAGTTGACCGGGCTATCGGTCAGTTCCGCGCGCCGCTGGCGATCAATCCGAAAGTGCGGGGTTTCCAAATTAATATTCGGAATTAGCAATAGCTCGACCTGATGATCTTGCTCAATGATCCGGAGCTGATCGCGCTTTTCATTGAGCAAATAAGTGGCCACATCGACCGGTAATTGGGCAATCACACGGCCGGTTTGATCCTTCATGGCCTCATCGATCATCAGCCGTAAAATGGACAAGGAGAGGGATTCGACCGAGCGAATGTGCCCTTGACCCATGCAGCGCGGGCATACGTGTTGCACGGCCTCCTCAAGCGAAGCCGATAAGCGCTGGCGCGACATTTCCAGCAAGCCAAAACGCGAAATGCGCCCCAACTGCACTCGGGCGCGATCCATTTTAAGCGCATCACGCAGGCGATTTTCGACTTCACGCTGATGCTTGGGTTGCCCCATGTCAATAAAGTCAATCACCACTAAGCCGCCTAAATCACGCAGGCGCAGTTGCCGCGCAATTTCTTCTGCTGCCTCTAAATTGGTGTTGTAGGCGGTATCTTCAATGTCGGCGCCTTTGGTACTGCGCCCGGAGTTAATGTCTACGGATGTGAGGGCTTCGGTGGCATCAAAAACAAGCTCGCCGCCCGAAGGCAAGGTGACTGTGCGCTCGTAGGCCGATTCGATTTGGGATTCAACCTGATAGCGAGTAAAGAGCGGGGTGCGATCTTGATACAGCTTAATTTTACTGGCCGCATCGGGGGACACTAAGTTAATAAAATCAAGTGCCTGCTGGAACATAGCCGGCTCATCAATCAGCACCTCGCCAATATCGTTACGCATGTAATCGCGCAGTGCCCGAATGATGAGATCGCTTTCTTGATAAATTAAAAACGGGGCTTTACGGGATGTCGATTTTTTGAGAATGGCCTCCCACACTTGTTGCAAGTAATTAAGATCCGATTGCAGCTCAGTTGATTCACGGCCAACCCCAGCGGTGCGCACAATCAGACCCATCCCTTCCGGCACGACCAATTCAGACAAGGCGGCTTTAATTTCCGCCCGATCATCGCCCTCGATCCGACGTGAAACACCGCCTGCCCGTGGGTTATTGGGCATTAAAACAAGGTAGCGACCTGCCAAGCTCACAAATGTTGTGAGTGCGGCACCTTTGTTGCCGCGCTCTTCTTTTTCGACCTGAACAATAAGCTCTTGGCCTTCTTTTAAGGCCGATTTGATGATGGTGCGGCCTTTATCATCCACCGCATCCGGGTTGAAGTACGCCCGTGAAATTTCTTTAAAAGGCAAAAATCCGTGCCGATCACCGCCATAATTAACAAATACGGCCTCAAGACTGGGCTCGATTCGGGTAATTAACGCCTTGTAAACATTAGATTTTTTTTGCTCATGGCCTGGGGTTTCAATATCGATGTCATAGAGCGTTTGCCCATCGACAAGCGCCACGCGGATTTCTTCGGCATGTGTGGCATTGATTAACATTCTTTTCATAGATTAATTCTCGGGCAAGGCAAGACCCGCGCAAGGCTTGCGCCTGCGCCCAAAAGGGGTTTTTCGGGGATGCCGTAAGGGGGCGGAAAGATAGATGCGCTTTGAGCTGCAAGCCTATGCCTTGACTGCGTGTTTTGTCCAATAACACCGACGGCTTAACGGGGATAAAGCCCCGCGCTGCGGCAGATGCCAAGGTGCAATAACGCGCTGCACCGCGTAAACGCGGCACAAAACCAGGGAATAAAACCAGTGTCACCAGCCAAATCAGGCGCATAAATCCTTAAAAAATTTGTTTTTGGAACGCGGTGTACAAATAAGGCGTTCACTGAACCACTATTGTGCGGCGTTTTTCCGTTAAGCGCAGCGTGGCGGCTGATTTAAATCAAACTCAGCCACGTACACCGCGCGCTTCACCGTGCTTAAAAGGGCTTGCAGGTTGGGTATAACCGCTCTTGTGCAGAGGGCAATGCCTGTAAAATAATTCAGAATTACCGCCAAGGGAGGCGATTCTCGCCCCGGTTGGCCTAATTATTCTGATTGCGCAGCCATTTAAGCGATTTGGATTGTAACACAAGTTAAACTCGGGATAAGCATCGCGCGGTTCACGCTAAATACGTCATAATGCGCGCCATGAAATCACAAAAAACTCAAGCCCAGCCCCTCGCTCATGCCGTTCGGCGCGTTATTGTTGATGCGCATTATGCAGGTCAGCGCGTGGATAATTTTTTGCTCCGCGAATTAGGCGCCACCCATGGCGAGGTGCCGCGCGCTTTAATTTATCGCATTTTGCGCAAAGGAGAGGTGCGGGTGAATAGCGGGCGCGTTAAACCCACGACGCGGCTGGTTGCAGGGGATGAAATTCGTATTCCACCGATTAAGCTCCAGGTGGATTCATTACATGCGGCGAGCGATAACATATCGCCCGCTTGGTTAGCGCGCGCGCCCGAGCTTATTATTTATGAAGATGAGGCGCTGCTGGCGGTGAATAAACCCGCCGGGTTAGCGGTGCATGGTGGCTCGAACATTCCTTTTGGTTTGATTGAGTTAATGCGCCAGCACACCGAGCTTGGCGAACGGCTTGAGCTCGCGCATCGAATCGACCGAGATACCAGCGGGGTGATTGTATTAGCCAAAACCCGCGCCGCACTGCAATCGCTGCAAATGCAGTTTCGCCCCGAAGGCCATGCCACCAAAACCTATTTAGCGATTGTGCACGGGCATTGGTCCAAATCGCTCAACCGCGTTGATGCCCCTTTACAAAAATGGCAGGGTGATGGCGAGGCACACCGGGTCGAGGTTGATCCGAATGGCAAAGTGGCCATCACGCATTTTTCTATTTTGGCCGCCAATTCGCATGCCAGTCTGATGCAGGCTCGATTGGAGACGGGGCGCACCCACCAAATTCGCGTGCACGCCGCGCATGCGGGCTTTCCGATTGTGGGCGATGATAAATATGGTCAGCGTGAGTTGGATAAGCGCCTGTTACCGCAAATGGTTCGCCGCCCACCGCTTTTATTACATGCGTATCGTTTGGCAATCACCCATCCTTCGACCGATGCTGAGTTGACGCTCACCGCGCCCGTTCCGGCGGCGTGGAAACCTATCTCGGCGCAGTTAAACTTTATTTTGCCGCAAGCCACCCACACCGAAGTACCAGTGCCATGATCCTCGATTCCGCGCGCGCAATCAGCCCGAAAATCCCTCCCCTACCCGCACCAAAGCTAATTATTTTTGATTGGGATGGCACCTTGGTGCAATCAACCGGGCATATTGTCCGCTGCTTTGAGCAAGCTATATCAAGGATGGGGTTGCCTGCGCTGCCCGCGCTTGAAATTCAGGGCATTATTGGTTTGGGTTTGCTTGAAGCTTGCCAGTCCTTGTTTCCGCACTTAAGTTTGGAAGAAGCAGAATCGTTGGCCAATGCCTACCGCACCATTTATTTCACCCGTGACGAAGTGCTTGAACCCTACGAGGGTGCCCGCGAATTATTGCAAAATTTACAGGCTGAAGGCTGCTGGCTTGCGATAGCCACGGGAAAATCCAACCGAGGCCTAAACGAGGCTCTGGCAGAAACGGGGTTTGGCGCCTATTTTTTAAGCACGCGCACAGCCGAGCAAACGGCATCTAAGCCATCACCTATGATGTTATTGCAATTGCTGGATGAATTTGGCTTAAAACCCGAGCAAGCTTGGGTGGTTGGGGATACCGATTTTGATCTGCACATGGCGCACAATGCCGGCTGCTGGCCCATTGCCATTACCCATGGCGCGCATAGCCCTTCGCGATTAATGAGCGCAAACCCCGCCCATGTAATCGATGATTTACACAGCCTACTGCCCCTTTACCGAGAAGCTATGAGCGTTGATTTAAACCTTAGAGAATCACAACCATGACAACACCGCCCCTAAACTCAGATGATTTGCGCATCGAACCTAACTTGGGTTCTGCCACGTCGCCGTCTTCGGCCGCAAGCCACGCTAAAAATGAGGCACCAAATTCAGATAGCTGGGCGCGTGAGGCGTTGATTGATTTAGCGCGGCAAGGCTTAATTGAGCAACGCCGCGCCCGACGCTGGCGGTTGTTTTTTCGGTTGATGAGTTTAGTGTTGATTTTTGGGGTTTTTGGCTGGATTGCTTTCAATGGCGACATAAATGACAGCCAAACGCTGAATCTAAGCCAGCCCACCGCTGCCATTATTAATGTCAGCGGCGTGATTGCCGCCGGCCAAGATGCCTCAGCCGATGCGCTCATCCCCATCTTAGAGCGCGCATTTAAAGCCCCGCAAATTAAAGGCATTGTGCTGCGCATGAACACCCCAGGCGGCAGCCCGGTGCAATCGGGCGAGATATTTGACGCCATCATGCGTCTGCGCAAAGCGTATCCCGCCAAGCCTATCTATGCGGTCATCGACGATATTTGTGCCTCGGGCGGTTATTACATCGCCGCCGCCACCGATAAAATCTATGCCAATCAGGCCTCATTAGTGGGTTCCATTGGGGTGCGCATGGATGGCTTTGGCTTTGTAGACGCCATGGATAAATTGGGTATTCAAAGCCGCCTACTCACCTCGGGGGCGAATAAAGCCATGCTCGATCCCTTTACGCCAGAAAATCCCATACAAAGACAATATATGCAAAGCCTGCTCGATCAAGTGCATGAGCAGTTTATAACGGCTGTCAAACAAGGCCGGGGCGAGCGCCTAACTAACGACCCCAACCTTTTTTCGGGGCTTATCTACACCGGCGCGCAAGCCACGCAAAATGGCTTGATTGATGGCTTGAGCACCGTGCGCAGCGTAATACGCGATCAAATGCACCTTGAGCACGAAATTAATTTAACCCCCGATAAATCACCCCTTGAGCAACTTTTAGGGCAAACATCGACCCAAATCAGCCAATCGTTAACCAGCCTGTGGTCGAGCAATCTTGGCCCTAAACTTTTACCCTAAATTAAGCTAAATTCATTCTATGGTTGATCAAATCACCCGCGTTGATTCGCAAACAGAAACCGCAACCCACCTCGGTGAACCGCCGATGTATCAGGTTATCTTGCTCAATGATGACTTCACCCCAATGGATTTTGTGGTGCGCATTTTGGTTGAACTGTTTTATTTATCGACCGAGCAAGCGCAACGCGTTATGTTAGAGGTTCATATGAACGGGCGCGGGTTGTGCGGTATTTTCACGCGAGAAATCGCCGAAACCCGCGTAGCGCAGGTTAATCAAGTGGCGCGACAAAACGAGCATCCGCTATTGTGCGTGATGGAACCGGCTCCATAAATTCCGTAGTAGTCACAACGTTAACCCTTTGAAGATTCCAAGCACAACCTGCAATCACGAACCCTGTGTTATCCCCGAGTTAGCCTAAGGAGCTCCGAGTGTTAAGCAAAGCCCTAGAAACCACCATCAGCCGAGTGTTTGATCGCGCGCGGCGGCAGCGCTATGAGTTTGTGACCCTAGAGGCGCTGACCCATGCCCTACTCGAAGACACCGATGCGCGCGCGGTTTTAGAAGGCTGCAATGCCAATAGCTCTCAGCTGGCGGTCGATTTAGAAAACCACATCCGCCATACCACACCGCGCATACCCGAAAATGATGGCCGTGAAACCCAGCCCACGCTCGGTTTTCAACGCGTGCTGCAACGCGCGGTCATGCAAGTGCAATCAGCGCAACGCACCGAAGTAACCGGCGCACATGTGCTGGCTGCCTTATTTGCCGAGCAAGATTCTCACGCCGTGCATTTGCTGCATAAAGCGGGGGTTACGCGGCTTGATGTGATCAATTTTATCGCCCACGGCATGGCGCAAGATAGCTCCGGGGTTGGGGATTCACTCACGGGGAAAGATGCAGAAAAAGATCGCAACAAAGAGCGGGAAAAATCCGAAGCCCTTGATGAAAACAGCTTTGAAAACTTTGTGGTTAACCTAAATCAGCTCGCGGCCGAAGGCAAAATTGATCCCCTGATTGGGCGCAGCCTCGAAATTGAACGCGTGCAGCAAATTTTATGCCGCCGCCGTAAAAACAACCCCCTGCTGGTGGGCGAAGCGGGGGTGGGTAAAACCGCCATTGCCGAAGGGCTGGCGCGCAAAATCATTGAAGGCGATGTACCTAGCACACTACAAGACGCGGTGATTTACGCCCTCGATTTAGGCGCGCTGGTTGCGGGTACTAAATATCGGGGCGATTTTGAAAAACGCTTGAAAGTTGTTCTCAAGCGAATCAAGTCGCTGCCCCACGCCATTTTATTTATTGATGAAATTCACACGCTTATCGGCGCCGGCTCCGCCTCAGGCGGCTCGATGGATGCCTCTAACCTCATTAAACCCGCGCTTGCGAATGGTGATTTGCGTTGCATTGGCTCAACCACGCATCAAGAGTATCGCGCCATTTTTGAAAAAGATGCCGCCCTCACCCGCCGATTCCAAAAGGTCGACATCCCTGAACCGAGCGAGCTTGAAGCCGTTGCCATTTTGCAAGGCCTGCGCGCCGGCTATGAGGAACATCATGGCGTGCAATACGCACAAGAAGCCTTAGAGGCGGCAGTGCGTTTATCAAGCCGGCATATATCCGATCGCCACCTGCCGGATAAAGCCATTGATGTGATTGACGAGGCCGGCGCCCAACACAGGCTCACCCTCCCCTTGCCTGAAAGCAATGTGATTAGCGCCGCCGATATTGAGCGCGTGGTCGCTAAAATTGCCCGCATTCCTGAGCGCAGCGTTTCCACCTCAGATTTAGAAGTATTGCGCCACCTTGATCGCAACCTCAACCGAGTGGTATTCGGCCAAGAAGAAGCAATTGAGCAGCTCACCACCGCCATCCGGCTCTCCCGCTCGGGGCTGCGTTCAGCGGATAAACCCATCGGCTCCTATTTATTTGCCGGCCCCACGGGCGTGGGTAAAACCGAGGTAAGCAAGCAGCTCGCGCGGTTGCTTGGCATTAAGCTTGTACGGTTTGATATGTCGGAATACATGGAACGGCACAGCGTCTCTCGGCTCATTGGCGCCCCGCCAGGTTATGTCGGCTTTGATGAAGGCGGCTTGCTCACCGAGGCGATTAATAAAACGCCCCATGCGGTGTTACTGCTGGATGAAATTGAAAAAGCCCACCCAGATGTATTCAATTTGTTACTTCAGGTGATGGACAACGGCATGTTGACTGATACCAACGGTCGACAGGTCGACTTTAAGCATGTCGTCCTCATTATGACCTCAAATATTGGCGCTGAAGTATTAGCGCGCAACAGCATGGGATTTGTCTCCCAAGATCACAGCCCCGATGGGTTAGATGCGATTAAACGCGGATTTACTCCAGAGTTTCGTAATCGTTTAGATGCCATTATTCAGTTTAAATCACTCGCACCCCGGCAAATTGCCAATGTGGTAGATAAACTCTTGCTTGAACTTGAGCAGCAGCTTGAAGAGAAAAAAGTGCGCATGGTGATTGATGATGCCGTGCGTGAATGGCTGGCGCGCGAGGGCTATGATGAGGTGCTGGGCGCACGACCCATGGCTAGGCTCATTCAGGAAAAAATTAAACGCCCACTCGCTGAAGAATTGCTGTTCGGCGTGTTGGCAGAAAACGGCGGCACGATTCGATTCTCACTGGATGACGCGGGTAAGCCTGCGCTATCGTTATGCGCCCATGAAGAACCGCAAGTCGAAAGTTCGCCGAGCTAAAAAATTGGCCACCGCAAACTTGGGGTGGCCGGCATTTGGGCTGAAGTGATTATTAAAAAAAATCAAGCAGTTATGAGCGAAAAAAGATGCGCTTGTTTTAGTTCGAACGCCTTATCGGGCGCGAAAAGAAATCCGACCCTTGGTTAAATCGTAAGGCGTTAACTGCACGGTCACTTTGTCGCCGGTTAAAATGCGAATGTAATTTTTGCGCATCCGCCCTGAGATATGAGCGGTGACGATATGCCCATTCTCAAGCTCGACGCGAAACATCGTGTTAGGCAAGGTATCCACCACGGTGCCTTGCATTTCAATATAATCTTCTTTTGCCATAAATCCAGCATGCTTTAAATTGGGTGCAAATTATCAACCAAAAAACGAATCACGCCAAGCATTCATTTCAAAAATCGCGACCTTGGCTTAAACAATCCACTTTTCAATTTTGAGAAAAAACATGAGCTTCATCGAATTTATTCACCAGCGTCATTCCACGCCGCCTAAACACCTGGTGGCACCCGCGCCTAGCGTCGATGAGCTTACGATCATCATTAACGCCGCAGAAAGCGCCCCCGATCACGCCAACCTCAAACCTTGGCGGTTTTTGGTGATTGATACCGAGCAGCGCGCAGCCTTAGGCGAATTATTGGTACAGGCATTAACACGCAAAGATCCCCACACTCGGCACGCGCTACTCGAGCGGGAGCGCGAACGTGCTCTGCGCCCCCCCATGTTAATTGCCGCCATTGCTCGCATTACGCCAAACCACCAAAAAACGCCGGATATCGAGCAATTTTTGGCCGCAGCGGCCGCCACAGAACACGTCATGCTGGCGGCCAATAGCTTGGGTTACGGCACCATATGGCTTACCGGCAGCCGTGTGTATGATCGTTATGTCATGACGGGTTTGGGGCTACACACCGATGAGCATCTTATTGGGTTGATAAATATCGGCAGCATTGCGCCTGATGCGCCCCCAAAACAGCCGAACCGCCGAAGCGTAACGGTTGCCTATTGGCAGGGTTAAACAAAACCCTGTGGCACGAGCCTCTGCCCTCCGCCTAAACTCATGGGGCGCTGCGGCGCCAGTACACCACGCGCCCCGATTGCTCGCCGATTACCCGCGCCAATACGAATAATGCATCCGACAACCGATTGAGGTAGATCGCGACCGGTTCGGCCGTTGCATCATCGGCCACAAGCGCCCAGAGATGACATTCCGCCCGCCTTGCCGTAACGCGGGCAATGTGGGTTTGTGCCAAAACTACCGAGCCACCGGGCAAAATAAACTCTTTTAACGGGGGTAAATGGGCATTGTGGTGCTCAATCCAAGCCTCTAATGGTTCAAGCGAAGGGATTTGCGCCACTTGCGCTAAGCTTGCCATAGCCAGGAAGCCACCCAAGTCAAACAAAGCGTGTTGCTGATCGCTCAAAAACCCATCAAAACTTGACTCGGTAAGCACCGCGCGCAGCATGCCTAAGTTGGCATTAAGCTCATCGAGCGCGCCCAAAGCAATCACTCTGACATCTGTTTTCGCTAAGCGGCTTCCATCGGCCATGCCGGTTAAACCGGTATCGCCCGTGCGCGTCACAATACGCGATAAGCGGTTATGATCCGTCATGATGAAAGGGGCTGGCCGGTTGTGGCGTTGGGTACATCGATCGGGTGGTTTAATTCCCGGCCAATTAATACGCTAAACGCAAAGACCCACATGGCTAAAACTCCATAAATTAAACCGCCGACGACCCCCATGTCCACAATACCGCGCCAAGGTTGGGGTAACCAATGCACGGCAACAATCAATACAATCACGCCGCTTGTCACAGAAATGGCGACAATACGCCGTTTGCGCGTGGCGTGAATGTATCCCATGCAATACAGTGGGGCTAAAAGCACATGCCACCACACAGGGTTGGAAGATAAGTGCACGGCCCGAGCAACAACACGCGGTGAAAAGCCCTTCTGAAAGCCTTTATAACCCTCGCCATAGAGCATGAAAATCATCCAGAACACAAAAAAGGCCGTTTCGTACCAATGCCAAGGTTGCAAAGTTGCCTCTAACGCAAAAGGATAGACGCGAAATACCGCCCACCCCAATAACGCAGTTAGCCCTAAAACACCCCAGGCGGCACCGATTCGCCCTAAGAAATTTTGCATTTTTTCACCTCAAACCAGCATAAACTAATCAACATCAAATCATGTAGCGCGCCGTAAAGCGCAATTTCAATACGCTATGATGATAGCGTTCACGCGTTAAATCATTAGTTGATCCATTAGATATCGAGTTCCTTAATGAATAAAAATACCCGTCGCATTTTTTTTCAACGACTCGCCGCCCAACGCCCTAAGCCCACCACTGAGCTTTGTTACACGAGCGGCTTTGAGCTCTTAATCGCCGTTTTGCTTTCCGCCCAATCGACGGATGTCGCCGTGAATAAGGTGACAAAACAGTTGTTTGCAGTGGCCAATACGCCCGAGGCAATTTTAGAGTTAGGCGAGGCGCAACTCGCCGAATATTTGAAAACCTTAGGATTATACCGAGCCAAAGCCCACAATGCCTATGCAACCTGCCAAATCCTAAAAGAGCGGTACAACAGCACCGTGCCTCATGATCGCGCCGCATTAGAGTCCCTGCCCGGTGTGGGGCGAAAAACCGCTAATGTAGTGCTCAACACCCTCTTTGGTGAGCCCGTGATGGCGGTCGATACACATATTTTCCGTGTGGCCAACCGCACCAAGCTCGCGCCGGGCAAAACCGTACTCGCCGTTGAGCAGGGCTTGATGAAGCACATTCCCAAAGAATATCTGCACGATGCGCATCATTGGCTCATATTGCACGGCCGCTACACCTGCAAAGCGCGCAAACCAGATTGCGGCGCGTGCATCGTGTGCGATTTATGCGATTACAATCAAAAAACCAGTTCGTGCAATCCGGAATTTACCGGCCAATATGCCATCGCGGAACCAGAGAACCATGTATAGCCAAGATCGACGCCAAATGCGTCAACCATTTATTGACGCATGGCAAAAAGCCTGTGCGCTTCGCCCCATGACCGCGTTAGAGCTTAAAATTAGCGATGTTATTCGCCAGCACCCCGAATACCATCAGCTACTTGAAAACCCCGAATTGGCTCTTGCGCGCGATTGGCCACCAGAACAGGGCGAAACCAATCCTTTTTTGCATCTCGGTTTTCACCTTTCCATTCGTGAAATGGTGGATATCGACCAGCCTGCCGGCTTCAAACAAGCGTATGCCGCCCTCTGCCAAAAAACAGGGGATGCCCTCAGCGCTGAACACCGGATAATGGACTGCTTAAGCGAAGCGCTTTGGCGCGCACAACGCGACAATACCCCGCCTGATGGCGCTGCGTTACTCGATTGCCTAAATGCATCGCTGGCAAACGCAGGCCGTTAATTAAAACTTACAACACCACTTGCGCACCCAGTTCAACGACGGCATTCGGTGGAATATTAAAGTAACTCACTACGCTACCCGCATTACGAAACATATTAATAAATAACTTCTCACGCCATAAGGGCATCGATGAGTTTTTGCTGGGTATTAACGTTTCTCGACCAATAAAATACGAGGTCTGCATTGGATTTAATTCTAAATATTCTCGATTCAATAAAGTTAATGCGGTGGGGATATTCGGTTCATCTTTAAAACCAAATGATAGGGTAATTCGATGAAATTGATTAGGCAATGCTTCATAGGTGATCCGCTCGGAATAAGGTACTTTGGGCACATCCATAAAGCGCACACTCAAAATCACCACATCTTGATGCAGCACTTTATTATGTTTCAAGTTATGAAGTAGCGCATGGGGCACCCCATCAGGGTTCGCAGTTAAAAACATGGCCGTGCCTGATACGCGCGTTGATACCTCTTTACTCATGGAACCCACAAAAGTCGCAAGATCAATCGCATCGCTTTTTAATTTATCGCGGAGTAGTAGGCGCCCCTGCTTCCAGGTTGTCATTAAAATAAATAGCCCCAATCCAAACAATAAAGGGAACCAGCCACCCGCCTCAATTTTTATTAAATTCGCGCTAAAAAAAACCAAATCAATCCCTAAAAAAACAGCAATAAATAACCCGCCTTTAAGCCATCCCCAGGCCCAGAGGCGGCTCACCACAATAAATGCCAAGAGTGAAGTAATTACCATCGTACCCGTAACGGCAATACCGTAAGCGGCAGCAAGCTTGGCTGAGCTATCAAACCCCAGTACCAGTAAAATGACTGCAATCATCAAAATCCAGTTAATCACAGGAATATAAATTTGCCCTTGGCGATCATCTGATGTTTGTAACACATTCATGCGCGGCACATAACCGAGCAGCATGGCTTGGCGCGTTATTGAAAAAGTACCCGATATAACCGCTTGAGAGGCAATTACCGTTGCGGTTGTCGCGAGCGCCACTAGGGGGTAAAGCGCCCATTGCGGGGCTAAGCGAAAAAATGGATTAGTAATATCTTCCGGATGAGCCATGAGCAATGCGCCCTGGCCAAAATAATTGAGCAGTAAGGCGGGTAGCACCAGCCCAAACCAGGCAATTTGAATCGGCAAACGACCAAAATGCCCCATATCGGCATAGAGGGCTTCTGCACCGGTTAAAGCCAGAACCACACCGCCTAGCGATAAAAACCCTGCCCAAGGTGACTCTTTAAGTAGATGCGCGGCGTGAATTGGGTTGATTGCCTTTAATATTTGCGGCTCGGCTAAAATACCTAAAAAACCTAAAAAACCTAATACGAAAAACCAAACCAACATAATAGGGCCAAATAACCGTCCCACGCTGGCCGTGCCTTTACGCTGAAACAAAAATAAACCCCATAAAATACCAATGGTAATAGGAATAACAAAGGATTTTAAATTTGAACTAGCAATTTCTAAACCCTCGACAGCAGATAACACCGAAATCGCCGGAGTAATCACGCTATCACCATAAAATAAGGCAGCACCAAATATACCAAGTATCACCACGCCATTACGCAGACGAGATTGCGGTTTTAAAGATCGCAACGCTAGGGCCATGAGCGCCATAATGCCACCCTCGCCTTGGTTATCTGCGCGCATAATGAACATCACATATTTAATGGATACCACGATCATAAGCGACCAAAAAATCAATGAAAGCACGCCTAAAATATGCTCTTCAGCCAGGGTAATTGGGTGGGCTACCGAGCTGAAAATCGTATTTAGGGTATATAGTGGGCTGGTGCCAATATCGCCATACACAATGCCGGTGGCAGCAAGCGATAATCCCGCCAGACCATTTTTGGCTTTTACATCAGCAGGAACATTAATCACTGGTAAATCCTTAACATTTCGAATGAGAAAAACTCAGATAGGCACTAAATTCGCAAAACTTAAAATGAGCCATTTACTCCCTTCAACACCAAAATTAACCAGCACGCGCGTTGTGGCGCCCGAGCCTTCGTGATCAATGATGATGCCTTCACCAAATTTTGTATGCCGCACTGCTTGCCCCACAGAGAAGCCGCTATCGGTCGACTCGCTGCGCGATGGCAACCCCTTAGGCGCTGCATAAGCTTGATAGGGCTGATTGGCTCGCGGGCGAATTTCTTCGATAAGTGCCCGCGGTAGTTCACTTAAAAACCGCGAGGGTACGGTAAACGTTTGCCGGCCGTGTAATCGGCGAGATTCTGAGCAGGTTAATGTCAGCACTTTTTCGGCACGGGTGATACCGACATAACACAGGCGACGCTCTTCCTCTAACCGCCCCGGTTCATCTAATGACATTTGATGAGGGAATAGCCCCTCCTCAAGCCCCACTAAAAACACATGCGGAAACTCAAGGCCTTTTGAGGCGTGCAGGGTCATTAATTGCACGCAATCTTCCCAAGCTTCACCCTGCGCATCCCCCGCATCTAGGCTGGTTTGGCTTAAAAAAGCATCCAGTTCACTCATGCCCTCGGATTCTGCGGCATCCAATACAAATCCCCGTGCGGCATTCACAAGCTCACTTAAATTTTCAAGCCGCGCCGCACCGCGCTCTCGATCACGATCTTTTTGCTGCATATCAGCAAGGCCACTTTGTTCAATGGTTTTCGCTACGCGATCGGCCAATGTTAGTTCGCTTGTTTGCTCTGCCATGGCCTCGATCAAAGCCAAAAACTGGCGCATGCCACCGGCTGCGCGCGGCGAAAATTTACCACTGAGCAAAGCATTTTGGGCGGCTTGCCATAATGAGACGCCCTCTTGGCGCGCCATTTCTCGTAAATTGAGCAGGGTTTTATCGCCTAATCCGCGCACGGGCGTGTTCACCACCCGATCAAATGCGGCATCATCGTGCCGATTGGCCATCAGGCGCAGATAGGCGAGCGCATCCCGAATTTCAGCCCGATCAAAAAACCGTAAGCCGCCATAAATGCGATACGGTAATCCCGCTTTAATAAGAGCCTCTTCAAATACACGCGATAAGGCATTGGCACGATACAAAATAGCGCATTCGCTGCGCGACAACCCCGTGCGAATGGCCTGCTCAATTTGCTGCACCACAAAATACGCTTCATCTTGTTCATTAAAGGCAAGGTAATAGGCAATGGGCGCGCCGCGCGCGCCTTCGGTCCAGAGGTTTTTGCCTAAACGGCCTTGATTGCGGGCGATGATCGCGTTGGCGGCCTCTAAAATATGGCTGGTTGAACGATAATTTTGCTCTAATCGCACCAAATGCGCTTGGGGGAAATCGCGTGCAAAGTTTTGAATATGCTCAATTTTTGCACCACGCCAACCATAGATAGATTGGTCATCATCGCCCACCGCAAAAATGCCATTCCCCGCCCCAACGAGCAAACGCGCCCAAGCGTATTGCAAGCTATTGGTATCTTGAAATTCATCGATCAGCACTTGTTTGAAGCGGTGCTGATAATGCTGACGCAAGGCGTCATGGTCACGTAGCAATTCGGTCGCCCGCAGCAAAAGCTCGGTGAAATCAACCATGCCGCCGCGCCGGCAAATCGCTTCATATTCCTGATAGAGCGGAATAATCGTATCGCGCAGGGCATCGCCTGAGGTGGCAATGTGGTGCGCCCGCAGCCCTTGCTCTTTCCAATCATTGATGACACTGGCCACCATGCGGGGCGGCCATCGGGTTTCATCTAAACTGGCTTCTTTAATCACCCGTTTAACAAGCCGCAGTTGATCGTCTGAATTAAGAATTTGAAACGTGGGCGGCAGCTTCGCCTCCGTGTGATGCAAGCGCAGCAACCGGTTCGACAAGCTATGAAAAGTGCCCACCCAAAGCCCGCGTGAGGCACCCTGAGCCGATGAATCTTGGCTTAATAAATCCCCTAAGCGATGGCGCATTTCACCGGCCGCTTTATTGGTAAACGTAACAGCCAATAAACTGTGCGGGGATAACCCCTGATCTTCACACAGCCAAGCCATACGATGCGTGAGCACCCGCGTTTTGCCCGAACCCGCCCCAGCTAACACAAGGGTAGCCAAGGCGGGGCTTGTTACCGCCTCACGCTGCGCTGAATTTAACGGATCAAGAATTCTGTTTGTCGTCATGGCTGCGCATTGTACTGAGGATCGATTTATTTCATCGTATTTAATCTTCTATTTTGAACCATCGCCCCCGGAAATCCCTCGAGATAGCCTAAAACCCAAAAAAAACCCGCCAAGGAAGGCGGGCTTGAGCGTTTTTGGACACAAATTAATTATGAATTGCCACTCGGCTCGGGATAAGCACTTCCCGCTCAACCTCAACTAAACGCTCCGCCGTCACGGTTTTGATTAGGTTGTACATCATCAATAAGGTGCCACTGAAGAAAAACACCCCACCAATCAAACGCACCACATAGGGTATATGCAAAAATACAACGGTTTCTACAAAGGTATAAGCAAGGTTGCCGTACTGATCGAACGCACGCAACATCAAACCCTGGCCAATACCCGCCACCCACATGGCCACGATATACAGCACAATTCCGATTGTCGCCAACCAAAAATGCACAAAAACGAGTTTAGTTGAATAGAGTTTCGTTCCCCAAAGCCTAGGCACCATGTGATAAAAAGAGCCGAAGGTAATCATCGCCACCCAGCCTAATGCGCCAGAATGAACATGGCCGATAGTCCAATCGGTGTAATGCGATAAGGCATTCACCGATTGCAAAGCCAACATGGGTCCCTCAAACGTCGCCATGCCATAAAATGCCAACGCTGTCACAAGAAATAAAATAATCGGATCGGTGCGCAATTTATCCCACGCGCCTGAAAGCGTCATAATGCCGTTAATCATACCGCCCCACGAGGGCAGCAACAGCAAAATAGAGAATGTGACCGAAAGTGAATTAATCCAACCCGGCAAAGCCGTCCATTCTAAATGGTGCCCACCCACCCACATATACAGAAACGATAATGCCCAAAAATGCACAATCGATAATCGATAAGAAAAAATAGGCCGTTCCGCCTGCTTAGGCACAAAGTAATACATCATCCCCAAGAAACCGACCGTGAGCACAAAGCCCACAATATTATGGCCGTACCACCATTCGGTCATCGCATCCTGCACACCACTGAAAATAGAATAAGAACCCCAGATGCTGTAAGGCACTTGAATATTATTGAAAAAATGCAAAATGGCAGTTGCCAAAATAAATGCCATAAAAAACCAATTCGCCACATAAATATGCGGCTGATTGCGCTTGCGTAGCGTCATCGCATAAATCAGGGCATACATAATTAACCCAATCATCATCACAATATTCACCAGCAGAGGATATTCAGCATATTCCCGCGATTGGCTATGCCCCGCCACCAGCGCCCAAGAACCCACCAATAGCACCGCCTGCCAGGTCCAAAAAAACGTATTGGATAAAAGCTTGCCGCCCCACAACCGAGCTTGGCAGGTGCGCTGCACAATATAAAATGAAGTCGCAATTAAGGCATTGCCACCAAAACCCCAAATCACAGAATTGGTATGCACCGGGCGCAATCGGCCAAAGGTAATTTCAGGAATCCCTAAATTTAATGCAGGCCAAGCCAACTCAGCGGCAATATAAATCCCAGCAGACATCCCAATAATGACCCACACAAGCGAGGCAATCGTAAACATCTTAACGATGTCATAGTCATAGGAGTAACCGCTGGGCATGGTTGAAGATGCAGAACTCATATCAAAACCTCCCAGATCAGACCAACAAAGCGCAAGCCAAAATGGCCGCAACCGATACAAATCAAATGAGCCGGGCGAACAGTGTGATGCTCGTCAGACAGGGTGGCTTTCCAGAACAATGCCACGTTTACCCACGTGGCAGCGCCTTGGCGGCGTTTAAAAATAATGATTCGGGTGCAGTTCAGCCCTGGCTATTTCCATTCCAATACAAATTGATACCAAGGTAAACAGTAAGCAAACAATTGTATTAAACTTTTAGGGCAATCATAAAAAAAATTTTCTACACCCCTATCAGATTTTTTAGAGATAAAAAAAACCGCTCCAAAGAGCGGTTTTTAAAAATTAAAGCGGCCTTCTATGGCGGCACGATCAATCAACCAAAAGTAATCACACTCAGGAAAGACAACCAAGCAAACACCACCAACCCCATAATAAAAGTAAGGGGGAAGTTTTCAAAACTGAACAGTGATTTCATAAGAGCACCTCTTTTAAGTAAGTCAACGCATCATAGTCCGCTCCTTGGAGAATGTCATCAAAAACAAACGGATTGACGAGCGAAACACTCACCAGCGATGCTTATCCCATAGCTGCGGATTGGCCCAATGCCGGGCATTTAACCAATCGGGTGTAGCCTTATAACTGCCCATATCAAACACCAAAGCCCACGGCGCCTCTCCTGCCCCCAGCAATAAAAACCCCAAGGCTTTCAGCTGCGGCACCCAATGGCAGTCTGTTAGCCCCATCGGTTCGGCGGGCAAAACAATCACTCGGCACCACCCGGAGTTTTTCAAAAAGGCAATTGTTTGAAGCGGTGCCGCATCAAGCGCATGCGTTTGCTCTAAATTAACAATCAGCCACTTTAAGGCGCGCAAACGGACAGACAACTCAGGCTGTGCCAGAAAATTACGCCATGCAGGGGGCGTTTGTGAATTCAAATTCAATAAACGCAGCAAGGCTAAATCGCTTTGCAAGAGATCATCGCGCACCACGCCCGCCGGCAACCGAGCAGCAATAGCGCTCAGTTGAATGGCATCTAATGACAACACTAATGATGACCCCAGATCGGCGGTTGACAACATAACCCAACCCTCCTAAGATGCACGCCACATTGCCCAGGTGGCGGAATTGGTAGACGCACTAGTTTCAGGTATTAGCGAGTAAAATCGTGGAGGTTCGAGTCCTCTCTTGGGCACCAAAACAACTTTATTTATCAATAATTTAATTAAAACAAGGTGCATATTCGGTGCACTTAAGTCATGGAACCCAGCTTGTCTGGGTTTTATTTTGTCTCAACATTTCCTCATTTCCAAGCAACAACTATATCCGACAGCATGGCCTGAACCACGCTTGATGATTGCACATGCGCGCTTCGCACTTGCGTGACCTTGG
>ERZ1669248.327-NODE-327-length-24963-cov-23.405653_pt1 | contig 24963 bp, 25 predicted proteins | sample MGYA00579296_ERZ1669248 | MGnify/ENA primary metagenome ERZ1669248 (study PRJEB41166, sample SAMN08046057) | hot springs metagenome | biome: hot spring; feature: neutral hot spring; material: thermophilic sediment; isolation source: thermophilic sediment from...
ACTACATAGCTCAGAACCCGGTCTTGAGTTTATCGTAGTCGGCGGGTATGCCGTCAGCGGCCTTGGAAGGCATAGGTTCTCGGTTGATCTCGATGTTGTTGTAAATGAGAAGGATCTAGAGGTTTTCACCAAAATTCTCGCGGAGAGGGGATTTGAGCAACAGATTGAGAGAACGGGCGTGTTAAACGTGGTCTTTTCAAGTGTCCCCGCACAGGGAAGGTCATAAACGCAGACCTGAACGGTGCGATAAACATCCTACATATCCCCGAGTCCCTGGGATCTGGGAGTAAGGGGCAACTTCCAGGGAGGGATAGGGGTAACGGGCCGAAGGCCCGGCCCGTGGTCTACCGCTGGACGAGCGGAGCTGGATGGGCGCACTGGGCGCCCATCAGCCATGAAGCCGTGAGGATGAAGACGGTAAACCACAAACCAGTGATCCGCCCTAAGGAAACCCTCGCCCTTCAGGGCGGAGAGGAGGTCAGAGAATATCACTGGATTCTCTAGCTCACTGAGGAGCTGAGAGGTTTAACATGTTTGTTAGGTAAGGAAATAATGAAGATATCAATCTTCTAGAACGAGAAGTTATCTTTAACTTAGAATATGACGCCGGGGGTGGGATTTGAACCCACGCGGCCCAATGGGCCACTGACTCTCCGCATACAATAGCAGGCCAGCCCCCTACCGGGCTAGGGCACCCCGGCCCATCAAAGCTATTAATGGCAACCTTTTATAAACATTTCTCAGAGTTGCTCCGAGTCTTTTATAAGGGATAAAGCCTCCTTCATCAGCTTTATCATGTCATCAATTGTGTATTTTTCATCTTCCTTGTTCTCCGGCACAAGCATGGCACCACATACCTCGCAAACAACATCTTCTCCGGAGGATATCCTTCTGAGAACTTCATCCAAGGGCAACCTCATGTGGGATGGATCTGAGGCGCATACGTAATGTTCGGTGGAGTCCTGATCCATTGCATGCTTTGAAAGCAGGTTTATGGCCTCTCTTATCCTCTTCTCAACATACTCCTTGAAAATTCCCCTATTTAGTCTCCAGTAAACCCTCCTTATTCCCTCCTCTCTGTTGACCTCTGTCCTGAGCTGAAGGGCTAAGTTCTCCCCCTGTAATATGTAAAGTATCCTCCTCAGATCCTGAGGGCTCATACCAGTAGCTGATATTATGTCCCCCTCCTCCATCTCCCTTCCATCCATGACCTCGAGTATCTTCTTTGCGATCCTCCTATCTCCTATCGCCATGGTGAGTGCTATCTTGGAGTAGTCCATCGTCCATCCTATGTTTTTAGTGCTGGGTAAGATATAGAGTTTACCTCTCCCCCTAAAGAAAGATAAATAGTAATATAAAAAATAAGTATAACATATAAATTCTGGTAAACTTGAGCACCAACTTTATATTTAGTAGTTATACATAGCACTGTGCCCCGGTAGCTCAGCGGTCAGAGCGGCCGCCTCGTAAGCGGCAGGTCGCGGGTTCAAATCCCGCCCGGGGCTTAAAGAATGTGATGAATAAATTAAATTCGAAATTAACAGGGAATAAGATGAGTTTTCTGAAAAAGTATGCTCAGAAAGTGAGAAGACAGATGTATGATATAAAATGGGACATTTTAGCCCTCTATCTCGCTCGAAAAGATCCTAGAATTCCCTTAAGGTCGAAGATTTTTGTTGCAATAGCTGTTGCATACTTTTTGACTCCAGTGGATTTAATCCCGGATTTCATCCCGGTTGTAGGCCAATTAGAGGATTTAATTATTGTACCTGCGTTATTAGGACTTGCTGTTAGATCAATACCTCAAGAAGTACTGGATGAGTACAAGAAAAAAGCCAGAGTAGAGTTCGAGGAAGGAAGTCCCATACGTAGCTTAGAACCCGGGCTGATAATGGTGATCTCCTTATGGATTATAATTATTGCATTAATTATATACTTAATTATTAGACATCTCTATTTTTAAATTTCGCAATCTTGTAGCCTATCATAAGGAAGACGTTTTCTATAGCACAAAGTTTATTAATTAACCGGCTTGATTTTTACTCAAGGTTATTAAGGCTGAAGATGCTGGATGTGAGATCCTCGCCTGCCGATTCCAGGTTTCCGATAGGGCTAAGCCGGAGTTTATTTATGGGATAGTTATTATCATATTTGATGTGGGAAGGGCAAGTATAAAAGCAAGTGGTGATTTAGCTTAACTGAAGTAGTTGTTGAACAGGAGAGTGATTGTATGGTCCTTGCAACATCTCTCGGTGTGAAGTTCAGGAATGGTGTCGTCCTAGCTGCTGATAGAAGGGTTTCTTACGGAGGATTCATACTCAGCAAGGCCGCCAAGAAGGTTATAAAGATAAATGACCGAGTTGGCTTATCGATGAGTGGATTGCCCGCTGATTTTCAGGAGCTTTCAGAAATCCTCAGCTATAACATAGCCCTTTATGAGATGGATGTGGAGAGAAAAGCAACCCCGACGAATATAGCGAGACTTCTCTCCATAATAATGTATCAGAGAAGGTTCTATGGTCCTTTTTATGCTGAGATACTAGTTGGGGGACTTGAGCATAACACTCCTAAGATAATAGTCCTTGATCCAGCCGGAGGAATGCTTGAGGAGGACTATGCAGCTGCAGGCACAGGAGCTCAAATGGCAACTGGAATACTTGAGAGGTATTTCAAGAAGGATCTTGAGAAAGATGAGGCAGTGGAGATAGCTGAAAGGGCAATGAGGGCTGCCATAGAGAGGGATGCTCTTTCAGGAGATGGAATAGACATGCTGATAATATCTGAGAGCGGAACAGAGGAGAAGTTCGTCCCAGCCAAAATAGAGTGGAGGGATATAGGGAGGAGAATGTAAAAGTGGATAGGAGCAGTCTTTTGACGGAGCTTATAAATCTCATAAGAATAAAGAGTTTTTTCAGGAGAGAGGCTGAGATAGCCAGCTATCTAGTTGACAGGCTCTCGAGAATAGCAGATAGAGTGGAGCTTATCCCAGTGCCAGAGTGTGGTGGAAATGTTTTAGCTAGCTTTGGAGGAGAGAGAAAGTACTTGCTCCTGACCCACATGGACACAATCGAGCTTATGGGAGAGTGGACCAAGAATCCATGGGGACAGATAGAGGATAATGTCGTCTACGGCCTTGGGGCACTTGACTCAAAGTCCTCATTAGCTGCTATGATGGAAGCTATAAGGAGCCTTAGGGAAAAACAATCGCTTGATGGAATTCTATTTGCTGCAGTCTGTGATGGAGAGGGATTCAGCAGAGGGACTTATCATTTAATAAAATCTGGAAAGCTAAATGGCATAAAAGGCGCCATAGTTGGGGAGCCAACCAGTCTGAAGGTAATGAAGGGGGCTTATGGAAGGATAGTTCTGGATGTTGAGGTTAAGAGCAAGCCTGGTGTTGGAGTTGAGGCGTTCACAAATGCAATAGTAGAGGCATCAAAGATAGTGCTTCATGCGACAAGATATCCTGAGATAAGCCCGGGAACAATAGCTCCTCTCTCCATAAAGTCCCCAGAGCTCATAATGGACCATCCTGGCATATGCCTGCTTAGAATTGATCACCATTATCCGCCAGGTGAGACTGAGGATGAGGTGAGGAAAAAGCTTACATCATATCTCCAGAGAACAGATGGTTTGAAGGCAGAGGTATCAATAAAACCGATGAAGAGGCCCACTCCATTCATGGAGCCATATCTTCTGGAAGATAATTCAGATCTCCTTAAAGTTATGAGGGATTCCTTTGTCAAATCCTTTAATGAAGAGCCCATTGTTGATGTTCACAGATCTGTGAGCGAGGCAAACTACCTTAGCAACATAGCAAAGATACCATCCGTGATAATAGGACCAGATGGTGGAAACAGACACTCAAGCGATGAGTTTGTCTACGTGGATTCCGTTTTGAAGCTGGCAGGCATACTAGAAACAGCTCTATCAATCCTTGTTGGCAAGGGGTGATTGCCTGAACCTGGACTTTTTTATCTACCTAGCTGCATTCTGGATAATTCTTTATGTAGCAGGCAGAATATTTAAGTTTAAGAGGATTAAAATATCCCCTTTTTACCTCCAAGTGGACCTTCCTGTTAATTTCATAAATAAGATGGATAAGGACAAGCTTTCCTGGTTGAAGAAGATCTCTACTGCATCCATCTGGATCTCACTAATGATGGGCTTGATCACGTTGGCATATCTGTTTATCTCCTTCTTAAAAGCCCTTTTCCAGAGCAGCCAAGCAACAATCTCAGTAATGCCCGTCATACCGGGCATAACAGTTAATCTGACACCTGCTGTTGTAATTTCCATATTTCTTCTGGCCATTGTCCATGAGCTAGCCCATGGATGCTCCTCTGTTGTGGAGGGAATACCTGTCAAAAGGCTGGGCTTCTTCATCCTATTCGTCATACCTGGTGCTTTTACTGAGCCTGATGATGCTGAGATGAGGAAAGCTGAGCCGAAGAAAAGGGCTAGAATAGAGGCAGTTGGCTCCGTATCAAATCTGGCTCTTGGTTTGTTTTTCCTGCTGATTGCAGTCCTGGTATTTCAGGGATTTCCGACATCGCCTCATGGCATCCTGATATCGGATGTGATGAAAGATGGACCCTCCTATGGAAAGCTGAGACCTGGAGATGTGATAATTGGGATTAACGGAACTAGAGTGAACAACATGGACCAGTTGATGAGACTTAAGGAGGGGATGAAGCCGGGGCAGGTCATCATAGTACAAACTCTTGACAGAAATGTCTCAATCGTGATTGGAACATCTAACAACTCCACCCAGCCCTTGATAGGGGTAGTTCTTTCACCCCTCCCCTACTACAGGACATTCCTACCTATCAGCATTGCGATGCCCCTCGAGGAGTTTCTCCTCTGGGCAATAATCCTAAACATAGGAGTAGCTATGTTCAACTCCCTTCCTCTCGTGCCGCTCGATGGCGGCCTGATAGTGAGAGATCTTCTTGAAATTGTATATGGAAGGGAGAGAACGGAATTTCTGATTAGAGCAATATCCCTGATGACAGCTGTTTTACTGCTGTTCGACATGGCCAGCTCGCTTATCATGTACATGAAGTGAATGAAATGAACCCGTTTAGCAGGATCCTCAGGCCCCCTGAGATTGATAAAATAATGGATATTTCAGTGAGGAGAGGGATGAAATCCGCTGGAGGAACTCCTAAAGAAAGGGAGATAGAGAGAATAAGGAGGATGATGGACGCATCAAGCGCCATTCTTATGTCTGTTGTGAGATCCTATCCAAATTTCAGCTCAATTGACAAATTCTATCTGGATCTCCTGGACTCTATTGTGGATAAAGACAAGTTGAAGCACAGCTTAGGAGCTTTAAGCTGGGCATCTAGGACGATAAAGAGGATAAAGAGGGAGATAATATCATCCCTTAGGCAAGCATCAGATCCTAAGGAGATGGAAAAGCTGAGAAACATGGCAATAGCCAGGATGGACTCAGTTCTGAGGAGAATAGAGCCGGAGGTAAACTACCTCAGGAATGCGTATTTGGAGCTAAGAAAGATACCCAATGTAAGAACTGATGTTCCGAGCGTGATATTGAGCGGGATGCCCAACACAGGGAAGAGCAGCATAACCCAGAGGATATCGACAGGAAAGCCGGAGATAGCCCCATATCCCTTCACGACAAAGGGACTTCTTCTAGGCCACATGGATATTGGCAACTTCAGAGTTGCCCAGGTGATAGATACCCCGGGCCTGCTGGACAGACCTCTTAGCAGGAGGAACAAGCTTGAGCTTCAGGCAATAACAGCATTGAGAGATCTTCCTGGGATAATCCTCTTCGTCTTTGATCCGACTGAGACGTGCGGTTATCCCATAAGAGAACAAATAAACGTTCTTAGGGATGTATCTGAGACCTTTTCCGGAAAGAAGCTTATTGTCGTGATGAACAAGATGGATCTTTGGGGAAATTTTCAGGATAAGGTGAAGGAAGCCTTAGCATTATTAGATAAATACGAGCATATGAAAGTATCAGCTCTGACGGGAGACGGAATGGATAACTTAATTGAGAGGGTAAAAAGCCTTCTCAGCTGACTTTATCATTCTTTTTAGCTCTGTTAATCAGGATCTCCCTTATGGATTCCTCAACTTTTATTATCTTGGTTTTTCTCATATCTTCTCTTACTACTAGCCCCATGTTGTCCAATTTCTTCAAAATTCTAGAAATTTTTGCCTTAGAGAATCCCACGAGATCGGATAGATCCTTCTGCTTCACACCATTCCTTATTTCAGCTACTTTCATGAGGACTCTCAGCTCATCATCATCCAGGGAGTTTATCCTAAGCTCTATGTCCTTTGGAACTGCCACTCTGCCCCTTCTTTTCCTTTTTCTCACCAGAATTAGTGTAGAAGCAAGCAGAATTACAAGAATAGAAGCAAGAATTGGCAAAATAGGCAGCTGTTTGGGAGGAGGTGGTGGTGGCGGTGTGTTGCTAGGCGTCGGCTGTACCCGGTAGTTTGTCACATAGACAAACTGGAATCCTGTTGCTGTCGGCCATATGAGGGCTGGAGCTAACCACTCCACCAGCACGCCCTCAGGTATCTCCGATGCTGTAAATGGACTGGGAACATCCGATGGTTTTATGAGGCTTCCCTTTGGAAGCAGTGCTGAGACTTCGAGTTTTTCTTTCGCTAGCGTGGCATTCGGGCATATGATATAGAAAAGCAGGCTGAAGTCTCCTCCCTCACCTCTGGGTATCACAAAAATGCTTCTGCTTATGTTTACCACAAAGCTGAACTTCTCACTGCTTCTAGGCTTGATTGGTTCCTTGAATGTTACAAGGACATTTGCAGCATAGTATGTGGTGTTCACAATTGCTATTTCCAGATTATCAGAGTGATTAACTGCCTTTATTCTCCTCACCTCAACTGATGCCATCCATCTGTTCCACTCCACCAGGGGAAACACAAGAGATTTAACAGCAGTGCTTCCAGCAGTTAGCTCACCCTCATAGCTGAGCAGGGCATAATCACCAGTGAAGATCATGAGTTTGACTTTCATGGATTCTATTTTTGCCTCCTGATCTCCCAATACTTCAGCTAGAGGCAGTAGGAGCAGTATGAGCAGTAAAAGCACTAGGTGTGAGTTCATCATGCGACTCCTGAAGGGCATCCACTTAAATAGTTGCACACCATATATAAGGATGGGATCTACACAATGAGAAGAGGATGTAGGTCTAAAGTCGATGTAGCCGATTGGATATCAAGAATAGAAAATGCATCTAGAGAAGGAGCTGTAATAATAGTTGAGGGGAAAAAGGACAGAGATGCACTTAGGTCAGCCGGAATCTCTGGAGAAATAGTTTATGCTAGGGAGATAGAGGCTCTTGTAAAGAGGGATGGATTAAGTATTTTCAAGGGAAAGAGCTTCATAATTCTGACTGATTTTGATAGAGAGGGCTCGGAGATGGCATCCAGGCTATCTAGGGAGATAGAGTACGGAGGAGGCAGGATACTTAGGTGGATCAGGTATCAGTACAGGGCTTTGGGCCTGCCCGAGAAGATAGAGGACTTCTGCAAGGTGGTGGATGATGTATATAGAGGTCTGGACAAGAGCATATCCTTCGGAGAGCACTGAAAGAGTTCTTATTGCTGTGAAAAATGTCATTCCCTTTGATGAGAACGTTGATGAAGTGGAGATATCAGGGGAATCAGTTAAGGAGATAAGAATTTTATCCAACAGATATGAATGCTTGATGAAACTTAGGGATAGCTTGAGAAGCAATAAAATCTTAGATACAGCAAGAATGCTGCTTAAATTCAATGCTCATGGGGACGAAACTAGAATATTGCTTCATAAACAAGCTGCTTTCAACGGAAGAGTTCATCTATGTGAGACGGAGGAGGAATCTCCTCTCGGGGCAATAGAGGTTATAATAAGAGCTACTGGTGCAATAAATGCTCTTATAGACTGGCTTGCCCCAAAAACTGAGAAAGGTAGGATAATTAAAGAGCTGAGCACTGAGGAGTTCCTCTCTATGATCAAAGATCCAGGACCATGAGATCCCTGGCAAAGATCACGTTGTTGTACTTCTCTTTAATTCTGGCTTCCATCCTCTCTAAATCCTCCTTCTTGTACCTCGCGCTGAAATGGGTCAGAACTATCTTCCTCGCTTTAGATGTTACTCCAACTTCTATGGCCTCAGATAAAGTGCTGTGACCTGTCTTCTCAGCTCTTTCCTTTTTATCATCGTCGTATGTAGCCTCGTGTATTAATACATCAGCCTCCTCAGCTTCCCTTCTCAGTGAATCGCATGGACGTGTGTCGGAGGAGAAGACCACCTTTGCCCCCTTTCTTGGAGGGCCCATGACATCCTCAGGTCTGACAATTCTCCCATCAGGAAGCTTTATCGGTATGCCCCTCTGAAGAATTCCTCTCAGCTCAACTGGAACTCCCAGTTTATCGGATTTCTCCGGATCAAACTTGCCCGGCTTATCGTCCTCCTTTATCGATATACCATAAGTAGGCGTGTTTCCATGGTCCACGGGGAACATCTTGATAGTGCAGTTGGAGAACCTGAACTCGCTTTCCCCGTTCACCTCAGTAATTCTGACATCGTATGAGGTGAGAGTTGGCGTTATCTCCTTAAGGGCTTTGTATACCAGGCTGAATCCAGTTGGTGCAATTATATCCAGCGGCCTGCTTCTGCCGAGTATGCTCATTGTCTGAAGCAATGGAAAAACTCCGAAGTAGTGATCCCCATGGAGATGGGTTATTATTATCCTGGAGAGCTTGCCGAAACCAAGTCCGGAAAGCATTATCTGTTTTTGAGTCCCCTCTCCTGCATCTATCAGCGCATACTCCCTGCCCACATCTACTGCTATTGATGATAGGGATCTGTCCACTGTTGGGACAGCTGCGCTTGTTCCGAGGAATATTATCCTCATTCTATCACCTCTTAAGCACGATTATTTTCCTGGAAAGACTCCTGTTGACCTTCATCCTGTGCTCCTCAACAAAGGTTAGGTTGTGGTTTTCAATTATATCCTTCGCATTGAGCCAATGGGGAAGGGATATAACCAGATATCCCCCTCTCCTCAGGCATGGAAGGACATTTTTCAGCACTTCCTTCAGGAGATCTTGTAGTCTCTCACCTCTCAAGCTACTTCCCCTTCCGTAGGGAGGATCTGTCACTATGGAATCGAGCTCTTCATCCAGTTTCACAAACCTGGAGTCCCCACATATAATTCTGAAGTCCTCCTCCGAGAAGCCGTAGGAGAACATGTTTTCCTGAGCCCCTTTAGCAGTTCTCTCGTCTATTTCTATCCCTATAACTTTTATCCCCATCATAAGAGCCTCCAAAGCTATGCCACCAGCTCCTAAAAATGGATCCAGCATTAGATCCCCCTCCTTAACCCTTGATAAATTCACCATGGCTCTTGCTAGAACAGGCCCCATTGAGGATGGATGCTTAAATGGCCTAGCTGAGACCTCCCTTATCTTCAGGGCAGATCTATCTATTTTTACCAGGCTTTTTCCGACAACCATCATGTCCGATAGGAATACAACAACTTCCTCCTCAGGATTGTTTAGATCGACCCTTGATCCAGGATTCTGTGAGAGCAGAATTCCTCCCAGCCTTCTCTCTATATCGCTGCATGATATCTCCTTCATCGAGCCTCCTATCCTTATACACCTCACTCTAAATCTCTTGGAAAGCCTTATTTTTACGTCTAGATCGGATAAGGTTTCTCCAATTTTCTCCACTGAGAAGATCTCCTTTGCGTATGCAGATCTCCTGGCTATCAGATCAACCGCTCTGTCGTCAGTTTTTATGAGAAGTAGTTGCTTCATCCTGATTTCCCCCTCATATGAGAGACCATAGGCCTCCAGTATTGACTTCACCTCTGAAAACGGCAGGCTTTCATGCTCACCTGATAGGTAGAAGCCGAGCATATCACTACACTTTTCCATCGGCTTCTTAAAAATACTTAAGCCTATTAATGGACTGGAATGGGAGAATGAAATGCTGTTTTGAATGCGGGGGGTGGGATTTGAACCCACGAACCCCTAAGGGAGCGGATCTTGAGTCCGCCGCCGTAGACCTGGCTTGGCTACCCCCGCCTCTCCCTCCTTATCCTACCCATAACTCTCCTATAAAAATATCTCGCATCGCTGGAGAGGGTCGCCAGCATGAAACCCTCTCCAGTCAAACGGATAACTGCTTCTCTCACTGTTAAGCCCCTGTAAACACCATCTGGTATCACCATCATGTCTGAATCAGATGATATAGTGACTTCTACACCCTCAGGAACAACAATGGGATTCAGGGGGATCTCCGAGCTTGGAGGCCAGGGAGCTATGTAAGCTAGTATCATGGCATTCACCCTTGGATCCAATATTGGGCCATTTAGGGATAAAGAATAAGCCCATGAGCCTATTGGTGTTGCTGCAACTATGCCATCTGCTATAAAGCTGTTCATCCTCTCTCCCTCAATGTAAAGCTCTAACTTCATCGATTTTCCCTTCTCTTGATTTGCAAGGAGCACCTCATTTAGAGCTCTTTCTCCCATTGTCTCGACGGAGGGAACAAGCATCACAAAGTAATCCCCTTTAACGATCCTCTTGAGGCCTTCCGCTAAGTTATCATGGTTCAACTCCATGAGAGTTCCATAAGTACCGTTCTTCACTCCTATGACTGGTATCTTTCCCCTTGATTCATGAACTGCCTTCAAAAGAGTTCCATCCCCGCCTATTGCCATTATTACATCAGCTTTTGATAGATCATCCACTACTCTTATGCCTAATTCCAGCAACATCCTTGTAACAGACTCTTTTATCTCATTTAAGCTTGTTAAGCCCGGTCTTACCGCAATAAAAACTTTGTTCACGGGCTTTCCTCTCTCAATCCTCATGTTCGTATCACTCCCGGAGGGGATATAGTGGAACATGTATCCACTTAGCTTAAAAATCGAGACACCCACTTTTCATGAGGTAGCATGCTCCTGCTTCCAGTGTTGGATGAGAAAGATATGAAGCTCCTTGAGCTCGTAGAGAGAGTTGATGTGGTGATAAAGGAGGACATAGGCTCCTCTGATCTGCTCGAGTGGAAGTTGATCAAGGGAAATAGGGTAAAGATCCCCCTTTGGCTTCTCGAGATACTGGAGAGAAGGAACTTAGTTGAGGTTCAGGAGAGGATGGATCTGAGATATCTCGACAGCCTGGTGCTGGAGGAGAAGAGCTCCCTCAGACCAGTTCAGATAAGTGAACAGCTTTTTAGATGGGCCAGGGAGACGATAAATGAGCTAAAAAATTATCCAGAAAGAGCAACAGAACTGGAAAGAGCTAAAGTTGATCTGGATGACATACTGAGAGCTAGACTTGGAAAGCTGGTGAAGTATGCCAGCTTTCAAGGGCCAGAAATAGCTCTGGAGAAGTTTTCTGACAGGCTTAATCCGGAGGAAGCCTTGCTTTTCCGCTCCATTCTCTCCCTGATAAAGCACTACAGTGGGATTTTGAGGGGGGTTTCTGGTGATAACAGGAGAGCCAAAGATAGTGGATGAGATAAAGCTCAAGGAGAAATATCTTGAGTTTTTGAAGAGTTTCAAGGATGAATCTGGATCCAGAAAGTATGAAGAGCTGGCTTTAAGGGCCATCGAGTCCAAAAAAAGATCTATTGTTATAGATTATAGTGACCTTTTTGCGAATATAGATACAAGAGAGGTTGCCTTGGATCTGCTCGAGAGGCCGGTGACAAACATAAGAGCAGCATCTCAAGCAGTTAAGGAGTTCCTCAGGATGAACGCTGGACCTCTCTCAGATGACCTGATATACTTCAACAAGCCCTTTCATGCGAGGTTCTCCAACATCCCTATAAGAGTTGGTATAAGGGAGATACCGAGCTATTCCCTTGGAAAGATGATCTCTGTCGAGGGGATAGTGACAAGAGTCTCAGACACCTATGATAAGCTATCTGAGGCAGTTTACACGTGTGGAGCCTGTGGTTATGAGATCTCCATGCCGATAGAGGATGATGTGGTGCCAAAACCTCCAGCAAGTTGTCCCAACTGTGGTCAAGCCATGAAGTTCAATCAGGAGAGGAGCAGCTTCGTAAACTGGCAGTACATAAGGGTTCAGGAGAGACCTGAGGACCTACCACCAGGGGGAATGCCGAAGTACATAGACGCAATCCTTCTGGATGATATAGTGGATGAGGTCAAACCAGGGGATAGGATAAAGGCCTCTGCTATAATAAACCTGAGAAAGAACAGAAAAAGCGTAGGGGATGCCGTATTTGGACCTCTTTTCAGGAGATTTCTCGAGATAAACTTCATAGAGACATCAAGCAAGGAGTATGAGAGGGTAGTAATAACTCCTGAGGATGAGAGGGAGATAAGGAAGCTGTCGAAGGACCCTCATCTGGAGGAGAAGATAGTCAAATCAATAGCTCCATCTATATATGGGCATGAGACAATAAAAAAAGCTATAGCCTTAGCTCTTTTCGGGGGAAACGAGAAGATACTAAAGGATGGAACTAAGATAAGAGGGGAGATAAATCTTCTGCTAGTTGGGGATCCCGGGACAGCTAAATGTATAACGGGAGATTCATATGTCCTCCTTGAAGGTGATCTGAAGAGAGTTGATGAGCTGACTCCGGAGAGCAGTCCAATTCATGATGGGGAGGATTTAATATGGAGAAAGGAATTTGATGTAGCATCTTTGAACAATAAAATGAGGATCTGTTGGGAGAGATCATCAGCTATAGCAAAGAGGAGGCACAAGGGGGAGATAATAACTGTGAGGACGAGAATGGGCTTTGAGATAAAGGTCACTCCAACTCATCCATTCCTGACGATAACAAATGGAAAAACCGAGTACAGAAAAGCATCTGACATTCATCCGGGGTTCTACATAGCTGTAGCTGGAAGGATTCCAGCGTTAAATGTAAAAAATGAAAATAGTCTGCCCCCTGAGCTGATAGGCATACTATATTATTCAAATATAAAAATCTCTAGAAATAAAATTGGGGTGCAGATAAGGCTTATGAATCCCGATATTCTGGGAATAAACGAGATAATACCAGAAAAAGCCAAATTGGAGTACATAAATAGAAATGGGAGGCTTTCTCTATCCTTTGATCATATTTATGATTGTTTAAAGGCACCTAGGCGGGAGAGGGATATCCCAAGCTGGCTTGTATTCGATGAGAGGGGATTTCCAAAGCTTATGAAGGGAATAATCGCAGCTGCTGGGAGGATAAATAGAGCAAAGGGCGCGCTGAGCATCGTGTTTTACAGCAAAAAGGTGGCTCTGAAGATAATGCTTGCCCTGATCTCAATGGGATACAGGCCCTGTATGAGCTCAAGCGGAGGAAGACACAAGATAACAGTGAAAGGAGATGATGCAGCAGATCTTTTCAGGAGGATTGGGATAAAAGTGGCTATAGCTAAAAGAAAAAGGAATGAGGACGGAATTCCGGGAATAGGGGATGTATTAATGGAGATTTTGGGCCAAATTAAGTCAAGAGAAGCTGCAGATTTGAGAAAAAAGCTTAAAAAATTTGTAACTTCGGGAAGACCTGTTCCTCTTAGCATCGCAAAGGAGGTTTTGGATCTGGCAAAGAGAAGCGGGATTTCTGCAGACGATATAGAGGTGATTGTATCATCTGATGTGGTGTGGGATGAGGTTAAACAGGTCTCAAGAGAACAATTTGATGGATGGGTCTACGATATAGAAGTTCCATCGAACAGAAATTTCGTCGCAAATGGACTTATTGTGCACAACAGCCAGCTTTTGAAGTACGTATCGAGAATATCTCCAAGAGGTCTTTATACGACTGGAAAAGGCTCCACTGCTGCTGGCTTAACAGCAGCTGTTGTGAGGGATGCAAGCACAGGAGGATGGACTCTTGAAGCAGGTGCGTTGGTGCTAGCTGACAGAGGGACTGCTTGTATAGATGAGTTTGACAAGATGAGCGAGGAGGATAGAAGGGCTATACATGAAGCAATGGAACAGCAGACCATAAGCATAGCAAAAGCCGGAATAGTTGCCACATTGAATGCTAGAACAACGATAATAGCTGCAGCCAATCCGAAGAAGGGAAGATATGATAAGATGCTCAGCGTTGCTGAGAACATAAATCTTCCCCCCACGATACTCTCCAGGTTCGACCTGATATATGTGATAAAGGATGATCCATCGGATGACCTTGATAGAAGGATTGCAAAGCATATAACGGAGACCAGAAGAGGCTATAATCCTGAGGCAGAGCCTCCAATACCGATAGATCTCCTGAGGAAGTACATAGCTTATGCGAGGCAGAACATAACACCAGTGCTGACCAAGGAAGCAGGGGAGGAGATAAGCAGGTTCTACTTGAGCATGAGAAAGATGAGCAAGGATAAAGCTGAAGCTGTCGAGATAATGGAGCAGGCTCCTATTCCAATCACACCCAGGCAGTTGGAAGCTCTTTTCAGGCTGAGCGAGGCTAGAGCTAAGCTTTATTTGAGAGAAGAGGTGACAGCTGAGGATGCAAGGGTTGCAATAGAGCTCCTCAGGGCGATGCTTAAGGATGTGGGATACGATGAAGTGACGGGAACTTATGATGTCTCCGGTTTCATGCATGAATCATTCCAGAGCTCAAGCTATAGGAGAGCAAGGATAATGGAGCTTCTGAGCAGAATGGAGAGACAATATGAGAATGGAGAAGTTCCAAGAGCTGAGCTAGTAGCTCAAGCAGCAAAAGAACTTAACATGGTTGGGAAGGAGGTGATAATAGAGAAGGACATAAGAAGTCTTTATGAAGCAGGAAGAATATACATACCAAGGCCTGGATACGTCAAAATAGTCCCAAGAAGAGAGTGAAGCCATGATAAGGATGGAAGACCTCCCTCTGGAGGATCGTGTGAGAAAGATAGTCTCATCATGGGGCATAACTGCCCTCTATCCCCCGCAGGCAGAGGTGATCAAGAGAGGGCTACATAGAAGCGGGAACTTCATACTAGCATCTGCAACTGCGTCTGGAAAGACCTTGATAGCAGAGATATCCTCACTTTACAGTTTATTTAAGGGGGAGAAGGTTTTATATGTCGTTCCCCTTAGAGCTCTTGCATCTGAGAAGTATTCTGAGATATCAAAGCATCTTGAGCCCCTCGGATATAATCTCAGGATATCCGTTGGGGATTACGACTCATCAGAGGAGCCGCTTTCAGCTTATGATGTGATAATAACAACATATGAGAAGCTTGACTCCATAATACGCCACTCTCCATCCTGGCTGAGTGATGTCGGAACGGCCGTGTTCGATGAGATACATTATGTTGGAGCAGTGGGGAGAGGAGCTATAGTTGAGATGACAGTAGCAAAGTTCATGGACTCAAATCCGGATGCAAGAAGAATAGCTCTAAGCGCAACTATAACCAACCTGGAGGAGCTGGCAAGATGGCTTGATGCTGATTATGTCTCCTCAAGCTGGAGGCCAGTTCCCCTTAAAACAGGGGTTTTCAGCAATGATACGATAATGTTTGAGGATGGAGAAGTGGTTAGAGTGGATGATAGAGATGATGACCTCATCAACCTGCTCAGATCAGATATATGCTCCAGCCAGACATTGATCTTTTGTGGGCAGAGGAGAACAGCCGTAAATCTAGCTGTGAAGATAGCAAATAAAATAGGAGAGGGGAGCAAGGAGGCTGAGGAGATATCCAGGAAAATAGCAGAAGCAGATCCATACTCATCGATGCACAGAGTTCTCTCAGAAATCGTGGCCAAGGGTGTTGCATTTCATCATGCAGGCTTATCGCATGATGTCAGGAGCATCATAGAGGAAGGTTTTAGGAGAAGGATAATAAGGTTTCTCACCGCAACTCCAACTCTTGCAGCTGGTGTGAACCTTCCAGCAAGGACAGTTATAATAAAGGATTACAAGAGATATGATCAGGAAGTTGGCTTCAGCACTGAGATACCAGTTTTCGAGATAAAACAGATGATGGGCAGGGCTGGAAGGCCTGTTTATGATGAGAGGGGATACGGGATAATAATGGCAAGATCAAAGAAGGAGGCTAGAACAATAATGGAAAGATACATAAAAGGGATACCTGAGCCGATAGCATCCAGGCTCAATGATCTCACCCAATTGAGGGCTCAAATACTATCAGTTATAGCTATGAAGGGGAGAATCGACATGAGCGGTCTTAGGAAGTTCCTGAACAGAACCCTTTTCTCAGTTCAGATAGGGGTTGACAGGATAAGAAGTGCCATAAGGTCCATAGTTGAATTTTTGGCAAAAAACGAGCTCATATACATAAAAAATGAGATGATGACGCCCACTTTGCTGGGAAAAAGGACATCAGAGCTTTACATAGATCCAGTATCAGCTATCATGATGAGGGATTCCATTGAGAGGGCGTCGGTTTTGCTATCATCAGGAAGATTGGATGAGCTGGAGTCATGCTTGTTCCAGACTCTCTCATTTCTGCCCGATATGCCCCAAATAAGTGTGGTTAGAGGGGAGGAGTTCAGCGAGGAGGAATTTGATGCACTTATTCCAATTGAGAGACTTCCAATAAGCTCTTATGCGGATATAATCAGGGCTATAAAGTCTTATTATGTCCTCAAATCTTGGATTGAGGAGATGAGAGAGGGGGAGATTGAGAAGAAGTTTGGAGTTGAGCCAGGAGATCTTCACAGGTTTGTTGAGACGGCATCATGGATGCTTTACTCCTTCTCCGAGATATCAAGGCTTTGCGGGAAGGAGGACTTGGCAAGGTTCCTCCGCGAGGAATCCATGAGAGTTCAGTATGGCATAAGAAAGGACCTTATAGAGCTTGTTAAGCTCGAAGGAGTTGGAAGAGTGAGGGCCAGGGCTCTTTATAGGTCGGGTTTTGTCTCCATAAGGGAGATAGCAAGGGCAAAGCCTGAAGATCTGATGAGAGTTCCCGGAATAGGGGAGGTTTTAGCCAAAAGGATAATTAATGATGCCAGGAGGAGGATCAACAATGCCAGTTCACCCGATAGAAAATAGGTATGGAAGCAGGGAGATGAGGAGTATATTCGAGTATGATAATAAGATAAGGACAATGGCAAGAGTTGAAGCTGAACTGGCAAGAGTTGAAGCTGAACTTGGCATAATACCAAGAAAAGCTGCTGATGCGATAAGCAAAGCTGCTGAAATGATTACAGCAGACCTTGTAAAGGAGGAGGAGAGGAAGACAAAGCACGAGACAATGGCGCTTGTGAGAGCATTATCAAAGCTTGCAGGGGAATACGGTGAATATGTGCACTATGGAGCGACATCAAACGATATACTTGATACTACGATGGCAATACAGCTCAAGGAGGCATCAAGGATCATAATTTCAAGGATGATGGAGCTTACTGAAGCTATCATAAAGAGAGGAAGAGAGAGCTTAAATCTAGTATCCCTTGGAAGGACTCATGGAATGGCTGCAATACCAATGCCCTTCGGCTTCAAGTTCGCCCTCTGGGCCTCTATAATGAGGAGAAATATGGAGAGATATGAAATAGCTTGTAAAAGGGCTGCAAAGGGAAAGTTCAGCGGGGCCATAGGGACGATGGCCTCCCTGGGAAGCATTGGAATGGAGGTACAAAGAAAGCTGATGGAGAGACTTGGACTTGAGCATGAGGAGATAACAACACAGATAGTCCCAAGGGATGAGCTCTGCGAGCTCCTGCTCACAATGGCCCTCATATCCTCCACCCTTGAGATGATGGCAAATGAGATAAGAAACCTTCACCGCTCAGAGATAGCTGAGGTAACAGAGCCCTTTGAGGAGGAACAAGTTGGATCGAGCACGATGCCCCACAAGGTAAATCCGATAAACAGCGAAAAGGTCTGCGGTCTAGCTAGAGTGATGAGGGGCATTGCATTAGCCTCTCTCGAGAACATCGTGATAGAGCATGAGAGGGATCTGACAAACAGCTCTGTTGAGAGGGTGATAGTTCCCGAAGCCTTCCTTCTTCTTGAGGAGCAGTTGATAACACTAAACTATGTTGTGAGAAACATGAAGCTGAACAGCGATGCGATGAGGGAGAACATAGATAGGACAAAGGGGTTCATAATGTCAGAGAGAGTGATGATGGAGCTTTCAAAAACTCTGGGAAGACAGAGAGCTCATGAAATTATAAGAAGAATCTCCATGGAAGCAATGAGAAAGAACATGACCTTCAAAGAAGCTCTCCTAGAGAGTGATGTAATTAAATATCTGGCTCCGGAAAAAATAGAGGAGCTAATGAGACCTGAAAACTATCTTGGAGCAGGAAAGGAGATTGCTAGAATGGTATTTGACTCCGTTGAGGAGTTTTTAAGGAGAAAAAGGGATTCAATTTGAGCATTGCCTTGAGATTTCTCGGAGGAGCTAGGGAGATAGGAAGATCCTGCATAGAGCTTGAGATGAGAAATGGCAGGATGTTGCTGGATTCAGGCATAAACTTGGGCTCCGGGGATAGAAACCCAATTGAGCCATCGGGGAAAGTTGATGCTCTTCTCCTGACTCATGCTCATCTTGATCACTCCGGCCACTCTCCTGAGATCGTTAGATCTCACGATTGCCCCATCTTCTCCCTTCCTCCTACCAAGGATCTCTCAGAGCTTCTACTTCTTGATCTACTTAGCTTGACCCCGAAGGATGAGAGAACCTTTTCTCATGAGGATGTCATGTATCTGAGGAAAAAGGAGAAACTTGTCAGCTATGGGATCCCTTTTTCATTCAGAAACGCAGAGATAACATTCTTTGATGCTGGACATGTGCTGGGAAGCGCCATGATATACATAAAGTTGGATGGAAAGAGGTTGCTTTACACCGGGGATATAAATCTCACGAATACTAGGACTGTGAGAGGTGCTCAGCTGGACCTGCCAGAAGTGGATTACCTGATAATAGAGTCCACATATGGGGGAAATTCGGATGTACATCCCTCCAGGAAGAAGGTGGAGAGGAAATTTGTGATGGACATAGAGAAGGTGATAGAGTCCGGGGGTAAGGTTCTTGTGCCCGTTTTTGCCTTGGGAAGAGCCCAGGAAGTTCTTCTCACGTTGATAGATCACATGGATTCAGGAGTTCTACAAAAGGTCCCGATATTTGTGGATGGCATGATAAGGGAGGTGAATAAAATCTATACAATACACTGGTTCTGGCTCAGGCCAGAGCTTAGAAATAAGATAAGAGCTCTGAGAAAGAGCCCCTTTGACCACCCATATGTCGATGAGGTCAGGGATAGGAGGGAGATTGCTGATATAAACGAGCCTTATATTGTGATCACTACATCAGGCATGATGCAGGGAGGGCCTGTTCTGGACTACCTAAAGCACATAGGAACTGATAGGAGAAATTTGATATATCTGACTGGATATCAAGTAAAGGGAACTCTGGGAAGGGAGATATTGGACGGAAAGAGGGATATCACCCTTCCAAGAACTGGTGAGATGGTGCACATAGAGGCTGATGTAAAATTCGCTGATTTTTCGGCTCATGCCGATCAAGTTAATCTGTTGAGATTCATCTCCTCCATTAAGGGACTGAAGGAGGTTTTTCTTGTCCATGGAGAGGAGGAAAAAATGATTGATCTTGAAAAGAAGATAGAAGAAAAGGGAATAGCTGTTTATAAGCCATCTCTGGGAGAACTTGTCAAATTATGAAAAAGCTGAGCACGTAATAGCTTGGTATTACATCCGACTCTCTTACTTTTTATTTATCCGTGGAAATTATTTACCGATGACGATGAAAAGCGTTGAAGTGCAGAAAAGAGGAATATCAGGCATAATAAGGAGGCTTCTTTCCATATTCTCCAAGAAGAAAAAGGTGGTTCTTGGCATATATGGACCTGTTAACTCAGGGAAGACCACCTTGGCAAATAAGATATCGAGGGATTTCGCAGGGATAAGCGTAGGATCTGTGAGCAGAATACCGCATGAAACCAGAAGGATACAATGCGTTGAAAATGTAGAGATAAGAGTTCCTGGAGGAGGCAAGCTTCTCATGGACATAATAGATACTCCGGGAATAGCCACAAAGGTCAGCTACAGGACATTTCTAAGATATGGAATGAAAAAGGAGGAAGCAGTAGAGAGGGCTAGAGAGGCTGCTCTTGGTGTTATTGAGGCCATAAAATCACTAGATAGGGTGGATATAGCCCTTTTGGTTGTGGATTCAACAAAGGATCCGACTTCTCAGGTGAATTTTGTGATAGCAGGAAATCTGAAGTTCAGGGGAATACCCTATATAGTTGTGGCGAACAAGATAGATCTTCCTTATTCAAAGCCCGAGTCCGTTGAGAAATCTTTCCCAGAGGATATAGTAGTTCCAATATCAGCTCTAACAGGTGAGAACATAGAGCTTCTCTACGAAAAGATATATGAGGTGGCAAGGAGATGAGGCTTGTAATTCTGGGGAAGGTGAAGGAGAGGGATATAAAAGAGGCCATTAAGATGGCTGAAAAAGATGTAGTCATAATGGACAGAGTTGGCCCTGATGTCCATGCTAAGCTCATAGAGGTTATGATGAGCAGAGTTGGCCCTGATGGGGCAGCTGATGTGGAGATGGATTCTATGGGTCCTGAGGGACCTGTCATAATTTGGAGGAGAGGTTCTGTAAAAGTGAGAAAAACTTCAAGGAGAATTGAGATCTACAGGTGATCATCTTGGTCTTCAAGGTGATGGTCAGGTGTCCTGAGTGCCGGTTTTCCAGGATCCTGAGGGATCCCTCTGAGATAGTGGATACATGCCCCTCCTGCGGGGGGAATAAGCTTGAGTACATAGCCTTCTGGTCCGTGGAGAAGAGGAATAAAAAGAGAAAAACAAAAGAGAGCGCTGAGAAAATTAATAAGACTTTCATTGGGCCAGCAATGAGGCTTGAGGAGGAGGGAACATGGGAGATAGACCTTGATAGGATCATGAAGGAGGATGTAAGTATAGTTGAAGAGGAAGATGGTGAATACTCCTTCTTCTTCAGGATAGATTCAGATAAAAATAGGAAATAGTCAGCCTCTGCTGGGTATAAAGCAGGATGCCCAGGAACCATCCCTGGATATAAAAGTCAGCTCGCAGCCCCTAATGGAGGATAGATTAACGTGAATTTCAAGACTTTTGTTCTGCTCTAAGCGTAGATTTAGCTCCTCTACTCTTTCAACCTTTCCTCCACATCTTGTGATCAACATCATCAAGTCCACTGCATTTGTTCCATTATTTTTTAGTATAATTTTATTATCATTAACTTCTTTTATAAAGAAACTTCTTTCCTGCTTCATGCCGTGGTAGAGTAGGAAAAAAGCCAAGAGAGATAAAAACAAGATGGAGGAGACTATGAGAGGTTTCAAACCGATCCCTCCATTTTTGTTGGGATTGATCTTCTCAAGAAGGACTCAAATAGAGGATCGAAAAGCATTGAGAGCTCATTCCTCAGATATAGATAGCTTGGCTCCCCTTCCTCCACTCCAAAAATCGCCTCTTTTCCGTTACAAACCCCGAATATGGATTTATTTCTCACCTTCCTTATCACCAGATTTTTCTCCTTGAGCTCATCAACAAGCTTGTTGTCCAGATCCACCAAAATTATGGCTTTTTTCCCTCTTTTTATCCTATCAACTAGATTTCTGCATGGAAATGAGATTCTGGTTGGGATCAATATTCTCAGGTCAGAGCCCCTCGATAGAATCCATTCTAAGACAACTGGAACTGATTTCCCGCTTATCTTGATCGCATCCGGGAGACAATCCCTCATCAAATCAACTAAAAGAGGGCTATCAGATATCTCAGAGAAAACAGACCAAACCCTTATTATATCGTCTATTTTCTCCTGAATTTCCATAAAAACCATCTCTATGAGGCTTTTTGCTGTATATCTCGCTGGTCTTCCTCCAGTGGATTTCACAAAACCCCTGTCTGCCAAAGGTTTTATTATTTTATATACTGTTTTAATTGGAATATTGGAGGCTCTTGATATCTCAGCTATGCTTAGAGGCCTATCTGAGGAGCTCAAAGCAACAATTATCTTTTTTTCAGCCTTATTCAGCCCTAATCTATTGAGAAGATCCTCCATTGCTTATTCCCTTATTATATTAGCTACTATCCTATTGTCCTTTATCTTGAGCACTCTTGCCCTCACTGTCTCGCCGGGATCAGATGCTCCATTCACTATTACCTTCATTCCCATGTAGCTTCCTATTCCCTCCCCTCTCCTCGTAACTGAGGTCACTAGAACTTCTATTTCGTCCCCTGGCTGCACTATTTGCTTTTCCTCTCTGTTAAAGGGAGTTCCATAGACGAGGCCCGTGGCCTTCCTTCCAAGATTTCCTCTCCAACTGGAAAAGACGTCCTCATTTTTTGGATTCTTTCTGGGCATCTAAGCTTCCTTAAACCCAAATCCTTATTAACTTTACTGTCTATTTAAATGAGATCTTTATATATTTATTTTTGTTTAGTGAAAATGTAGTTTTTATTCTGTTGAACCCCAGATTCATATGATCTTCTCTGGGAGAGCTGGGATCTACGAGCTATCATCCAGCATAAGGCTGAGAGCAGAGAAAGCAGATGAACTGAGGAAAGTAAGGGGGAAATTATCTCCTTCTGTCCTTAGGGATGTCTCCTCAAGGTTCCTCATAACAGTTGGGGATAGGGTCCTGAGGTCTGTAATCTCAGCAGGCTTGAGGCCAGATGTGTGCATATTTGACATGAAGGAGGAGAGAAACTTCATAGGGCCTCCCCAAATCTCGGGCTTCCTTCTTCTGAGCACTAGGAATGAGAGAGGAACCATATCTAAGGATGCCTGGATCTCCGTCAGAGATGCGATAATAATGGCCTCAAGGGGCATAAGAACAGCCGTGCTGGTTGAAGGAGAGGAGGATCTGCTCGGTTTTCCAGCTGTCATAATGGCCCCTGAGGGATCATATGTATTGTATGGCCAGCCAAGAGAGGGAATTGTCCATGTTTTGGTCAGCGAGGATGTAAGGGATGAGGCCATAAAGCTTATTTATGAGTTATTTGAGGTCATCTAGTCTCTGTGCATCAAGTGGTGTCTTATTATCACGAAGGGATGTCCCTTAAAGTATCTAACTTCAGATGCAGACAGAACTGCTTTTCCAGTAGCTAGAACTTTGTCCTGCTTGTTGACAACTATGACCTCGCTGTTTGGCCTTATTTTGGGATCTAGTTCCTCGACAAAATCGGAGAAAACAGTAGTTCCTTTGGCAACTTCATCCTCATACTCCCTCTTCACCACAACTCTGCATGCAGGCCATGGGAGCATCTTCACCAGAAGCTCAGCCCCTTTTAATGATGGGATGAAGAAGCAATCCTGAGGCCTTATGAACCCGATTCTGACATCATCGCTGTAAACATCCCTTGGCATTCCAGTCCTTCTTGACCTCCTCACCTTCAGGTTCTTGAAAACCTTTGCTGCCTCGACTCCAAACTGATATGAGATTATGTTGTATATCATCTCCTCATCCGATGGCTCATCCTCCACCTCCTCATCCATTGAGACAGTTTGGCCGAAGGGAAATGTATACTTCAGCCCAAGCGGGACATTGCCGTAGATAGATGTCCTGAAGTATCTTTCAGCCTCAATTCTTCTCACTATTTTCCTAGCCCTTAGGACTTCAGGCCTTATCAGGGTCTCGGGCCCGCTGTAAAACACAGCACTTCTCTTTGTCACTGGTTCTCTCTCCTCAAGCTCATCTCTATACTTCCATAAGGTGTGTAAAAGAGCTTTAAGAAGCTTTGGATGAGCTCTAGCTCTTTCCTGAACTAAGTTCCAAAGCCATCCCTCTCTTATAGCCGTTCTTATCTTCCTCATCTCCTGAATGCTCACATAAAGATTGTGAATTGAAATTATCCTCTCTCTTTCCCCTTTTTCCATCTCCTTTACCTCTTTGACTGAGTACTTTGAGCAAATAGGACAACTGCATGGGAACTCCTCAAGCTCATCCAGGGGTATGGTCCTCTCGGGAGTCATGTACCTTCCCTCAGCCGCATAAAGAGCATAGGATGCTGAATCAAAGGTGTCAGCTCCAAGTGCAACAAATAGGGAGAAGCTTGATGGAAGACCTATGCCCCAGAAGTGAACTGGCTTATTAGGCTGAAGAAATCCTCTAACTTTCATGAGCAAATCCGCCTGCATCGTGAAGTTATATTCTTCAAGCGCCACTTTTATGGATCCAACACCGTAGTAATCAAATCCCAGCTCAGCTATCCTTTTTGCTGACTCGTATATAAGATCATCATATGGTCCTCCCTGCGGAGTGCCGAGCCACAGAGTTCCCTTAAGCTCTTCTGATATCGATTTCCACTCAATGGCATGATCTATAGTTGTTTTAACTCCCTTCTCAGCCTCTTTTCTGCTGATGTCGGAGGACATTGGCACATCCAATATTGTCCCTATGTCAGAGCCTATTGCATGCTGGAATCTGATTATCTCCCTGTTGCTTATCTCAATTCCCCCATACCTGTACAGTTGATAAGCCCCGGAATCGGTCATTATTATGCCATCAAAGCCTATTGCAGAGTGGATTCCGCGTTTCAGGGCTTCCTCCCTCATTTTTTCATTTTTATAAATTATGTATGAATTTGTTATTATTGCCTCAACGCCTATTCTTTTCATCTCCTCCGGCGTCACAACGGGCTTATTGGGATTGAATACAGGAAAGAAGTTGGGCAACAGCAACTTTCCGCTCTTCGTGCTCAGCTCAGCAATTCTAGCTGAAGCATCCCTTCTTCTTATCCTAAGGCTTGACATAAACTACCTCTTGTGACGTCCTCTCCCAACTAAATTCGGGAGCTTCCAGCTTTTCCTTCAGGCTTCATAGGTCGCCCTCCAGCCCATTTTGCTGGAAGCATGCATGAGGTTCCAGCGTTCGCCTGGGGCTTTGCGCCTCCAGTCACATCTGCTGGTTCGAGGGGCATCACAACTCCCCCATCCCATGCGTCTCATTAACACATGGGCTATATGTGACCACCCTTTCGGAACATCCGATTTAAGGCCTACTCCATA
>ERZ1669248.328-NODE-328-length-24935-cov-5.704461_pt1 | contig 24935 bp, 23 predicted proteins | sample MGYA00579296_ERZ1669248 | MGnify/ENA primary metagenome ERZ1669248 (study PRJEB41166, sample SAMN08046057) | hot springs metagenome | biome: hot spring; feature: neutral hot spring; material: thermophilic sediment; isolation source: thermophilic sediment from...
GTCATGCGGATAGCGGGCAGCTGGCCAGGCTCAACCAACACCGCGCCGCTGGGGCTTATTTGATAGGTTTGTTTGGCGCCTTTTAAGGCTTCGACCACAGCAGCGGATTCCTTCGGCCCCAAATTGGTATACAAAGGCACCAAACTCGGCTTTTGCCCCCACAAGAAAAAACCCACCATAAAGGCAATGGTAGCCGCCAGCGCCACCAAAATAAGCAGCTGGCGAAAGCTTGTGGATTGGGTAATGCCATCCATTTGCTGCACCCAGCTCGGCGTTTGCGGCTCAGCCAGAGGGGTGGGGGTTAATAGACCCGGGGTCATTGAATTTTGCGCCATGATTTTTTATCCCGCGTTAAATGGGCATATTCAACACGTCTTGATACGCCTGTACCAAGCGGTTGCGCACTTGCAAGGTGGCATTAAACCCGAGCGAGGCTTTTTGGCCGGCCAGCATCACTTGGGTTAAGTCCACCGCCGGATCGCCCAGTTCAAAGCGGGTTTTAAGATTTGATGAGGTTTGCTGCAAGTCATTAACCTGCCCAATGGCGCGGGTCAGCAAGGATGAAAACGAATCACCCGCCACAGGCGGCACCTCGGCTGGTGCGTTGATGCGCTGCTCCGCCTGCACCCGCATCATCCGCATTTGCGATAAAATTTGATCGACAGACATGCCGTTACTCATCTTGCCCCCCTGCGCTTTATGGCCGACACAATCCCGAAGGATTTTGCTACTAAAGAGCTACAAGCAGGGTTTGTGCCAATCGCAACATTTAGGCGAGCCCATCGTCCGCATCCATGCGCGCAGCAAGCTGATATTTCCTGATTTTTTCAACCAGTGTTGTGCGGCGTATCCCCAATTGGCGTGCCGCTTGTGCCACCACCCCCTGATGCTGCGTTAACGCTTGTACGATCCATGCTTGCTCAATAGCTTCAAGCAAGGCTTTTAAATCAAAGCCCGATTCAGGCAATTGGCATACGCACTGCTCTAACGCCAAGAGATCGGTCGGCAAATGCCATGCAGCGGCTAAATCACGAGACGCGGGCGGCACTAATAGCCCGGCGGCAAACATATCGCGCGGATCGACATCCCCCAAAACACCCGCCGAAGCCAAAGCCCCAGCCTTGGCGGGCTCAGCAGTTGGCATTGCTGAGGGCGCGGGAACGGGCACGGCAGTTAGCTTAGAACTTAGTTCAGGCGGCAGCCAATCGGCGGGCAACTGGCTGCGTAATTTTTCAGGCAATTGCGGCAAATCCACGGTTTGCTCGGGATACAAAATGCCCAAGCGCTCAATCATATTGCCCAATTCGCGCACGTTCCCCGGCCAAGGCAACACCGCCAAAGCCGCCTTAGCGGCAGGGGTTAACCGCGCCACCGGCCGCCCTTCCCGCATAAAGCGCTGCCCTAATGCCTCAATAATGAGGGGAATATCAGCGCGCACCGCCCGCAGGGGGTAGGTTTCCAGCGGAAACACATGCAGCCTGTAATATAAATCTTGCCGAAAACTGCCCTCGGCAATCCGCGTTTCTAAATCTCGATGAGTGGCTGCGATGATGCGTACATCGGCATTTAAAGTTTGCCGCCCGCCCACGCGCTCAAAACTGCGCTCTTGCAACACACGCAAAATTTTTACCTGCATCGGCAAGGGCATATCCCCGATTTCATCCAGAAATAAGGTGCCGCCTTCCGCCAACTCAAAGCGCCCTGGCCGCGCACTAATCGCGCCGGTAAAGGCGCCTTTTTCATGGCCGAATAATTCCGACTCCAATAAATCGGCCGGTATCGCCCCACAATTAATTGGTACAAAGGGCTTGGCTGCGCGGTGCGATAAGCGATGAATCATGCGCGCTATCACCTCTTTACCCGTGCCCGATTCACCCAAAATGAGCACCGTCGCATCGGTGGGCGCCACCTGTTCAATTTGCGCCCGCAATTGCCGCATGGCCGGGGTATCCCCCACCAAACCTTGGCCGGCAGACATTAACTGCGCCCCGCGCCAACGGCTTGTTAAGCGATTCACCACCGACTGCAAACCCGCCAACGTGCAAGGCCAACTTAAACTCGCAAATGGCGCGGTGGGCAACCCCAGCCATCGCGGGCAATCCGTATCAATCACCACCCACGGATAAGGCCTAAACGCCCGATCATTTAAGTGTTCAGCACAGGCATCGCCCCCGCAAAATCCGGCAATAATGGGGCGATCATCGGGCTCATCGGCCCGGGCGTCATTCGCCACGGCCTGCACACCGAGCAACTCAAGCCAAGCGGTTAAATCAGCCACCCGCTCTTCCGGCACATCCACAACAACCCGCAGCTTAAGATCAGACATCGTGCATCGCTCACAAAAAAGGGTACGCCCATAATCCCATGCGCAAGAATTCGCCCCCAACGCCTGCGGATTTTAACCATAAAACCCAACCCTAACGGCCGCCGCTCAAGCTGTCAAAATTTTGTCAGCAGAAACTACCAACCCGCTCCCATTTTTGCCTACCGATTCACCTTAAAGTGCCCTATTGTATTAACGCAACCGACCATAGGCTTCGAGTTAACCCCCAGACACAAACCCAGAATTTCGCCCCGCAGAGGAAGCCCGCGCCATGCAGATTGACCGCGCACTCACCGCTATCACAACCCAACTGCACGGCGTGCCTCTAAAATCAGGCCAAACCCTTGCCGCCATCGTGCTCAAAGCTGATGCCGCAACCGGCAAAGCCTTGCTTTCACTGGCGGGCGGGCAAGTCGCAGTGCAAACCAACCAAGTGCTCACAGCGGGTAGTGCCATTCGCCTCACCGTGAAAGATGCAGGCCCACCGCTGGTGCTAACCCTCGCCAAGCAAACAGCCGGCGAGGCATTGAATCATGCCCCCGTACCCAATCTGGCAACCAACCGAGCGATTAACTTAACACCCAACCAACCCAGCCATCGAACCCTGATCCAAACCTTAGCTGGCCAATTATTCCAAAGGCTTAGTACCGCACAAACTGAGCCCGCAGCAAGTGGCAGCCCACCAACGACCGCAAGCAGTAGCCAAGCCCCTAGCACTTTGGCGCCCGCTTTGCCACCCCAATTGCGCGCCGTGCTCACCTCAATTGACGCCCTGCTCGCGCCCAATAAGCCCAACGCCCGTGAACCTGCGGGTACACGCCTAGGCGAGCAAAATCTGGGGAAAGAATTAGCGCGCTTAGTCGCCACATTAAGCCTGCCCGCCGCATCGCCCGCCACAACCAGCGCCCCGCTGCCGCCGAATCTTAAAGATGAACTGCACCGCGCCGCCCAGCAAATCAAGCAAGCCGCCACACTAGATACCCTCAAAAGCACCCAACCCAAAGCCCAAACCGAGCAAGCAGCCCACAGCCAGCCCACCCCTGCCGAGGCTAGTACAAAAGCAAGCCCGCCCAACCCCAGCGAAGCCAGCCTGCAAGCCACGCTAGACCAATGGCTCAACCGGCTGGATGTGAGCCAGCTGCGCACCGCACTGCAACAACTCCAAGGCCAGCCCGCTTGGATGCTTGATGTGCCTGTATTGATCCGCGATCAGCCCCAACGGCTGCAACTAGCCATTTCTGAAGACAACACCCACCCCGAAAACCCGGCAAACCACAGCACATGGCAGCTGGATTTCGCCCTCAATTTACCCAAACTCGGCGCATTGCACGCCAGCTTGCGCCTAACGCTACGCCAGCAAAACCAAAACGATTTAACTGTGCGCCTCTATGCCGATACCCCCCAGGCACAAACTGAGCTTACAACCCCAATCAACGAACTGGCCGAGCATCTGCGCGCCGCAGGCTTAACCCCTCGTGAACTTGCCATCTACCTAGGCCCGCCGCCCGCCGTCGTAACGCAACGCCTAAAGCCCAATCCCACCTATCTTGGCGAACATCAATTCGAGGCAAGGGTGTAGCATGGCGAAAAATCAACCCAAATCGCCCAAAAACCATGGCAAAATTACCCGCGCCGTAGCCCTTAAATACCAAGGCACCGACCTGCCCACTGTCGTGGCCACCGGCCAAAACCTGATCGCGCAAGAAATAGCCCGACGCGCTGATGACGCCCAAATCCCACTCATAGAAGACCCAAAGCTTGCCCAAGCGCTCGCCCAGCTCGACCTAGGTGACCACATCCCTGAAGCGCTATTTCGCGCCGTAGCCGAGGTATTAAGTTATGCCCTGTATGTCAGCGGCAAACACGAAGCGGTGCTCAAACGCGCCGAGCAAACCCGTGCCAGCGCCACAGCAGCCGATAAAAATCAAACCGATGATTGAAACAAAACCACCCTGATTCAGCACAGGGCAAGAGCGGAATAAGCGGTATTTGCCGCAATTAACGCGCTCATAACAAAGCGTTTGAGCAGTGCTGGTCAAGCAAATGAAATGCTCGCTGCAAAGAAATGCCCCTCGCAGGGGCGGCCTAGGGACGGCCTAGGGACGGACTAGAGACGGGCTTGGGGCAAGCTTGGGTTCGTAGCGCGAGGGGGTAGCCACCGCCATGTTTGCCGCGCTTGTTTAACTCAGCTTGCCATAAATAACGCGGGTGAGGGCACCCTGCGCTGCGCTTTTACAGCACTTCGGCGGCGTGCTCCGCGAGGCGTGAGCGCTCACCCCGAGCGAGGGTGATGTGCGCGCCGTGTGGCCAGCCTTTGAAGCGATCGACCACGAAGGTTAAGCCCGAGGTGGTTTCAGTTAAATACGGCGTATCAATTTGCGCTACGTTGCCCAAGCACACCATTTTTGTACCAGGCCCCGCGCGTGTGATGAGTGTGCGCATTTGTTTGGCGGTTAAATTTTGCGCCTCGTCGATAATCACAAACTTGTTTTGAAAGGTGCGCCCGCGCATGAAGTTAAGCGAGCGGATTTTTATGCGCGAGCGCAGCAAATCGTTGGTCGCCGCGCGCTCCCAGCCACCGCCGCTGCTGGCATCGGTTTTGGCTAAAACCTCAAGGTTATCCATTAAGGCGCCCATCCAAGGGGTCATTTTTTCTTCTTCGGTGCCGGGCAAAAAGCCAATATCTTCGCCCACGGGGATGGTGACCCGCGTCATGATGATTTCGGAGTAGCGGTTTTTCTCCAACGTGAGCGCCAAGGCCGCAGCCAAGGTGATTAAGGTTTTGCCTGTGCCGGCTTGGCCAAGCAGGGTCACAAAATCGACATCTGGGTTCATGAGGTGGTTAAGCGCAAAGCTCTGCTCCCGATTGCGCGCATTAATACCCCACACGGATTGCCGCTCATGCTGAAAATTAATGGCACTTTCCACCACAGCCGAACCATCGGCATCAATCTCGCGCACGATGCCGGAAAATGGTGTGGCACCCTCAATAAACACGCACAAATTCACATACCAGTCAGCCGTTTGCGGCCCGCGCACCCGATAAAAAGCGCGGCCTTCCTCTTGCCACGATTCCAGTGCTTTGCCGTGGCTTTCCCAAAAATCGGCCGCCAAAGGCACAATGCCGCTGTGCAGCAGCGATACGTCATCGAGCACCTGATCATTGTGATAATCCTCAGCTTTAAGGCCAAGAGCCGTCGCCTTAATGCGTAAGTTGATATCTTTGGATACCAAAATAACATCGCGATCCACCACCCGGTGGCGCAAGGCGAGGGTGACCGCCAAAATCTGATTATCGGGGCGCCCGCCGGGCATGCCTGCGGGCAAATCGAAGGTTTCAATTGCGGTTTGCAGATACAAACGCCCAGCCACAAGGCCGCGCTCATTATTCTTCGATAACAACGGGCTATGGATCGGCAAGCCCTGATTAATATTGGCTAAATCGGCATCTTGCAATAAATCATCCAAAAACCGGCTAACTTGGCGCACATTACGCGCCGTTTCTGTGGTGCCTTTTTTACCGTTATCCAACTCTTCAATCACAACCATGGGCAGATAAATATCGTGCTCCATGAACCGAAAGATCGATGTCGGGTCGTGCATTAATACGTTGGTATCGAGCACAAACAGGCATTGTTTTTGGCGGGTGTTGTTAATCATTAAACGCTAAGCCTCCTAGGCAACCGGAAATTTACCTTCAACCTCAACTCATCAAACCAAATTGTTAGCGGCATGAATGGCGGCAAGCACCGCCTCTGCGTGGCCATCCACCTTCACCTTGCGCCACTCGGCATGCAAAACGCCATTGGGCGTAATCAAAAACGTGCTGCGCTCAATGCCTTCAAAAGTTTTGCCATACATATTTTTGGTGCGAATCACATCAAATAAGCGGCTTAGCGATTGATCGGTATCCGCTATTAACGGGAAACTTAAACCCTGTTTTGCACAAAATTTGGTATGGCTTGCCGCATCATCGTTGGATACACCCACCACCGCGGCAGGGCAAGCGGCAAATTCGGGTAATAACCGCTCAAAATCTCGCGCTTCGGTGGTGCAGCCCGGCGTACTATCACGCGGGTAAAAATACAGCACCAACCATTGGCCAAGATAGGTTTGCTCATTAATAAAAAGCCCCGCCGCAGTTTCTCCACGGAAGGGCTTAATTTTTTCGTTCAGCTTCAGTTGCGGCATTAAGCCATTCCTTAGTTAGGGTTCAAAATTAAAATGTGCGCTCCGGCTCAATCGCCGCATCTAAATTCAAGGTATCGCACAAATCAAAAAAATCCGACTTAAATTGCCCCAAATGGCAGCGGGCAGGGAGTTCAATCTGCGCGCGCAGTTGAATTAAACGCTCACTGCTGCGGGCAGGGCGATAGGCGCGGGTTGATATATCGCGCAAAACCACCTCCTGCTTGGCACAAAACCGCGTAATGGCAGCCAGCATATCGGCCGACTCAAGCCCAATGGCATCTAATATATACGGCAATACCGGCTCGCGTTCTGCCGCGGTTTTTTCATGCTGTACTTGAATTTCAAGCGTTTGGCTGCGCGCAAATTCACGCAAAACCGATTCCACTCGCGTCACACGGTCCCAGTTACCGGCAATTCGCAGGGCAAAAACAACCCGCTGCTCAAACGCCATGAAATGACTATCGAGCGTTCGGCATTGCTGCTGCTGGATTAACCCTAGTAAATCAGCCAATTGCGATGCGCTAAGCTGGCCGAATAAATTAACGATCAACTGTGTTTGCATCATGGCATGAGGTTTGAGTAAATTTGATGACATGTCTTTGATTCTAGCAGCCCAGCGCACCTAAGGCACAGCTGATTGCAGCGCTCAAACAAACCTGATGGATCAGTCTATTAGCACTTTACTATATTAAGCAGGCTTATTCTTGATGAACTAAATCAGTTTGTCAGAGTTTACTAATACAGTAACAATGTGTTCGCTAATAGTTAGAAACAACAAAACGGGGTAAGTCTAATGCGTAATTTATTGAAAGCATCGGTGTTAGGTGTGGCCATTATGTCCCTTTCCGGTTGCGGCTTTTTGTCGATCAAAGACAAACTGGATCCTCAGGCCATGGATGTCTATAGCGGCATGTATGATCGCTTTGTGAGCAGTGGCGGGGATTTGGGCGCAGCGACCGTGTGGCGCATGGAGGTCGATAAAGGCCTAGGCCCTGATGACATTAAAAACAGCATTGAGTCTGCCTCGGTTGGTACCGGCTTGAAGAACGTGGGTGAAATGCCTTTGTCCAAGCAGCTGGAGCTTGAAACCGGCAAACCCCAGCGTTATTTGATGATTTATCAATATTGCAGCCCATCCATCGCGCGCCAAGCCACCGATTGGAGCCCGTACTTTGCCGCTTACCTGCCTTGCCGCATCGCCGTTGTTGAAGATAAAGAAGGCCGTTACTGGTTGTATGGCCTAAATATGGATATGTTTGTGCATGGTGGCAAAGAGTTCCCCGAGCCGTTCAAATCTAACGCGCAGCACGTTCGTGACTCTATGTACAAAATGATGGAAGCAGGCGCCCACGGCGGTTTCTAATAGAGAGCCTCAAGTTACCCTGCTTTGTACGCTGGGTGCTGTTAGGCTAATCGTTAAAACCTCGGCAAAGCCGAGGTTTTTTATGATTAAAAATAAAACTCAAAGCCTATCAGCAGCCGATCAAAACAAAAAAACCGCCCAAATGGGCGGTTTTTCATGCAACTAAACTGCAGCCAATCAGCTGGGTGAGTGCTTCTTCTGAATCACTTCTAAATCCAGCATCGGTGAGCTGTTGTGGCAATAATCGCGGGAAAACTCCAACAAATCTTCCATCGCCGGCAAACGGAACTTGTGCCGTTGGCGCACAAACGAAAAATCACGGAATAAACGCGGTTTCAAAGGCACCGCCTTGAGCAATCCCAATTTAAGCTCTTTAGTAATACCCGAAGAGGACACAATCGATAAGCCCATGCCCGCTTGCACCGCACCTTTAATCGCCTCGGGGCTGCCAAGCTCCATGCAGACCTCCCAACCTTCGGAAAAGCCGTGATCAATCATGTAATTGAGCACCATTTCCCGCGTACCCGAACCTTCTTCGCGGCAAATAAAATCGTAGGTCATCAGCTGTTCAATCGCCAAAGACTCCGCGCCAGCTAAGGCATGATCGGGTGGCATAATAACCACGAGCTCATCGCGACGGCAGGTTTCAACTAATAAGTTTTTATTACTGATCGTGCCTTCGACAATGGCTAAATCAACCACATTGTGCTCAACCATCGCCACCACGGACTCGGTGTTGCCGACTTTCAAGCGGATAGCCAAATCGCGGTGCTTAACCCGAAATTTACCCAGCAAGGCGGGGAGCATATTTTCAGCAATGGTCATGCTGGCGCCCACATTCAAGGAGCCACCGACTTCACCGGTCATCTCTTTCACGCGACGATCCATTTCATCGTACAGCTCGAACATGCGCTCAGAGATTTCGTAAACCATGTGCCCCACATCGGTCAGCGTGACACGATTGTGCGTGCGATCAAACAGGCGGGTATCAAAATGCTCCTCTAATTGGCGCACTTGAAAAGTAACCGCCGGCTGAGTCATATGCAGGGCTTCGGCAGCCTTAGTGAAACTCAGTAAGCGCGCAACGGTGTTAAACACCTTGAGACGTCGATCAGCCATCCGAAAATCACCTTATTCGTTATTAATCACAATAGTGTATCAAGCCTATTTATCATTTGCGAACAACCTGACGCAAATTGGCAAAAAAACCTGCCTCCAAGTCGAGCCAACCAGTTGAAGAATTGGCATAAATCGTTATGCTTGAACCCTTAAACATCACAAGGACGAGAGATTATGCAAAGCCTCGGGAAAATCGCGCTGCTGTCTTTAATGGGCGCAAGTTTTGTGCTCGCCGCAACAGTGAGCCATGCTGACGATACGACTCGCATTTATAAGTGGGTTGATAAAAAAGGCGAAACTCATTTTAGCCAAATTCCACCCGCCCAAGGCGAGGTGAAGGAGATTAATCCTGACTTTGCCACACCCAGCGCATCCCCATCTAAAGCGTCTGAAAACCCGGACAAAGAAGCCGCCACCGAACCCCCCAAAGAGCCGCTAGCGCCCAACGCACCCATCACAGTTGTGAACAAAAAAGAAGCGGAAAAAGCCTGCCAAGCGGCGCAAGAACAAATTAAAACCTTACAAAACTCACAAAACCAGCTCATGACGCAAGAGGCCGACGGCAAGTATCGCGCGTTAACCCCCGAAGAAATTGCGAGTCGGGTTAAACAGGCACAAGACGTCGCTAACAAAGCCTGCATTAAATAAATGCTTAAACTTGACATCCCCGCCTAAAATTTGCCGTGCTTGCCGCGCAAAATCGCGGGGATCGTGGCAAAATAAATAGCGACAGTGTTCAAGCACTCGCATTCGTAGCATCGTTTAACGTAAAAATTCTATGCCTGCTTTTGAATTGATCGCTACCCGCTAATTTTTCTTTATTAATCCCCCCTCTGGACAAGTCCATGCGCACCTCGCAATTCCCACTCAGCACCTTAAAAGAAACCCCTACCGAAGCTGAAATCATCAGCCATCAACTCATGTTGCGGGCGGGCATGATTCGCCGGCTGGCGTCCGGTTTATACACATGGACACCGCTGGGCTTGCGGGTACTGCGCAAGGTTGAGCGGGTGGTACGCGATGAGATGGACGGTATCGGGGCGCTGGAATTGCTCATGCCCGCCGTGCAACCCGCCGAGTTGTGGCAAGAATCGGGGCGCTGGCAAAAATATGGTCCGGAGCTGTTACGGGTGAAAGACCGCCATCACCGCGAGTTTTGCGTGGGGCCAACGCATGAAGAGGTGATTACTGATTACACCCGCCGCGAGCTCAAAAGCTACCGCCAGCTCCCCCTGTGCTACTACCAAGTGCAAACTAAATTTCGCGATGAAATTCGCCCGCGCTTTGGCGTGATGCGCGCGCGCGAATTTATTATGAAAGACGCCTATTCATTCCATGCCGATGTTGCCTCCCTCAAAGCCACTTATCAGGCCATGTTTGATGCCTACAGCCGAATTTTTACCCGCTTAGGGCTTAAATTCCGCGCCGTTGAGGCCGACACGGGCTCGATTGGCGGCAATGGCTCACACGAATTTCATGTGTTGGCGGATTCCGGTGAGGATGCGATCGCCTATGCTACCCAAGGTGATTACGCCGCGAATGTCGAAATGGCACCCACCTTCCCCGCAGGCACGCCTCGCCCGGCCGCCACGGCTTTGATGACCCGCGTGGCGACACCGCACGCCAAAACCATCGACGAAGTGGCCGCCCAGCTAAATCTTCCCGCCCACCGCGTGCTCAAAACCCTGTTGGTACGCGGGCGGGCGGTGCCGGCCGTGGCGGTGGTGCTGCGGGGTGATCATGAATTAAACGATATTAAAGCGGCAAAACACCCGCTCATTGCCGATCCGTTTGAGTTCGTAGCGCCCGCCGAAGCGATTGCCTTAACCGGCGCAAATGTGGGTTCCATCGGCCCTGTGGGTTTGAGCATCCCCGTCATTGCCGATTATGCCGCCGCCGACTGCGCCAATTTTGCCTGCGGCGCCAACGAAGATGGCTGGCACCTTGTGGGCGTGAATTGGGAGCGTGATGTGCCTCTGCCGGAAACTGCCGATTTGCGCAATGCCGTGGAAGGCGATCCCGCGCCGAATGGCATGGGTACACTTGCGATTGTGCGCGGCATTGAGGTGGGGCATGTGTTCCAGCTCGGCAGCACATACAGCGCCGCGATGAAGTGTGAATTTTTGGATGAACAGGGCAAGCCTGCCACCGCGATCATGGGTTGCTACGGTATTGGGGTATCCCGCATTGTTGCCGCCGCCATTGAACAAAACCACGATACCAATGGCATTGTTTGGCCGGTGCCTTTAGCACCATTTGAACTTGCCATCGTCCCCATCAACGGTCATCGCGCCCCCGCCGTGCAAGCCGAAGCGGAACGGCTTGAAGCGGTGTTCACCGGTTTGGGGTACAGCGTGCTGCTTGAGGATCGCGGCTTGCGCCCGGGTGTCGCGTTCGCCGACATGGAGTTAATCGGCATCCCGCTGCGCATTGTGGTGAGCGAACGCGGCTTGGCGGCGGGTGAATATGAAACCCGCCTGCGCTGGGAGCGTGAAAATCACGCGGTTGCCGCCGCTGATTTACTGGCCTGGGTGCAGGGGAAACTTTCGGGCTAACGAAGGCGGCTCGGCGGCCTAGCCGCAAAAGCCAAAGCCCGCGCCACATGCGACCGCCGATTATTTCAAAATTAAATCAGCGAGGCGCACCGGCGTATTTTTTTGCACGGCAACAGCAACACAGCTGCCAATCACCTCATCCCAAAATTTCGGCGCCGCCCCAAAGCCCGGGCGCACGCTGCGCACCGATTCTTCGGTGATGACATCGCCGGCATTCAAATCGCGCACGAAGTAGAGCGAGCGGCGAAATTGCACATTGCCCTGTTCGCTGGATTTTCGGCCGTAATCGACTTGCCCTCGTGCCCGCCACGCGATTTGGCTGTCGCGGCACAGGGCGGCCAATTCAGCGGGTTCTAATGAAAAACTGTCATCGGGGCCACCGCCATGGCGGTCGAGTGTCACGTGTTTTTCAATGATCGAAGCACCCAGCGCGACGCTGGCAATAGCGGTGGTGTTATCGAGTGTGTGGTCAGATAAACCCACCGGGCAGCCAAACCGTGCCATCATGTCGGGAATGGTGGCGAGGTTGTAATCCGATGCGGGAGCGGGATAGCCGCTCACGCAATGCAGCAAAGCCAGCGCAGTGCAGCCCCCCTCGCGCGCGGCGGCCACCGCTTCGGCAATTTCCAAAGCATCCGCCATGCCGGTGGAAATAATCACAGGCTTGCCCGTGGCAGCCACGTAGCGAATCAGCGGCAAGTCCACCGCTTCAAACGAGGCAATTTTATAGGCTGGCGCGTTTAAATCTTCCAGCAAATCCACCGCGCTGCGATCAAACGGTGAGCTGAAAATCGTGATACCGACTTGGCGCGCATGCTCAAATAAGGGTTTGTGCCATTCCCATGGCATGTGCGCCTGCGCGTAGAGCTCATATAAGCTGCGCCCATCCCATAGGCCGCCGTGGATTTGAAACTCCGGGGCATCGCTGTTCAGGGTGATGGTATCGGGGCGATAGGTTTGCAGTTTGACCGCATCGGCACCCGCGGCTTTGGCGGCATCAATAATCTTGAGCGCGGTTTTAAGCTGGCCATTGTGATTGGCCGACAGCTCGGCGATGAGGTAGGGCGCGTGGTTCGTGCCGATGGCGCGTCCGGCAATTGAAAATTTTTGATACATATCTAACCATCAGCTCCGAATGAGTCTTGTCATTTTCTCAAGCAGTTCACTTCTTTTCTGCGCCCATTCTGATGCAAAAATGCCTAAACGGTGCACATCGACGAATGCATCATTCATTTTATGATGCGCTCTAAAAATCCCTTCCGCCATAGAACCAAACTTTAGATGCAGTTTCACAACCCGAGCGTTGCAATCAAGCACCCAATGTTCTCGACGCCAAGCCCTAAACGCAGTGAGGCCACGCGCTCTTAAGCAATCCAAATAAAATCACCGAGTGGTAGGCCGTGCCATCAAAATACCGCGCCCGCCGCTCGCCTTCTTGCACAAAGCCCATGGCTTGATGAAAGCCGATAGACGCGGCGTTATAGCCAAACGCCTCGCCGCAAACTTTATGCAAATTTAATTCATTAAATGCAAACGATAATGCCGCCAACCCCATACGTCGCCCCGTGCCTTTAGGGGCATCGGGGGCGATGTAAAAACCCCAATCCGCGATGGGGCTTTCACCTGTGCGGCGGGTGAATTGCACAAACCCCTGCGGCACGCCAGCCGCTTCAAAAATCAGCATGGTTTTAGCTGGATTTTGCTGGTGTTGATTGAACCACGCTTGGTGCTCCTGCGGCGAAATTTCGTGCTGTGAATACATAAAACGCCGCACATCAGGGTGATTGCGCCAACCCAACACCCGCGCAAGATCGGATGCTTGCATCATTCGAACCCGATCATGCCCCATGTTCATGCAACAAAACCCAGTGCGCGCGCCACCCGCACGGCGCCAAGGCCATCGGTAATTTGCGCCGCCTGCCGGCTCACCTCGGGCAAGTGGGCTGCCACCTCGGCAAGCAATCTTGGTAATTCGGCGGCAATCGCGTCGGGGTGAGCAATCACGCGCGCCGCGCCCGCCTGCTCAAGGGCTAAACCGCCTGCTACTTGGTTCGCAGCTAAAATCACTAAAATACTTGGCAAACCCAAGCAACAGCGCTCCCACGAGGTGCTACCGGCGGCACCAATCGCCACATCGCTCATGGCCATCAATTCCGCCATGTTGGCAATATTCGTGTGCACGCGCGTATGCCATGGCAACGCAGCAGCTTGCGCGCGCACGGCACTTAAGTGGGGGGCTGCGGCACCCATCACGACATCAATTTCACAATCGTCCGCCAGCGGGCAGGCACACAATGCCGCTAAAACCGCGCCCGTGGCATTGGGTAAATCCACCCCACCCATTGTGATTTGGATGCGATGAATCGCCCAATGCGCGGCGCGGCGCTGCAGGCTGCGCTCTCGCCATGCCAAAAACTCGGGGCGCAATAAGGCGTAATCGGAGCCGAACAAACCGGTGTATGGCCGGCTAATCCAGGGGGCATAGTCGGCGGCCACCCGATGCAAACTCGTATCTACAAGGCCACAGGCGGCGTGCGCGCGATCGGCTAAATCATCAATGACCCATAATTGGTTGGCAACACCCGCCACCGCCTGCTCCCAACGGGCATCAAGCGCATAGTGATCGACAATGAGCCAATCGGGTGGGCGTTTGGCCAAAATCGCGCGGGTTTGCGCGGCGTCCTCTCGCCAGCCGCACCCAAGCCATGACGCATGAGGCGGTTGATCTTCAAGGCTTGACTCGGTCTTCACGCCCGCGGGCAACACCGCCACATCAAAGCCCTGCGCTTGAATACGGTCAATCAAATGGCCGGCATGCGCGCGGCAGATAAAGCGGCAATGCGCGCCGTGGGCAGCCAACTCCTGCGCCAGCGTTAAGCAACGCATGACATGTCCTGTGCCAATGGCAAGGCTCGCGTCGACTCGAAACACCACCGCTCGTGTTGTCATCCGCCGCCCGCCTCGGCTTGCATCGCGGCAAACAACCATTCGGCGCGCGTCCAATCTTCGCTCGTGTCAATATCTTGCACTCGGTGGCGCGGTAATAACACCGCCGCCGAACCATCAAAAATCGGCTGCCCCGCGAGCCAAGCCGTCGCCCGCCCCCAATAAAATTGGCCGGCATCGTGGAAGGCTTCCTCTAAGTCTTGCGAGCGGGTGGCAAAGTGCGAGGGATCAAACATCGCCATGCGGCCATCGGCCATGCGTTTGAGGGCGCGTTGAATCGGAAAAGCATAGCGGGTGGCGGCAAACGTGTATGGCGCGCCGGTCTCGTTTAATAAATCAAGCCCCGCGCGAATAGCCGCCGGCTGCAACAACGGCGCAGTGGCATAAATACAGCACACATCTAAAGGCACGGTGCCCTGTTGCTCAAACCAGTTAATCGCGTGGGCGACAACCGGAATAGTCGGCGTGTGGTCACAGGCCAAGTCTGCCGGGCGCATAAATGGCACGCGGGCACCATATGCCAAGGCAATAGCGGCGATTTCCAAATCGTCGGTGGACACGATGACTTCATCAAAGCAGCCGCTTTCCAGCGCGACGGCAATCGACCACGCAATCATCGGCTTGCCATGGAACAGCTTGATATTTTTACGGGGAATACGCTTGCTGCCGCCGCGCGCAGGGATCACCGCAAGCCTCATAACAGCACCGCCTTCAAGGCGTTAACCACCGTATTCTGCTCGACATCGGTGAGTGCGGCGAACATCGGCAAGCTCATCGCCTCGGCATAATAGCGTTCGGCTTCGGGGTAATCGCCTGGCGCAAATCCCATCGCCGCATAATAGGGCTGGGTGTGTATAGGGATGTAATGCAGATTCACGCCGATGCCTGCTGCTCGCAAATAATCAAATACTGCGGCTCGGCTGGGCGCCTGGGCGCTGTGTTTTAGGCGGATCACATACAAATGCCAAGCGGAATTGGCGCTCGGATGCTGCCACGGGGTCATCACCGGCACATCCGCCAGCAAAGTGTGATAGCGTGCTGCCAGCGCTCGCCGCCTAGCGATAAACTCATGCAAGCGCTGCATTTGGCTTAATCCCAGCGCGGCTTGCAGCTCGGTCATGCGGTAATTAAACCCCAACGTGACCTGCTGATAATACCAAGCCCCATCGGGCGCGTGCGTCATTAAGTTTGAATCGCGCGTAATGCCATGGCTGCGATACAAAGCCATTTTTTGGGCTAAATCCGCGTGGTTCGTCACCGCCATGCCGCCTTCGGCGGTAGTGATAATTTTCACCGGATGAAAACTAAATACGGTGATGTCGCTATAGCGGCCGTTGCCAATCGGCTCGTTTTGATAGTGGCCGCCTATTGCGTGCGAGGCATCTTCAATAATACGAAAACCATAGCGCTGGCCAAGCGCGTAAATGCTCGCCATGTCGCAGGGCTGGCCTGAAAAATGCACCGGCACCACAATTTTTGGCAAACGCCCGACCCGTTCGGCTTGTTCGAGTTTTTCGGCCAAACGCGCGGGGCACAGGTTATAGGTGTGCGGATCAATATCGACAAAATCGACCCGCGCGCCGCAATACAGCCCGCAATTCGCCGAGGCGACAAAGCTGTTGGGTGTAGTCCAAAGCCAATCTCCCGCGCCTAAATTTAGCGCCATGCAGGCGATATGCAGCGCAGATGTCGCACTATTAACGGCCAAGGCATGCGCCGCGCCGCAATATTCGGCTACAGCTTGCTCAAATTTCGGCACCACCGGTCCTTGGGTTAAAAAGTCCGACTGCAGCACCGCCACCACCGCATCAATATCAGCTAGGTTAATGTCTTGGCGACCGTAGGGAATCATGGGTTAACCGCCCGCCCGCGTATTCATCGCGATGATGCCGGCGGTATCTAAAAAATCAGGATTATTGCCGGAGTTGTAATCAAAACCCTCGGGCACCGGCACGCCGGTTTCGCCTAATTTATTACGCAGGAAATCATTATTGCGGCCGGTAAAGGTGATGCTGGGTTTAATCACAAAATGATCGGCAAATTCGAGCGTTAAATGCGCATCATCGGGCGGGCACATCACCTCGTGCAGTTTTTCGCCCGGGCGGATGCCGATGATTTTTTGCGGCAAATCGGGCGCCATGGCTTGTGCTAAATCAGTAATACGCACCGAGGGGATTTTAGGCACATAAATTTCACCGCCGTGCATGCGGGCAAAGCCTTTAAGCACCAAATCGACCCCTTCTTGCAGAGTGATCCAAAAGCGCGTCATCTCGGGGTGCGTAATGGGCAGGTGATCGGCGCCTTGCGTGATCAATTTCTGAAAAAACGGCACCACCGAGCCGCGTGAGCCGACCACATTACCGTAGCGCACCACAGAAAATCGCGTGGGATGTCCCCCCGCCATGTTGTTTGCTGCCACAAATAACTTATCGGAGGCAAGCTTGGTTGCGCCGTATAAATTGATTGGGTTAGCCGCCTTATCGGTCGAAAGCGCGATAACCTGCTGCACATCATTCGCCAGCGCGGCATGAATCACGTTTTCCGCCCCATGGATATTGGTTTTAATACATTCGGTTGGGTTGTATTCTGCGGCGGGCACCTGCTTTAAAGCCGCCGCATGAATCACAAAATCCACCCCTTGCATGGCTTGGGTTAAGCGTTCACGATCACGCACATCACCTAAGAAAAAGCGGGTGCGCGGATCGGTAAACATTTGCTGCATATCAAATTGTTTGAGCTCATCGCGCGAGAAAATAATCACACGGCGCGGGTTGTGCTGCGCAAGCAAAGCGGTCAGCATTTTTTGGCCAAACGACCCCGTGCCGCCGGTAATTAAAATCGATTTTCCTGTAAACATCATCGCTCCTTTAAGGGGTGGCCGCCGAGGCACACCAGCGCAGTGGTACACTTTCGCTTTGAAATTTCAAAAATAAGAACGCTATGGACATCATTAATCAAAGCCCGCATCTGGCCAAATCATTCCGGGATGAAGCCCGTGTTCTACGCGTGCAAACCGCGCAGGGGGATTGGATTTTCCCCGAGCTCAATAGCCTGCATTTTGCCAGCGCAAAGAAGCCCGACGCCCCGCATGAGCATAACCCTAGCAAAAGCTATGCCTTGCGGGTGCTAGACGCATTCTTTCACACAAGGCTACATCAAGAAGATCGGCTCTACATCATTGTTGGTAGCGATTCTGGGCAACTCATTGCCTTTATTCAGTCACAACGCCCACTCCCCCGAGGGACACGCTGGCTATTTATCGAGCCCGAACCCTATGCTGAAGTTTTACGGCAAACGCCCGCTGTGGCTGAGCTTCTCGATGATTATGTCCAACTCGCCACGCCCGAAACTTGGGAGGAATACGCAGAGCAACTCTTGATTAATGAATATTTTCGCATGAATGGCGTGGTATTTGAGCGCTCACTTGCTGCACTCGATCATCCCACCAACGCCTATTTAGGCTTGGTTGATGCCATCGATACCCGGCTTACCCAACAGCGCTTTGCCGTGGTCGCCAATTTAGGTGATGCGCCGTTTATCGCCGCACAGCTCCTCAATTCCGTCAATTTTTATCAGGATTGCAGCACTATCAAAGGCCTATTTAAAGGCAAAATGGCGCTGATTTTAGCCGGCGGCCCGTCGCTGGATACGCAGATCGACTGGATTAAAGCGCAGCGATTAGCGCTATTTATCATCGCTGTTTCGCGCATCAGCGCCCGGTTATTGGCGGTAGGGATTGAGCCGGACATCATCGTCACGGTCGATCCCTACCCCTTAAGCCTCACGGTGAGCCGTCAAATGTTTGACTTCACCAGCCGCACCCTGCTTGTCGCGAGCCACCACGCCTACCCCGGCATTGTGAACCGATGGCCGCACCACCTGCTCTATACCGATACCCTCCTGCCGTGGCAGGAGCAAAAACCCGCCGATGCGGCGATAGATTGGGCGCCACTCAATCCGCACGATAATCTCCGCTCCGTCGGCCCCACCGTAACCCACACCTGCCTTGTGTTGGCCGCCTATATGGGCTTTACCGACATCGCCTTTGCCGGCTTAGACCTGTGCCACGCCCCCAATGGCCAAACCCACGCCCGCGGCAGCAGCGAAACAGCGGCAGGGCCTTTGCTTGATTTTTCCGCCATCAAGGTCACCACGAACTTAGGCGAATCGGCCTTTACAACGCCAGATTACTTCAGCGGCATTGGCGCGATAGAAAACCTAGCCCAATGGCTTAAACCCCAAGGCGTGCGCTTATTCAACCCCGCACCGCATGCGGTCGCCATCAAAGGGATCACGTTTATGCCGCTTTTGGATATGGCTTGGCCCACCGCGCCCTTTGATCGCAGCCCGCTTGATCGTGCGCTGCAATCCACCCCCACCGATCGCATCGCGCATCTCAAGCGCTTAAGGGGCGCATGCCGCACAATGGCCGAGGAGATTAAAGTGGTTGAAACCCTAGCCAATCTCGCTCTAGAGGCCAATCGTGCCTTTTTTCATGGCGTGAACCCGGCCCGCCAAAAGCTGCATCAACGCCGGATGCGCGCAATTGATCGTCATCTGCGCCGCCGTTACCCCGAAGCCGAGATGCTGGTTAAACAAATGGCTCAGCGCGAGATTCTCGCCAGCGATTTACCGCATGATTTTTTTGCCCTAAACCCCGAGCAAGCCGAACGCTTTGGCCTTAAATTTTATGGCAGCCTAGTCAAAGCCAGTCAAGCATTACACCCGCTCTTTGAGCAGATCACCGCAAGGCTTGAGACGCGCTTGCACGAGCACAATGCCGACCTCAGTGCCGAGGCGCTACAAGCTCGCTACATTGAGTTTGATGAGCCGGAACGCGCCCGCTGGCTCGCCGTGAACGAGCAGATTGATCCCGCCATTGTTGAACCATCCGAGCGTATCTATGCGCAAAGAATTGAGCAACTCATTGAAAATGACGTAAAAAGAAACCAAGAAAAGAGGGAACCGAAGGCCAGCTTGCGCTTGGCAGAAATGCACTTTTCACAAAAAAACAGCCCCGCGCTTGAAACCTTAATTCAGGCACTCGGCACCCACCCCGATACCCGCCATGCTGCGCCTTATTTGCAGTATTTACTTGGCTTGCAGGCGGAATTAAACCAAGAGCCAACCCAGGCACTCGCGCATTATGAGCAGGTCATCACCCAAGCAGAACCGAGTCGAGCGGGGCTGCTACTTGAGCATTGCTTGCTGCGCATATCCGTTTTAAGCCTTGCGGCGGGCGATGCCCTGCAAGCCAATCAAGCCCTAGACACCGCGGCGCAACTCAATCCTAGTTATTGGAAACTCGCCGCGCATTTAGCAAAATTACGCGGCGATTTACCCCACGCCATCGAAGCGCTGGCGCAGCATGTACAACTATTTCCGGGGGATGCGGCGCGAATTAAGCAGTTGGCGGAATTATTCAAAAAACTCAATTCCACCGAAGGCATTCAGCAGTGCTTGAGCTTATTGCCTTTTTGCCCCGCCGCAGAGCGCGATGACTTGCACAACGCCTTAATTCACTTGCTTGAGCATTAGCCGGCTATCCCAAACTTTAGGCTATCCCAAGCGCTCTGTGCCGATGTAGGCTTGCGCGGCGCGGGTTTTCGCCGCGTGCTCGTGCGCAGATTCTGACAATTTTTTTTGTTTTTGGGCAATATCTGCGGCGATTTGCGCAAATCGCTGCTCCCACACTTGGCGCAGAACAAACAAAGCCGGGTGGTTTTCCACCTGATGAGTCAAAGCCAAATCAACTGTGAGCTCAATCGCGCGACGCGCCTGCGCGATGCTGTTCAGCGCCAAATCGCGGGTTTCGCCCGATTCATCTGTCAACCAACGAGCGGTGATTACATCCACTTGGCGGCCCAATTGCTCAAGCAACACCATTCGATCACGCACTACCTCTGGCAGAGCACCCTGGTGTGCGCGGCTCATCGTGTTTAGGCGACCGCTGACTGAAGCCGTGACGCCGAGGTGGCTTCAGGCGCGAGGGGCGCAATGGCCTCCCAAGCGTCTTTGATTTGCCGAATTAAACCATCCACCTCATCAAAACCGGCGATATCTTGCCGCGCGCTGGCATCCAATAAACGCCGCTCACAGTAATCGTACAGCTCAAACAAACGGTGAGATAACTCAGGGCTGGCGCTGTCATCGAGCCCACCCTTGAGCCCTACCAAAATATTCATCGCGAACTGCACATTGCGGGCTTTCACATCAAATTGCCCCGCTTGCATCGCTATTTTCGCTTTGGCCACATGGGTTAAAAACCCCTCAAACAGCATGGTCACCAAGCGGTGGGGGCTGGCTTGCTCCACCTCGGCGGCTAAATCAATTTGGCGATAATTTTGCGCATAAGGATTAGGGTACATCGTGATCAACTCCGGTAACATGAATGGCAGACCGCACCGAACTTAACGGCGGCGCGAAATCTCATGCTTTATTTATCGGCTGGGCGGCGCAAAACTTAAGCGCATTCATTAATTGAGTTTAGCTAAAAAACTCAAAGAGGAGTTCATTTGCGAGACATAAGAATCCATCGCCGTAAATTGCGCCATCAAAGAGGCTTGATATTGCGTTAAACGCGCTTGCAAGGCGGTTTGTTGCTGCGTGATTGACTGCAACTGGCTGTTAATGCTCTGCGTGCGGCTATCGAACACCCCGCTAAATTGCAAATACGGGGTGAGCGCCGTATCAACTTTGGCCGCCAACCCATGGGTAGGGTCGGTCAGCAGGGTTTTAACCGCGTTCGGATCAGTGGTTAATGCTGATTGCAATTTTGTGGTATCAAGCGACATGACCCCTTTGGAATCCACCTGCAGGCCAATATCCGCCAAATTTTGAATGCTTGTGCTGCCGGTTGTGAAGTTCGCACCCAAAAGTGAGCGCAACGCTCGATTGGTGCTGTTGGCGGTGGCATCGCCCAACAAGGCACCGGCTTGATTCGTGGCCGTGTCGTAGGAGGTTAAGCTGCCATAAGTTTGCTGATAGGCATTAAATTGCGTCACCAAATTTTGCAAGGCATTGGTGACCGGGCTTGTATCGTTGCCAATCGTAACTGCCGTTGTCGCCCCAACTTGCGCTTGATTTAAATTCAGCGTTAAACCGGTAATAGCTGAGGTTACGCTATTGCTGCTACTGGTGACTTGCATTCCATCGATTTTAATAATCGAATCTTGCGCAGCGCTAATTTGCGTCAAATTATTAGAAGCCAAGATGGATAAACCACTGGTATCGGTGTTATTGCCATCGGAATCGGTGGCGGTGATGCTGACCGCATTCGCCGAGCCCGTATTTAGCGCCGTAATCACAAGCTTCGATACCGTGCCGCCGGAGCCGTTATCCACATTAACAATAGAGGCTTGCACACCCACATTGCCCGTTGCCGAATTAATGTTATCGCGGATGTTGCTTAGGGTATCGGTTGCCGCCACATTCACTGAAAAAGTAGTGCCACCGCTCGTAAATGCGAGCGAGCCCGAACCCACGGTTGCGCTCGATGAAGCAAACCCCACCGAGGCTTGTTTTTGCGCGGTCGCTAATTGATCGACCTCCACCTGATAAGTACCGAGGGATGTACCCGGAATCGCCGCTGCCGTCAGCATCGCGGTATTGGCAACACTCACCGTGCGCGAGCGAAAAGTATCTAAATTTTGCAAGGCATCGGTGGCTGTTTGCACACTGGCAAGGCCGCTTTTAAGCTGCCCGAGGGAGGATAAAGTTAAATTTAAATTAGCCTGCTGATTGGTGAGCAATTGCTGTTGTGGCTTGCCTTCCACACTCACCAACTGAGACACAATGCCTTGAATATCTAAGCCTGAACCCAATCCAGAAAACGAAATGCCGCTGGGTGAAGTGCTTGAAGTAGTAGAAACTGTGGCAGACATAATAACCCCCAACAATTCGCGCTGCACGCGAATTCATTAAAATGCCCCGAAAACCGACTAGGTTTTTTCGGATAAAAGCAGCCCTGCGGGCGGTTTGGTATCGAAATCTAACAGCGCTTCCCGCATTTTCAGAATTTCTTCGGCGGGAAATTGCCGAATCACCTTTTGCGTGGCGGGGTCCACCACCTTAATGACCACCTGATTGAGCTTTTCATCCACCGAAAACTGCACCGACGTGGGTGAGCCTTGCTGACGTTTGATTAGATCTTCCAGCACTTGGTTCACCTGCGCCTTGGTGGGCTTGGCCGAATCGCTGGAGGCGGTGGCGGTCACATCAGGCGATTGAGGCGCCGCAGCTTTTACAGCAACCGGCGCACCCACGGCATCTCCCGTAGGCAAATTTTGCTTACCCACAGACGACAAAACACCCCCACCGACTCCGGCGGAGATGCTTACATTAGTTAAGGCGGGTATAACGCTCATTTTATTATCCTCAACTGACCACCGCGCTGCACCCGTCGGCGCATGGCGGCGGCTTTTGAACGAAGTACGCGGCAATCCTTAGCCGCGCTTTCGCTTTTAAGCTTACCGCAATAATGTCAATACCGATTGCGGTGCTTGGTTGGCTTGCGTCAACATCGCGTTACCGGCTTGTTGCAGAATTTGCGCTTTGGACAAGTTCGAGGTTTCTTGTGCGAAGTTGGTATCCAAAATCCGCGAACGGGCTTGCGATTGGTTCACCACAAAGGTGTTTAGGTTATTAATGGTCACTTGAAAACGGTTTTGCACCGCACCCAATTTAGCGCGAGTAGTATCAACCGAACCGATAGATTTATCGATGATATTCATGGCAGACAAAATCTGCGCGTTTGTTGCTGCGCCACCAATGGAAACCCCGGCCGCCAGAATTGATTTAATCCCACCCGAAGCTGTCCCTGCGGTTGCTTGATTGGCAATCGAGAAGTTAATTTGGTTATCCGCTGTAGTATTTGCGCCCACTTGGAATTTACCGGCAGAACCCGTCAAGCTGCCGGCCAGCACCGATTTTTGGTTGAACTGGGTGTTGGTAATAATGCGGGTTAATTCAGATTTCAATTGCTGGAATTCTGTATTCAAGTTGTCGCGATCGCTCGCGCTATTGGTGCCGTTAGCCGCTTGGGTGGCCAAATCACGCATCCGCTGCATGGTGCTGGTGAGGGAACCCATCGCGCCTTCAGCTGTTTGCGCCATTGAAATACCATCGTTCGCATTTTGAGCCGCCACATTTGAGCCGTTGATTTGGCTGGTCATGCGATCGGTAATTGCCAAACCTGCGGCATCGTCTTTCGCGCTATTGATTCGTAAACCAGTCGACAAACGCTGCATCGCGGTTTGCATCATGTTGTCATTCATGCGCAAGGCATTTTGGGTTTGCAGGGACATGATGTTGGTATTGATAACGCTTGACATATTCTTATCCTCTCGTGGGGTTGTGCTTGGCAACATGCCAATGAACTTGCTTTGTAAACTGGTTATCGGTGGGCTTTGGTAAAACTTTAGGGGGTTTTAAAATTATTTTTCATCCGGGAATGCTGCCCGTGCATTCTTTGAGGTTATCGCCCGCGCTGGATAAAACTTGAACATGAGCACGAGCTCTGGCGCAAAAAACTTCATCTTTTTACGCTGGCGCATTTTTGACATGACCGCTTCAAATGAATGCGGTATAACCTTTTGAGCGCATGGGCTTGGTGTTGAATGCTCGCGCGGTTTTTATTTACGCTAAAGGGAATGACTCAGACGATGAATACTTCGATTTACACCCTAGAAATCACCCCTCGCCTCCCCGATCGCATCAAGCGATTAGACGATTTAGCCAATAATTTGTATTACAGCTGGGCGCGCTCGATTCGCTATTTATTCAGCCGAATTGATCCGGTTTGCTGGCAAGCCACCTTTGATAACCCGCGTTTATTTTTAAAGCGCGTGGCGCAATCCCGCCTAGATGCCATGCTCACCGACCCGGTTTTTTTGGCTGATTATGATGATGCCTGCCGGCATTTTGATGATTACCTGCAGCAACCCATGCCGCCTGAGCTGATCAAGCGCGTTTTGCCGGATGATTTAATCGCCTACTTTTGCGCCGAATATGGGTTTCATGAATCGCTGCCCATTTATTCAGGTGGCCTGGGTATTTTGGCGGGCGATCACTGCAAGGCGGCGTCTGATTTAAGCTTGCCCTTTGTGGCGGTGGGCTTGTTATACCGCCAAGGTTACTTCAAGCAAACCATTGATGCCCAAGGCAACCAAATTGCTTCATATCAAGATATTGATTTCACAACCTTGCCCATTAGCCCCGCGCTTGATGCGGAAGGCAATACGGTGCAAGTGAGTTTAAATTTTCCGGGGCGGGTGGTGCAGGCGCAAGTCTGGCAAGTGCGGGTGGGCAAAATTTCACTATTTTTGCTGGATACCGATTTAGCCTGCAACAGCCCGGCCGATCGCCAAATTACCTACCGGCTCTACGGCGGCGACCGACGCACGCGGATTGAGCAAGAAATTGTGCTCGGTATTGGTGG
>ERZ1669248.332-NODE-332-length-24767-cov-15.182826_pt1 | contig 24767 bp, 17 predicted proteins | sample MGYA00579296_ERZ1669248 | MGnify/ENA primary metagenome ERZ1669248 (study PRJEB41166, sample SAMN08046057) | hot springs metagenome | biome: hot spring; feature: neutral hot spring; material: thermophilic sediment; isolation source: thermophilic sediment from...
CGGAAAAGCCGTTCAGAAAGGCTTTTTGAACACACTGCTGACTGCTTGACAGATGCCTTTATCGTGCTGCACAATTAGGGGCGACAGTTTGCTTGAGCGCTTTCTCAAGGAGGTGGTTTGTTATGGCGATGGGGAACTTGCCGCCTTTTGAAGACAGGGAGGCTTACGGCGGGTTTTTCCCCGCACTGCTGCAAACTTGGGTGGGTGCTTGTTTTCGTCCAACCGAGTTCTTTGAATCTGTCGGCAATAGCCAAAACCTCTCACCCGCTTTGCTCTTCGGCGTTTTGGTCGGGTGGGTAAGCATGCTCATCGGTTCAATTTGGAGTTTGGTGTTCCAAGCGCCCCTTCTCCCCTTGATGCAACGGGAAGAATTGGCTGGGTATTGGGCTGGCAGTGTCGGCACCATTTTGTGCGTGGGTTTGTTTGGTTGGCTGGTTGTGTTGCTTGGGATATTCATCAGCGGGCTGATCACCCACCTTTTCCTCATGCTCTTCGGTGGAGCCAATCAAGGTCTGACAATGACGCTTCGGGTTATCTCCTACGCCTATGCGCCACAAATTTTTGCAGCCGTGCCTGTTATCGGAAGTTGCGTCGCTATGGTTTGGGTTCTGGTGCTTGAAGCCATCGGCTTGGCAGCGGCTCACCGGACAGATACTTGGAGGGCGGCATTGGCAGTTATAACACCGGTTGTTTTGTGTGTTTGTGTGATTGGTTTGCTTTACGGGGCTGCCATCGCAGCGTTTTTCGCTGGCATGAAATAAAAGCCGATACCTTAGCGGCATTCCCCCGTTTCCACAGGAAGTTGGTTGTCGCAACATTTTTGTCGGTGAGAGGAACGATGGGGATTGTCGTTGCGATTGTCAATCAGAAAGGCGGAGTTGGGAAGACCACGACGGCGATAAACTTGAGCGCTTGTTTGGCTGATTTGGGTAAGCGGGTTTTGCTGGTTGATTGCGACCCTCAAGCGAACGCGACTTCTGGCATCGGTTTCAACCGCAGCACTGCTCGTCCTCACCTTTACGATGCTTTATCAGGCTTAGTTGGTGTCAGACAAGCAATTCACGCCACCAAATTTCCCAACCTTTCATTGTTGCCTTCGGACATGGAACTTGCTGGCGCTGAAGTTGAGTTGGTTCAAGAGGAAGGGCGAGAGCAGGCAATCCGCAATTTAATTGCGCCAATAAAGCCTGAGTTTGACCTCATTGTCCTTGATGCCCCACCTTCTTTGGGCATTTTGACAGTTAACTGCCTCGTTGCTGCCGATTACCTTCTCATCCCAATTCAGTGCGAATACTATGCCCTTGAGGGCTTGGGCAACTTGCTCAGCACAATTCGCAGAATCCGAATGGCTTTCAACCCAGCGCTGACGATTTTGGGGATTTTGAGGACGATGTATGACGGTCGGACGAACCTCGCCCATCAAGTTTCGGCGGAGTTGCAAAAGCATTTTCCGCAGTGGCTTTTGAGAACTGTCATCCCGCGCACCGTTCGGCTCGCAGAAGCACCAAGTCACGGTTTGCCAATCATCCACTACGACGGTCGCAGCATCGCTTCTGAAGCCTACAGGCAATTGGCTCAAGAGGTTTTGGAGAGGTTGGGATTGTCGCATTCGGCAAATCGCGAGTTGGGCTAATTGGCAGAGCAAGAAGCACCTCGTTTGAGCGACCGAGAACTCACCGAGCGAAAAACTGAACCTGAATGCCCAAAGCCATCGCCTTTGATGGGTCGGGATGGGAGAGTGTCAAGAGCAAATTGAGGTTCGGCGACGAGTAACCCAGAGAAACGGAGCGAAACGGCGTTTGAAAGTCCACAAAAATTCCGCTGCGAGAAGCGAGTGACCAAATTGCACCCAAATGCAAACTGTGCCTTCCCGCTTGCTCTGAAAGTGCCAAGTTCCATTGCCAGCGAGATTGCTTGTAGCCGAAACCGATTAGCCATTGCTTACCGACGGGTCGGGTGAAGGAAGAAAACTCCTCGCGCCCGACGAGGAACGGAAGTGAACGGATGAAACCTTCGGGGTCTTGAGCGAGAGCGTTGGTGTCAACCAGAGCAGAAACTTTTCGCAATCGCTTCCAGCGAACTTGTCCCCAAATTCCCTCAACGGCGAATGAAGCGCTCCATTTCCCTTTTCGGGCATTTACTGCCAAATCCAAAGCAAACCCTTTGCCCTCAGGTGCTCTGAAACCAATTCCTTGCGATGAAACGAACTCCAGTTCCCCCATCAAACGGTCATTGTTGTAAGTTCCTGAAAGCCAACCGTCGCGGAAACGGTGGCAGACGAGGTAGCGAAGAGTTAGGGTGAGTTCGCCTTTCACTTGATGGGAGCGAAAAGGAACGAAGTGGCTCAAGCCGAGCCAGCGCCAACGACCTTTCTGCTCGGTGGCGAAAGGAAAGTAAAAGCGTTGAGGGTTGACAACCTTTGCTTTCGTGTCCAGCCAAAGTTGGGCAGCGTCGGAGTTGCCCCTCAAAAGCGACAAACTCCCTTCCGCAAACTCAATCTCCCATCGCCGATACCGCACTCGCCACCTTGACAGTTTTTCGCTTACGGCGAATGGATTGGACGCAGTGACTTGATAAGGCGACAAGGTCTTGCGAGTTCCTTCCTTGAGGGCGATGACATTGTTCGCCCCGAGGTAGCGTTGCTCGTAAAAGATTTGCGTGCTTGACGAAGTTACTGGCTGCCAGTTCAAGTAATCGCTCGCCAACCTCAGTGAAGGAAGCGAAACCGATTGAGCCGTCAAACTTTGAACAAACCCAGCAACAAGCGAAAGGCTCACCCAAATTTGAACGCACTTCGCCACTCGTTCCATTACGCTTTTCATGCGGAAGGAGAGGACTTAACTCTTCTGGCTCAATAACCGTCAAGGTTAAGCCCTCTCCCAAGCACCCCTTTCACTCCGGTTGACCTGTCGGTTGCAATTCAATGTTCACCGTAACTGTGCCGTGCGGCGGGACATCAACTTCCACCTCTTTGGGCTCGTATCTCCAGTGATAAACCTCAATCTTCTGGTGTCCAGCAAAGGCTTTCAGTTCAAAGAAACCTTGCTCGTCCGTTGAAGTCCCTTCGTATCCGCTCCAGAGCCACGCTTGTGAAACTCCTTGCCTTGTTTGAGCATCAATCACTTGCCCTTGAATTGTGCCCAGCACCGGTTTGGGAGAAAACTCGGTGCTCGTAGGGAGCAATGCTTCCAATGTGCCGTCAATGTAGCGGACAAGCACGATTCCAAGGTCTGGGTCTTTTGCGATATCGGCGAGTTTCGTGATTTGGTCTGGAGCGAGGACTAAGCCGGTCACATCATTGTCGGAACTCGGGCTAACCCGAACCCAAAGGTCGTTCTCGTTTTTCAAGTTAATTGCCCACTCGGTCACTTTCAAGTTGTCACTGTCAGAGAGTTCCCACTTGCCAGTCAACTTGCCCCTCAGGAAATGGTCGCCGCGAGAGATGTCAACAGCGATTTCAAAATCTGGTGGGTTGGTTGATGTCAGGGTGAGCGAGACCGAGAAGACAGGGCGATTAGGGACTGCCCAACGACCGCTGACGGTGACGGTTCCCTTCGGGACTTCCGATTGTTGCTCCGGGCGTTGAGGGTTTTGCCAGTCAAAGGAGATGCTGCCTTCATAAGCGAGTTTGGAAGACAGGTATGTCCCTGCGAAACTACCTTTCTTCGGCAAAGGACCTTTCTCTGCTGTTTGGTCATCAGTCACCGTTTCAAAGGAAAGGTTGCCCGTCACTTCCACAGGTTCGGCAACCTTTTGCGTCTTGAACCTGAAGTTTTTGAGTTCCGCTTTGGTCAAAAAGTTCCCCCATTTCTCGTGGTCAGGCTCCGGTGGCGAGAAGGTCGCAACCGCTTCGCCAACCGTCAGCGAAAGTTTCGGCGATTGAATCGTGCCATTGAAACTGACTTGAGTGTAAGACTTTTGAGCGTTCCCCTGAGGAGTTCCAGTCACTGTCCCTTGGACTGTGATGCCGTCGGGCAGGAATTTGTCCTTGAAAGTCCCGCTGACAACCAGTCTCGTTACCCGGTTTTGGTTGTCAGTTTCAACGGTGCACTTGCCCTCGTAAAGCAGTTGAGGTTCCGCTGCGGATGTCACTTTGAATTCCCCTTCGTTGGCGCTGAGGTTGTTGGTTTTCTTCGTCAGGGTGAAACTCAATTCCATGCCTGAAACAAGCGCGTCGCCCTCTGGGAACTTGACAACCCAAGTGTTGGATGCAGGTGCATCGCCTATCCTCTCAAGCCCGATTTGCCATAGACCCCACTCGTGGATGAGAAGGTGGGCTTGGTAAGTGGCAGGAGGTAACGAAAGCAGACTCCCAACCTCAGGCAATTCGCCGTTGGGCATGATAGGATGTTCTTCGGTCAAAATCTGCCTTACGAAATCAAGGCGCTGCAATGTCAAAGCAAAGGTCGGAACCAAATCAGCGGTCCACACGAGGCTTTGGTCGGCAACCTGCGTTGCCAAACTCCCGGTGAACAAGACGACGGAGTCTCGGATTTCTTGAATTAGCGCCCGCGCTTGGGAGACACCAGCCTGCTCTACCCGCTTCAGTTCAATGACGACATCTTTGACTTTGTTGGGCTCCACAATTGCGGTTGCGAAACCGTAAGCGAGTGCTGCTCCGCCAACTTGCGCCCGCGCGGTCGCGGAAATACCTTTCTGCCCAACAGGCAAGTTGTCAATGCGAGCGGTGTCGTTAGATCTTTGAATTTGAGCCTTTCGCGTCGTTTGCATCCCTTCGCCGGTGACCTCAATGTCAATGACGGTAGTCTCTGGAGGAATTTCGCGGCTTTGCGGCCAGACAACATGCAGGATTATTGAGCCAGTTGGTCCAGTGTAATTGGGGAAAGGGTTTACTCCGCTCTGCCCAATTCTCTTCGCTCCCCCACCGCATCCAGAGGCGATCAAAATGAGCGTCCCAACCATCATCACGGCTGCCGTCATTTTGCTCATCTTTGCACCCATCTCTTTTCCCTCCTTGTGTCCAAGTAACCGACTTGCATTTCATTGCTTTGAACGGATAACAGCGTTCAGACCTCCATAAGCCCGAACTTGAACCTCCGTTTCCCCGCTGATGGGGACTCCTTCCACCGTTGCGGTCGCACGAACACGAATCGTCACCCCACCGGTTGAGCCGACGCGCAAAGTCGTTGAGGCAATTCCTTGCAAGTTCGTTTGGTCGGAAATCGGGTCAACCGAAGCGCCTTCACCGAGAACGCTGAATTGCACCGTTTGGTTGCGCATTGGAAGGTCGTTTTCGCCGATGAGGAGAGCCGTTACGGGAGTTGACCCGTTTGGGTCAACAAAGGGGAAACGAGCCGAAACGAAAAGCCGTTTCGGTTTGACACCACGAACTTCAAAAGCCTTGCCCAGTATGTCCCCTTGGTCGTAAACGCCATTCTGGTTAACATCAATGACGGGGTCGTAAACGCCCGGCACCAAAGGCGGCGCCCAAACGGTGTAGAGATACTGGTTTAAGCAAGCGTAGCGAACCAAATCCCACTCCGGACGACCCGTGACATCAACCAAAGGGTCGCCGTAGTTCCAAGTCTCCTTGTGCGGGCAGATGTATTTCTTGACCATCGTGAATGGAATGAGCGGACGATTTGGAGGGTTGACCCAAATCGTCACTGTTTCGTCAGGCGCAAAGTAATCGCGATAGTTGCCACTCTTGTCCGAAGCCAAGTTAACCCTCACAATGGGTTGAGGCAGACCTTGGACTGTGAAGCCCGTAGTCAAGTCAGCGTCAATGGCATCAGTGTCCGGTGTGTATCGGTTGTCAAAGTTGCCGTTTTCGTCGGCGACATCCGCTACCAAGTCAAAGTCCCTTTTTCCGTTTTTGGGCTGTGCGGAACCCCAGACTAAAGTGCGACTTATCTTGCCTTGGCTGTCAGTGGTCACCTCCTCAATCACGCCTGTCACATCTTCAAGGTTGGTCGGGAAAGCACCTGAATTCCAACCGCTTTTGTCCTCAACGACATACAACCGAACACGGCGATTTGGGGGAAAGTTGATGCCCGCAGCGTAGACGGGTTCGCCTTCAGGGATTGAGCCGCCCGCAATTGCACCGTTTGACCGAACAACCCAGATAGTTGGTAGTCGCTCAGGAACTTGCTGCCTGCGGGAGCGAACTGTGAGGGAAACCAACATGTCAACACCGCTACCCAAAACACGAAGCAGATAATGCCCAGCAGCAGGTGTGGGGAAGCCCGATTGAGGGTCAACACCAAGGTCGTAAAAGAGGACAACCGCAGGGATTTCGCCCTTTTCATTAGAAGTGGCTACAATGGGTTGCAGGTTTCCCGAAGCGTCGCGGTAAAGAGGTTGACCGTCTCGGTAGAGCATCAATTCAAAGGGCTTGTTTGCTGGCAAGCCAGTGATTTTGGTGAGAAGGGTCGGCAAAGTCTCCTCGTTGATTTCCGTGACGGTTCGTCCAGAAGCGTCAAAGAATACCAAGGTCGGCTGTGTAGGAGGGGATGGTCCTTTGCCCCCGCCGCAGCCCAATGGGATAGCAGCAAAAAACACAACCCCGAAAAACATCCACAAACGCCGTCTGAGCACCACAACGGCTCACCTCCATCACAAGGGAGCCCAGAGAGAAAAAAGATGCCCCTCTCCAGACTTTTGCCGCCATGAGGGGAAAGACCTCTTAGCGGTTACCAGTATCCTTATGCAAGGTCACCCTGATTGATGCAGGGGTTTTCCCTACTTCTGGAAGTAGGTGGAAACCCCTACAAGACAAGTGTAGGCGCTCAACGCAGGCAAAAATTTCCCGCCAAACCAAGAATATCGGCGGATAGTGAGATGAGCAGGTAGGCAGGTTCGGCAAATCTGAGTGTGTTCTAAAAATCTGCCTTTAGGTTCGTTTCGGCTCACAGCAGAATCACAGGAGCGGCTTAAATTGAATTGTAGGAGCGGCGTTAGCCGCGAACCCTTCCCGTGTCGGTTTATTCGCGCCTTACGGCGCTCCTACAATGAAGCAAAAACCCGTCTGTTTCCGAACACACTCGGCAAAGATTGCCCACCAATGAATTGGTGGGCTACATTTACGAAGCCTGCTGAAGCAGGCTAATTTTCGGTCGGCTTCAGCCGACTTCGTTAAAGTAGCCCAGTATCTCAATGTTGGGCGAAGATTTTGAGGAGCAAGGCTAATAGCGAGCCCAGTTTTTGTAGGGCACGGCTTTATGCTGTGCCGACAGATTTTGTCGGCGCAGTTAGAAACTGTGCCCTGCAAAACCTGATTTTTCTCACCGATAGGTTCTCCCTCACCGCAAGACTCAATTTCCGAACACACTCAGGGCTTACATGCATGCTGACAATTTCCGCAGGCGAAAGGGACGAATTCGTTAGTTCGGCACGCAGCGGGTTCTGATGTCCTAAAATTTTTGCGGTTGGGAAAGCAGGAAAAAAACCAAAAACTCAGGAGGTGGCTTTTTGAGATGGCGAAGCAAGAGAAAAAAGCGGTTGCAATTGTGGTCTCGCAGACGCATTGGGACAGGGCTTGGTATTTGCCTTTTGAGAAGTTCCGCATAAGGCTCGTTCGGCTCGCGGAAAAGTTGCTCAACATTTTGCGCCAAAACCCTCGCTTCCGCTTCACCTTTGACGGTCAAACGGTTGTGCTTGAGGACATTTTGCAAATCCGACCCGATTGGGAGGCAGAACTGAAAGAGCACATCTCCGCAGGTCGCATTATGGTCGGACCTTGGTATGTTCTGCCCGACGAGTTTTTAGTCAGCGGTGAAGCCCTCATCCGCAACTTGCTCATAGGTCACCGAATTGCCAGAAAGTTCGGGCGCGTCCTGAAAGTTGGCTACATCCCCGACCCGTTCGGTCACATCGCCCAACTACCTCAAATCCTCAATGGCTTTGGGCTTGACACTTTCATCTTCATGCGAGGGATGGGCGACGAGGGTGAAGAACTCGGTAGCGAGTTCTGGTGGGTTGCTCCCGACGGCGAAAGCAAAGTTTTGGCTCACCACCAAATCACCAGTTACTGCAACGCTGGCTATCTCGGCTATGTCTTTGAGGATGGAGTGCCAAGAGTTGACTACGAGCGAGCAACCGAGCACATTAAGCGGCTGCTTGAGAACTTGCGCAAATATGCCACAGTCCCTGTCTACTACATCAGCAACGGCTGCGACCACTTTGAGCCACAGCCTGAGTTGCCCGACATCCTCAAGCACTTGAACAAAGTTTTTGACGATGTTGAGTTCATCCAAGCGACACCGGAGGAATTCTTCGCCCGCATCAAGCGAGCCCGCAAGGATTTCAAGACCTACCAAGGCGAGATGAGGGCTGCCCGATACCACTACTTGCTTTCTGGCGTCTTCTCGTCGCGGATGTATCTCAAGCAAGCAAACTTCCGTTGTCAGACTTTGCTTGAGCGTTGGGTTGAACCCTTCTGTGCGATTGCCCACTTCGTCGCTGGCGTTCCTTACCCTGACGCTCACATCAACTATGCTTGGCGGACATTGCTTAAAAACCACCCGCATGATGACATTTGCGGTTGTAGCGTTGACGAAGTCCACCGTGAGAACGAAACCCGCTACATGCTTGTCCAGCAAGTTGGCGACATGCTTTTGAACGAAGCCTTGACGGCAATTTCTTTGCGCATTGACACGACCTCTGCAGCACCTTCCGACGATTGGCAGGCGTTTGCTGTTTTCAACCCACTCCCTTGGGAGCGCAATGACCCAGTTTCAGCAGTTGTGCCGCAAGCGTGGCTCAAGGACGGTGGGACTTTGAAAGATTGCACCGGCGCACCTGTGCCCGTTCAAGTCGTCCAAACGGGCGAGGAACATGCCCTCGTTCTAATCAAACCTCCGATCGTCCCGTCGCTTGGCTACACCACCCTTTACCTTGACCGAACCGACAAGAGCAGGCATGAATGGGCGACGGATGTCCGAGCCGATGGCAACACCATTGAGAACGAGTTCCTGCGCGTCACCGCTGAGCCGAATGGGACATTGACGGTCGTTGACAAAGCGACAGGCAAATCCTACTCGGGCTTCAATCTGCTTGAGGACACCGAGGACGCTGGTGACGAATATGACTACTCGCCCGCTGAAAACTCGCAAACAATCACCAGCGAAAATGTCAAGGCGAAAATCAAGGTGGTTGAAAGCGGTCCTGTTAGGGCAAGTTTGCTCATCAGTTACGACCTGCAACTGCCTGAAGGTTTGACACCTGACCGCAAGGGTCGCTCAAAGCGGATGGTTCGCTGCCCAATTCAGGTCAAGGTCTCACTCAGCAGCGGTGTCCCGCGAGTTGACTTTGAAGTCACGGTCACCAACAATGCAAAAGACCATCGCCTGCGGGCTTTGTTCCCGACAGACATCAAAACCGATGTGGCGAAAGTTGAGGAACACTTCCATGTCATTGAGCGCTCTCTTGAATTGCCAGAAGGTAAAAACTGGTCTCAGCCGCCTCAGCCGACAAACCACATGGACAGTTTTGTCAGCGTTGACGACGGGGCTTTCGGCGTGACAGTGATAAGCGAGGGCTTGCCCGAATACGAAGTCCGCAAGGACGCAAAAGGTGTAACGATTTGCTTGACACTCCTTCGCTGTGTCGGCTGGCTTAGCAGGGGCGACTTTAAGACCCGCCCAGGTAACGCAGGTCCACAGATTGCGACGCCCGACGCCCAGTGCTTGGGCACTTACACCTTCCGCTACGCCGTCGCTATTCACAAGCGCGATTGGCGTGAGGCTGGCATAATGAGGCTCGCTCACGAACACAATGTCCCGATGCGCATCGTCCCAGCAAGGCGCAAAGACCAAAAGCACCCTGCGGAAGCACCGTTGCCTGTGGCTTGCTCTTTCTTGAAGGTTGAACCTGCCGACTTGTTCGTCACTGCCGTCAAGCGAGCCGAAGATAGAGACTCGCTGATTGTGCGGTTTTACGGGACGATGGACACGGGACAAGGGACAAGGGTTGACGGTTCTGTTTGCATCTGGTGTCCGCCGAAGGAAGCCCACCTGACGAACTTGAACGAAGAGCGGAAGCGGAAAATTCAGGTCAAAAAGGATGGCTCTGTTCCTGTTTCAGCGAAAGCGTGGCAAATCGTGACGGTTGAGTTGGTCATTTTGTAGGGAGCAGTTTTACACTGCGCCGACTTTTTTCGTCGGCACGGGATAAACCCGTGCCCTACTTGAGGTGATGTCAGTGACCGTCACCGTTCAAGTCCCGGCGACGACGGCAAATTTGGGGAGCGGGTTTGACGCAATAGGTGCAGCCCTCTCGTGGCACAGTTTCGTCACCCTTGAACCCGCTGAAAGTTTGGTCGTTGAAGTTCTCGGGGAAGGTGCTGACAAAATTGCAAGGGATGAGAGCAACATCGCCGTCAGGGCGGTTAAGGCGCTTTTAAATCTTTTGCCCGAAGATGTGGCAAAGCCTTTGAAGGGAGGTTTTCGTTTGTGCCTTGACAATCGTTTTCCTCTCGCTCGCGGTCTTGGAAGTTCGGCAGCGGCTCGTGTTGGCGCTTTGGTGGCTGCCAACAGTTTGCTCGGTGAGCCGTTGTCAACAAAGCAGTTGCTGAAATTGGCTGCTGATTTGGAGGGGCACGCCGATAATGTCGCTGCTGCTTTATTCGGGGGCGTTACCGTCTCTGTTCCGACTGAAACTGAAGTGTTTTATGCCCGCTTCATGCCACCGCTTGATTTACACATCGCTTTGCTCATCCCCAGTTTTGAACTTGAGACCGAAAAGGCTCGCTCGGTTTTGCCATCAACATTGTCAAGGGAGGATGCTGTTTTCAATGTCGGGAGAGCATCCCTGCTTGTCGCAATCTTGGCGACGGGGCAAGTTGATTGTTTGAAAATCGCAATGCAGGACAAGTTGCACCAACCATACCGTCAAACGCTCATGCCTTGGTTGCAACAGGTTTTTGAAGCCGCCCTTGATGCAGGCGCTTTGGGTGTCCATCTAAGCGGTGCCGGTCCGACGGTCGCCGCTTGGTGCGACGATGAAGGCAAAGCGGAAACGGTTGCGAGGGCAATGTGGCAATCTTTGAAAGCAGCAGGGATAGAGGGTTTCTGGCGCATCGCCAGTCTGGACACTCAAGGCGCGAAGGTAGTGCAAAGGGGTTGACAAAAATGACTAACAACCGTGACCCTGACCTTTGGGCAAAAGTTTTGGCTCTTGCCGTCTTTTTGCTCGGAATAAGTCTGATGCTGCTCGTCTTCGCTTGGGCGGCTAAGTTGTTCAATGAACTTGGCACTGGCAAGGAACTGGCTTTGCAAACAAACCCATCCGACAGAACGCCTTTGGCTGAATGGGGAATTCGTTGGCTGATACGAGTTGCACTGCTTTTTGCGCTCGGATACATCGCTTCGCTCATCGCCGCTCGCGGCGTCAGTCTCTACTTGTCCGCCCGACCACGAAGGGGACAAGGGGGTGAGCAGTGAATGGCGGAGCAAAAGGTTCGCATGAGGGCAATTGTCAAGGGCATAGTTCAAGGTGTCGGTTACCGATACTTCGCTGTCTATCAAGCCCAAAGAATTGGCGGCATAACAGGCTATGTCCGAAACCTTTGGGACGGAAATGTTGAAGTCGTCGCTGAAGGCGAAAAGGGCAAACTTGAGCAATTTTTGTCGGAACTTCGCAAAGGACCAAGAGCAGCCCATGTAACCGATGTTGAGGTTTTCTGGGAGCACCCGACAGGCGAGTTCACCAACTTCAGCATTCGGTGGTGAAACTTTCACTGTGAGCCAATCCGAGCAACCAATCTGCAAGGCTCGTAAGGTAATTCGCCAAGTTCCGCCTTTAACTCAAACGGTGATTTGGGCAGCAAGTTTTTTGTCGCTGGCTTTTCTCGCAGCAACCCGTTGGCGACCTCTTGAAGCCATTGACATTGCTCTGTTGAGATTGATCAATGCGGGTTTGGCGAACGAATGGCTTGACGCCTTGATGCTTTTCTTCACTCGGCTCGGTAACCTGCCGCTCACTTGGCTCTTACTCACTCTTTGGCTCGGGTATATCGCCCGAAAGCAAAAAAGCGATTGGCGAGAATTTGGGCTGAAATGGCTTGTCTCGGTCTTGACAGTAGCAATTGCGCTTGGTTGTGCCGATGGGCTTAGCGGTCGGGTGGCGAAACCGCTCGTGGGTCGTGAACGACCAGCGAAAATTGTCAAGGGAGTTAGGTTGGTCAACGGTAACGGGAAGGCAAAAGGTTTCCCTTCATCGCATGCAGCCAACGCTTTCGCTGTTGCGCGGGTTTTGCACGAACTTGCGCCGCCGAAAGCACTTTGGTGGTTCTTGGCGACGATGGTTGCGATTTCCCGCGTTTACTTAGGAGCGCACTTTCCCACCGATGTCGTCGGCGGTGCGATGTTGGGATTGGCTGTCGGCTCGGCAGTTGTCTGCGCACAACGGAAAATTCAAAAGCGACGAAGCACACAGAACGGTTGGAACTCAACCGAGGAAGGTGAAGGGAAAAGTGGAGCGGCTACAGCAACGGTTTGAACGAACCAGAACAAAAAACGAGTTGGCACTCGTGCTGTATGTCACCGCTGGCGACCCATCGCCCGAACTAACCGTTGAAGCCATCATCCGTGGGGCTGAAACGGGTGCTGATGTGTTTGAAATTGGCATCCCGTTCTCTGACCCAATTGCCGACGGTCCGACAATTCAAGCGGCGATTGACAGAGCACTTAAAAAGGGTGTTCGGGTCGCAACAGTAATTGAAATGGTTCGGGCGATTCGGCAAAAAACCGATGTGCCCATTGTGCTGATGACCTATTTCAACCCCGTGCTGCAATATGGCTTAGAGCGATTCGCTCGCGATGCGAAAACTGCTGGCGCCGACGGCGTTCTCTTGACAGATGTTCCGCCAGAGGAAGCGGGCGAGTGGATTGAAATTGCAAAGCGAAATGAACTTGCGACCATCTTTCTTCTGGCGCCGACAAGCACTGAAGAGCGAATTAAGTTGGTTGCCGAAATCGGCACAGGCTTTATCTACTGCGTATCACGGACAGGAGTAACGGGCGAGCGGGAGCAATTGCCAGAGGACTTGCCTGAACTGGTCTCAAGAATTCGCCGACACACGGACAAGCCAATAGCAATTGGGTTCGGCATCAGCAAACCCGAACATGTCGCCGCAGTCGCCCAAATGGACGGAGCCGACGGTGTCGTAGTCGGCAGCGCCCTCGTCCGAATTTTGCACGAAGAGTTTGGGGAGGGCAAACAGGGCAGTTGGCAAAGGGTTGAAGAGTTCATAAAGTCGCTCAAATCAGCGGGCGCTCGTTGAGCGCAAAAGTCCGAAAGAGAGCCGAACGGTTGGTTCAGAAAAAGGGAGGGGAAAATTGAGCAATGCAGAGCGGTTAGGACTTGCGACCAAACTGCACTCAAGGTGCAAAAACTCTTGCCGCTACCGAAAAATCTGGGGCGTTATCAAGCCGCAGGCGCAGAGTTTCCTGCAAACCTCGCAAACTGAGGGGAAGTTGCAGGGGCTTGCCGGTCAACGGCAAGAAAATTCGTCTGTCGCCCGCTTCAACGATGAGGTTTTGCCGCTTCAAAGTTTCCTTCTGGACATTGACGGCAACTGTCAAAATTGCTTCACCTCGTTCGTCCGCAACCGCAAGGGGCGAAATCAAACTTAAAGGTTCTGGGATGGCATAGGCGATTTCCAGCGACCTGATTTCGTTTTCCCAACGAAACTCTACTCGCTTGCGATGCTCGCCCACAGTTGCTGGCACACTCAACCGAACCTGACTTTCACCTCTCGCTGGCAAAATCACCTCTTGACCGTCTAACCGCACCCTTTTGGGTTCATCGCTTTTGTTGTGTAGCCGAACAATGACGAAGCGTTCGCCAAAAAACTTCGGAACTTTCAGCCCCGTGATGACGACATCGCCTACCTCAAACATCCCAATTCCAAACCTTTCAGGGGTGTGAAACCAACCGTAAGTTGGCGACCACGCCCAATGGGTTACGCCCTTGCCAACTTGATGGCGGTTGCGGCAGAAGTTGAGGCGCAAGGGCTGGGAACTTGGGATTGAGGTTCGGATGAAAGGCAGGGACGACCAAGGGACTGCCATCTCGCAAATCCAACGGTCGCTTGAGATGCTCGTCGCAACTTTGATGTCGGCGTTCCAACCGACATCAAAAACCAGTTCGTCGTAGATGCTGCCAAGAGCGTTGACGACGATATGAGCGTAACGGTTCGGCTCTTCAGCAGAGGCGATGAAAACTTCCACGCTTTCGTCCTGCCAGATTCCGTCGCTGTCCCTTGTCCATTGGGATTTCCGCATCCCTTGAGGGCTTGGCTCAAAACAAACGAAGGCGATGTAAAGGGCTTGTTGGTCAAATCCCACCAAAGCCTTCGTCGCAATTTCATCTGGCATAGGGCGACCTGTTTGGTAATCGTGAAACGGTTCGGCAACAGAAGCGCCACGCCACTCGTCTTTTTCCAACCTGCCGTCAATTTTCGGCGACCTTTCCAATTTCGGTATGGCGATGGAGGGCAAGGGTAAAGGTGAAGTCATAGCCACTTCCTCTGGCGGAAGGATTTGAATGCGCAAGACGACCTGCCGATTTGCCTTTCCTGCCTTCGCCACTTTGCCACCTTGAAGCGCCAGAACTAACCGCTCAATTTGCCGAGCCAAGATTAACCGAACTTGCTGCAAATCCTTGTTGGTGTAACCTCTTGCTCCGACCTCGTTGCCCCAAGGGACACTAACTTCAACTAACTGCAAAACCGTTTCGGCTTCTTCCGCAAGTCCCATCAGTTGTCGGGCAAATTGAGTTTTTTGTCCGACAGCAACTTGGCGAGCATAGGCAATCAAGTTTTGCAGCGTGTAGGCATAGCGGTAGTCAGTGATGCCCTCGCGAATCGCTTCCCACTGGATCGTCGGGATAATGCCGACGATGCTTCGGTAATCGTTTGGTCTCTCAAGTTGAGGGTAGACGGTGCATTGGTCTTTTGGCTCAACGGGATTTGCTTTGCTTCCGTCAAAGTCGTTGAACGGGTCTTCGTGTGGGCGAACAAATGTCCAAGAGACCTGACCATCGGCTTTCGTCTTCCAAAACAGCCATCCCGTCAAGTAGCGGTTGGGGAACATTCGTCCTTCCTGTCCCAAGTAGCAGCCGCTGCCATACCAGAAAAACTTCTGCCCATTTCTGTCGCATTCTTTGCGAGCCCACTCTGCCGTCTCTTTGCGGTTCACCAACCCGACGGAGAAGCAAGGATGCGTCATCCATTGACTTGCGACTTCGTAAGTTCCACGCTGGTAAAAGGTGACATAGGTTTTCGCTCCACCCTCACGCCAGCAGCGATACTGCTGTATAGCGCGCAAATTGTCGGGGCTGGGTTCGTCCCAGCCGTAAAAGAGCCAATCAAACCGATGCGGGCGCAAGGTCTTGACAACAGTTTGAGCGATTTTGCGCATCGCCTCTTTGAGCGGTTCGCTCCATTCCTTGTTCAAGTCAACCTTCAAGCCCAATGTCGTTGCAACTTGGTCTTCAATGAAAGTTCCGATCGTGTGCGGTCCGGGCAAGCCGACTTTTCGCATCAACTTGAGCCAGCGCAAAAGCGGTTCTGGGTCGTAAGCGACTTTGCCTTCTTTCAAATCTGTCAAGTCAAGTTTGCCGAACGGCAACTCAGTTAAGCCGTCAATACCGACATCGGCTATTTCCTTGAGCACTTGCACCAATTTCTCGTCGGGCAGGTGGCTCAACATCCAACTGTCGCTGTAAAGCAACCAACGCTTATCAGGCGGCTTGAGCAACTTGAAGGGCAAAACTCGGACAGTCAAAGGGATTTGCAAAGGCGGTTTGTTTGCGGCTTGAAGTTTGACGATGAATGAATGCTCGCCAACCTCAGCGTTTTCTGGGACGGAAATTTGAAGCCAAAAGAGCCTGCATTCACCTTCTGGAATGTCAAGGGGTCGCTCTTCAAGCGTTCCACCTTCGGCTGGGAAAAGGGCTTTGCCCTCCCGCATCGGCAAAAGCAGTTCAGGCACGATGTAATAAGTTCGCCCTCGCCAGTCAGTTCGCTGTGCCCAAAAGTGAGCGTAAAGGGCTTGGATGGAAGGGGACACGGGACGAGGGACACGGGACAAGGGGCTGGTTCTTTGTGGATTCGTCTCATGTTTCATCACAGCGCCCCTTGAAGGGGTAGACGAAGACTGCCCGCTTTTTTGCGGGCTCATTTCACGCGCTGAAACGGGTTGGACTGTGACGGAGAAATTTTTCAACGGCTCAAGGGCGAAAACGGCGAACCAAAGATTAGCCTTTTGACCCTTCGCCGCGAATGTTGACAACTTTTCCGCTCTCTCCTCTGGCTTCGGGCGGCTCCAAGGCTTGATGTCAAATGGTTCGTGGCGAGTGAAAACGATGAACCCAGAGTCTCGTTCCGCCTTCGTCGGTTTCGGTGGTTGCCAATCTTCTTTCGTTCGTGGCGCTTCCGTAAATGGCGGACCTGGGTCAACACGCTCGTAAACTGTGTCGTAAATTCGCACAGGACCTGCGACCGTCTCTTGTGCCATTGCTGCCGAGTTAGCCATGAGCACCAAACCCACCAACCATCGCATTGTCCCTCACCTCCCAAAAGGGTTGACAAAGCCAGTTTCACCTGATTCGGTAAATGTGGACATCGTAGGGCTCAAAATCGTCCTCAAAGCGACCGTTGACGATAGGGATTCGGCGGTTTTCGCCAACGACTTCCGCTGTCGCTTTCTTCGCCATTTCGCTCACTCGGAAAATCGCTCTCGTTGGTCCGTTCCGCATGCCGACGGCGAAAATGTAAAGGTCTTTCCCGTAACGCTTGACCATGAAGTGGACGGGGACATCAGGATTGGTTGAAGTCACTTCAACGAGACCGTTAACTGTCGGGCTGTTGAGCACTGGTGCGAGTTCGTGGATTTGGCGGTTGATTTGAGTGACCGCAGCGAGCATTTCTGGGTCTTCAAACAGCGCAGCCTCAATGAACTTCGGCTGGAACTGATGCACGAAGTAGATTATGCCTTGTGAGCCGTGAATTATGCCCATCCAAACCTCGGCTTTGACATGGTGAGGCGTCGGCTTCCTTTCAAGATTGCTTATGCGGGTAGTCTCAACGCAGTGCCAGATGACTTTCTCGCCGTCAGTTGACTTGTTCCAGTTGACCCAAAAGACAAGCCTTGCAACTCCTTTTGCGACATACCAAAGCAAGTTTTCGTCGTTCAAGCCGGCAACTGGGTAGACATCAAACGAGACAATGTCGCAGCCCTTGACATAGGTGAAGTAGTCATCTGGGTGAGCCCCGACACCACGACCTTTCCAAAGGTCGTTGGCAACGCCTTGTCCCAAATTGAGCAGCACGGGTCGGTCAGGGTCATTGGCTTTCATTTGCTTGTATCGCTTGACAATTTCGCTTGGCGGAACTGGACCGCCGTAAATCTTTCGTCCCGTTGCAGGGTCTTCTCCGATAACTTGAGCGTTGTCGGGTTCGTCTTGGTGCATCCAACCGACGATAATCGGATCGCTTCGGTGTTTCAGCCCAACTTCGTTTTGCTCGCAGATGACTTGCATGCCCGCTTCCTTGAGCATTGACAATTGCTCTTCTGTCGGTCCTTTCCACAAACCGACATACAAGTTGACGCCAGCCTCCTTGTAGCGCCTTGCGTTTTTCGGGTGTTGCAACCAAACGGCGATGGGGAAGAACTTGGAGTCTTTCGGCGGACCAAGTTTCCAGCGGGAGTAAGGATTGGAAGGGGCAGAGAGTTGAGTTGCTTGGACTGCAACGAGGATTACGAACGCAAAGAAAACGGTGACAACGCTCCACCACTGCATACTCATCACCTCGCCAGCATTTGTGCGTTAGGTGCAACTCAAATTTTGACGCTCAATCAACTCATTGGCGAGTTCACAGAGTGCGATGCCTTTCCAAAGCGATGGTTGGGAGAATGGCTTTAAGGTATCCCCCTTTGCCTACCAAACGGTTTTTTTGATGCGTTCATTGCGATTTGCAAAGTGGCTCAAAACTGTGGCATCATAGGAACGGGCTTAAAATTGGACGGGGCAGGTGAAAGGTGATGCAGCGCGATACGGCGTTGATACTTTTCGGCGTTGGGCTTGTCTTGTTGCTGCTTTTGATAGGCGTTGCGCTTCACATATCAGCACCGCCTTCGCATCAACCTGTGTCTCAGCAGGAACCAACACCAACAGTCACTCCTTCTGTGCCCTCAGCATTTCCGCCTACGCAGACAGTTTCACCGATTAGCCCCCCAGCGATAGTGACTCCCTCTTTGCCGCCTCCAGCGGCTGGGGCTCCGGCGGTGCCAACAGTTGCGGCAGTTCCCGAAAAGGGTGCTTTCATTCCCACAACTCCAGCACCCTTGCCTCCCATGCCTTCGCCTCAACCCTCAAGTTTGTCCCACCTGCCTCCGGCTAAACCTTCCGCCACCGTTGAACCCGAAACGGAAGCCTTGCGTTGGGCTAAAGCGTTGGTCGCTTCTTACCGTCCTCAATGGCGGTTGAAATTGACCAAAAGTGCTGACCCGACGATGAAAGGCGAAAGTTATGCAGTTTCCATTGAGCCCAACAACCAAGTCACTATTGATGCTAAATCGCAGGCAGGTTGGCTTTACGGGATGCTTGATTTGGCTGAAAAGTTACAATGGCGTGAACTTTCCTCAGCCCAATGGCGATGGTCACCTTCATTGGTGGAGCGAGGCTTGGTCATTGAAAATCCCGATTGGCTTGCCAAGCCACCTCGTTCCTTGCAAGCGCTTCAAAGCCTGTTGCGTGAGCGATTGAAGGAACTTGCATGGTGGCGGTTTAACACCTTAGTGCTCAAGTGTGACGGGCGAGAGCCCGCTCTTGCCATAGTTCTCAGCGCCTTGAATAGTCTTGCCCCAGAATTCAATGTCAAGGTCGTAGTTTGGGCATCAGTGATGAGCAACGCAGTTCAAAGTTGGTTACGGCAAGGCGGTCAAACCGTCACCGATGGCTACCAATTGAGCGTTAATTCAATCGTCCTCACCGATGAACCAGAGCAGGCTGCTCAAGTCATTGAACGCAATAGGGCTGCAGCGTTGGCTACGAATTTAGTAGCCCCAAGCCTTCACCCATTTGTCCTGCAAATCAAACGCAATCGGGACAAATTGGTGTTGCTGGTCAAACTTGACGAAGGTTATCGCAATGTCTTTTGGTTTGACCCCGAATGGGCACATCAGTTAGTCAGGTCGGTAAGGGATGCGGGTTTGAAAGGGCTTTGGGTTCATGTCCGTTCAGTGCCGTCAACTTGGGCAGTAACTGCTTTCGCTCAGGCTGTCAAGAACCCTGAAGCCAACGGCGAAGCCCTGTGGCATAGGCGATGGGCAAAGCAAGGCTATCAGGCTGAAAAATGGCTTTTGGCTTTCCGAGAGGCAAGTCGTATTCTGCCAGAATTGCTCTGGCTTGGGGTTGCAACTGAGCCTCAATATGGTGCGTCACTCAAGTCCTTCTTCGTTGCCCGACCTATTGACAGTTCATGGGGATTTACAGTTTTGAGCGTGACCGAAACGCTCAAACTTTCAAGGCGACCAGACGACAGAACGGTCTTAACAATTGACGAAATTGCCCGAAGGCTTGAGCAAAGGGCTCAAACGGTCTGGGCACTAACGGCTCAACTGCCTGAACCCTCTGCATCCGATTGGAAGGCTGCAAAGCGGTTGGCACTCTTAAATTCGTGGCTTGGTCAATTTTACGCCGACAAGATTGATGCGGCGATGGCGTGGGGAAGGTTTGAAGCGGGAGACAGGTCAGCAGGACAAGATTGCGTTCTCAATCTCACCAAGTCGGTTAAAGCATGGGAGCAGGTTGTCGCTATCGCAAACTCCATCTACCCGCCGAATAACCGATGGGCGCTTAAGTTGGTTGAGTTCCGCAGGGAATTGGATGAGTTCAGAAACCTCGTTGCTGGCTCAATGCCGTAAATGTAGGGACAGGTGAAACCTGTCCGAAAATTTTTTGCAGGCGGATTTCGTCGGACGAAATGGCAAAAAGGTGAAATGAAGGGGGGAGAAGGGACAGGTCGCAATCTCACCAAAGTGGGATTGGAAGAAATGGAGCATGTTGCCTTCTCCCCGCCCTCAACCCCATGCGAGTGTAGTTGCCCAACGGGGCAAAAACAATTCGCTCCCAACATGCGATAACACTTGGGGCTACAAGTTTGTCAGAATTGCTTGTGGTGATGGGACATGGAAGCAAGCCCGCAAAACTCGTCGCAGGTTTCAATTTTGAGGGAGCAAAGGCGAAAGTCCAAACTGTCTTGGAAGTTTGGGCGATTGCTTTTCCTTGCGCTTGCAATCTCCGTGACAATTACTGCATACTTTTTGCCGATGCTTCCGTTCCGCCTGCCTTTGTGCTTGTTCAAGTTGATGACGGGTTACCCGTGTGCCGGTTGTGGGATGACGAGGGCTTTTGAGGCTGCCGCTCACGGTCACTTCAAAGAGGCTTTTGAATGGCATCCCGTCGGTCTGGCTCTCTTTTTCGCCATGTGGCTCGGCGCAATTTTTGCCACCTACGAATTATTGACGAACCAGCCTTTTGACTGGGAAGGCTGGATGAATCGGCATGGGGCTTTGGTTGTTTGGGTTCTCTTTTTCGCCTTGCTCGCCATTTGGCTTTTGCGGCTCAGTTACTACCGATTTGGTCAATGGCTGCCTTTGCCTTTGAAGTTTCCGCTTTGAGGTGATGAGACTTGGCAGAGGCTTTGCTTCCGATAATGCTGCGGGTTGCAGGTAAAAAGTGCGTTGTAGTCGGTGGCGGTGAAGTCGCCGCTCAGAAAGTCAAGCAGTTGATTGAGTGCAGCGCTTCGGTCGTGGTAGTCAGTCCGACTTTGTGCGATGAGTTGAAGGAAATGGCAAATCAAGGTCGCATTCAATGGTTGCCGATGCGATATGAACCTTCAGTCTTGGACGGTGCTTTTTTGGTCTTCGCTTGCACTCAAGATGCCGAGGTTAACCGAAGGGTCTTCTGCGACTGTGAGGCTCGCAAGGTTTGGTGCAATGTCGCTGATGTCCCTGAACTTTGCAACTTCATAATGCCCTCTATACTTCGTCGCGGTGACTTGGTGGTTGCGGTGTCAACTTCGGGGAACAGCCCTGCCTTTGCCAGAAAGGTCAGGCTGTTTTTGGAGGACATCATCGGCGACGAGTTTGGGATGTTGGCAGCGCTTCTGGGCGAAATAAAGGAAGAGATGCGCCAATCCTTGAAAACGATTGAGCAAAGGCGCGAATTCATTGAGAGGGTTTGGGAAAGCGATGTTTGGCGATACTTACGGGAAGGCGACTTTGAAAGCGCCAGAAATTGCCTGCGGAAATGTCTGAGGGATGTAGTGGCAAGTTCTCAAGTTTAGACCAACAAAGTGACATCCTCGCGGGAGAACAAATGGTCAGCCCACCTGACGGAACGCTCGTAGTAGACAGCCAGTTCGCTTTCCGGGACTTTCAGTAAACTCGCCAAATTTCTGACCCTTTGCCAATCTGCCCTTTCATAAGCCAGAACCAGCGAGTAGACCCATCCGAGAGGGGAAGGAGACAGAAGCAAGGCGTCCTTAATTTCTGGATGCAAAGGCAACTCGTCAAGGATTTCGCTCATAGGCATGTCAAGGAGAGCATCCAGAACCGAAAGCAACCCGACAAGGAAAGGGTCAGGTTCGGAAGGCAACCCTGCAACGGCTGCGATTTGCTCACACATGTGTCCTCTCACCAAAGCGGTAACCAAGAGTTCGTTGGGCTTGTTTTCCAATAGCAAGGTTGAAATTGCAATTAGCAACCAACGGCGCAATAGACGCTCACCCAGCAAAACAAGTGCCTGCTTCAAAGAGGAAACGCGATGGCGAATTCCAATCGCCGCAGAGTTTATGTATCGCAGCAGTTTGAAGGATAGGGAGGGGTCGGTCTTTAAAACCTTCTCAACGCGGTCAAAGTCCAGATTTGATTCCCCAAGCAACTGCATGATGCGGAAGTAGGTAAATTGATGGCTTGTCAACACTTTCGCTGAAAGCACCTCGGGCTGGCAGAAGAAGTTGCCCTGAAAGTAATCGTAGCCCATCTTTTCCGCTTCAACGAACTCCTCGTTGCTCTCAATCTTCTCTGCCAGCATTTTCCTGTTGGGAGTGGCGTAAACTAAAACTGCCCGTGCCCGTTCAGAGCCTGTGACTTTTTTGAAGTCCACCTTGAGGATGTTGGCAATTGCCACCAGAGGGCGAGCGGGCGACCAAGGCAGAAACCCGTAAACGGCAATGGGGTAGCCTGTAACCTTCAGCCTGAAGCAAGTGCTCACGATATCATCGTCGCTTTCCTCAGCGTCTACCTCCAAGACAGTTTGGCTTGGCGGCAGGACTGTAACCAAATCCTGAAGAAGCAGCGGGCGGGATACGGGAACGAAAGCCAACTTCCCAGCGGTAAGCCTCATCGGTCGGAAAAGGTGCAAATGGGCATCTATCAACCACTTCTCCGCTTGTTCGCGGTCAACACCCGAACTTTCCGCGCTTTCAAAAGTGTGGAAAAGCACTTCGTAGCCAACTACCCGCTTCCATCGGTTGAAAATCGGTTGGCGAACCACAAACAAGTGCATCGCCATCACCTTCATCCAATTCGCATTGGCTGGAAGCCCAAATGCCGTTTTTGGGAACAATGTCAACTTGACAGTTGTTGTGCAAGCGATAGAACGGCTTCTGCACGCTCCCTATCGCCTGCTGCGATATAGCAACCTGCTAAAGCCATGTAATCGGCTAAGGCTTCGTCTTTTCGCTCGTCGCTTTCAATCAGTCGCAGTAAAATCGCTGCCGCCTCATCGTAAAAGCCTTTGTTCTGGCAGGCACGAGCCAACAGTCGCCAACTTTCCCTGTCCATGCCGCCATTTTGGGTGAGCGGAAGCAATGTCTCCAAAACCATGTCCCAAAAGCCAAATTGACCGTAAAGTTTTCCGACGAACATCGCTCGTTCGGTTTCGTCAGGGACAAGGCAATCAAGCAGCGCCAACCCTTGCTCGTAGCGTTCAAATTCCTGAAGTTGCAACAAAAGTGCCAGCAAATCGCGGAAGTTCTCTTGAAGCAAGGGAAGCAATTCAGGTGGGCAAGTAGGCAAGTGGGCAGATAGGCAATTGGGAGTGTCTGAGCCATTTTGCCAGAGTCGCAACAACGCTTGCCAGAGTGCATCGCCGTTGCAGGCAGAGAAGGCTTCATCCCATTCGCCGGCAAGGGCGTGGGCGAGGACTTTTAAGTTCCAAGCCGTTGCGCCTTCAGGTGCGGTTAGCGGAATTTGGGCGAACAAGCGAGCCGCTTCCGCATAGCGGTGCTCCAAAAGCGCCAACTTGCCCTCAACAAAAATCCGCTCCGTCTCATCAACCGTGTCCCGTGTCCCTTGTCCCGTGTCCCGTTCCATCAGCGCTTTTGAGACTTCCAATGCGCATGGCGGCAACGGGTAATGGCTCAATGCCGCTTTGGCGACCAAAACGGCAAGTTGCGGGTGTGCGTTAATGCCCTCAGGCACAAATGGAGCAAGCGTCCGTTCCAAGTCGTCAACAGAGCGACAATGCGGCAAGACCAATTGCACGAAAGCATTAATGGCAGGCTCATAGTAGCGGCGCCGCAACAACGCTTGTTGAATCGCCCTTCCAAAGCACTGCAGGGCGTCAGGCAATTGCCCCATCTTTTGATGGCATAAGCCCATCCAATACCAAGCGCCGTAGGAAGTAGCGCCTTCCGTCCAATCAAAGTTGGTCGGCAATTGAGAGGCGAAGGAAAGTGCCCCTTGGAACGCCCGCAACGCTCCCATCCAATCGCCCAAAGTGAACAGCACTTGCCCTTCCAGCATCCAAAAATCAGGCGTCGTGACGGGCAACTGTTTTGATTCCCGCAAAAGTGCTATGGCTTGCTGTGGTCGGTTCAGTTGCATCAAGCAGTGCACGGCATCGCAAAGGCAGCGAAGAAGATAGGGCGTGAAGGTGTCACCCAAGTGCATCAACGCCCGCCGAAAGCAATAGAAAGCCCGCTCCCATTGTCGTAACCGCAAATACTCCCGCCCCAAGTTATACCAAGCGAAGGGGTCAGTTGGGTTTGCGCGCAAATCTTTTTTGGCAAGTTCCATGTTCCGCTCAACCTTTTGCTTGCGACGAACCAATGGAGCGAGGTAACCGTAATGCTCAATCCAAACGGGTAGCACGCCAAACTTGGCGTTTGGCTTGATTTTGAGGATTGAACTGGCGATTTGCTCGTGCAAGTTGCGCTCAAACCGAATGCCTTTCAAATTGCGGAACAATCTGAAAGCGGGATGGACATGACCTTCTCGGTGCGAACGATAACCGACGAAACTAACCATCGGCAGGATGAAGCCGTCGTATTCTTCGTTGGCTTCCAGCAACTTCCGCAGGTTTTCCTTGCCGTCCGCCAATGCTTCGTCAGCATCAAGCCACAAAATCCATTCGCCCGTCGCATGCTTGAGCGACTCATTGCGGGCGTCACTGAAACTTCCCGTCCACTCAAAGCGAACGACTTTTGCGCCATAGCGCTCAGCGATTTGCGGCGTCTCGTCCGTTGAACCCGTGTCCACGATGACGATTTCGTCCACGATTCCTCTGACGCTTTCCAAGCATCGCGGCAAGTTGTCGGCTTCGTCCTTGACAATCATGCACAGCGAAATCAGCGGCTTGAACTTGCGTCCATCCAGAACGGTCAAGGCACTTGGGTCAGGGAGTGGCTCATAAAGGTCTTTGGGCTTTGGTGGGCGGCGGCGGAGGTCAAAAAGTTCGGGCACAAGCATGAGGCGTGGGCGATACTTTTCCGCCTCTTCGGGCAAGTTCCA
>ERZ1669248.334-NODE-334-length-24668-cov-16.154593_pt1 | contig 24668 bp, 21 predicted proteins | sample MGYA00579296_ERZ1669248 | MGnify/ENA primary metagenome ERZ1669248 (study PRJEB41166, sample SAMN08046057) | hot springs metagenome | biome: hot spring; feature: neutral hot spring; material: thermophilic sediment; isolation source: thermophilic sediment from...
GGCGAACCTCCTGGTGAGCCCAAATTTATCCGACCTGCCTCCCTGCCCATCTCACGATTTGCCGAAAGTTTCGGCTCGTCAGGAGCCTCGCCTTCCCAGAGGCTGACTTCACTTTTGGAAAATCTGCTCAAGAAGGCTTTCCGAACACACACAGCCGTTATTGACGGAAGCGCAAAGATTGGCTATAATGTCGCAGGTCTGTTATCGCCCCTGCCAAGTGGTGGCGGTGGGAAAAGGGAAGCAGGGGCTGTGAGGCGAACGAAAATGTTGGAACGAGAGCAAAGACATTTAACGCCACATTTCGTCCGACTGGACTTGCGCAAGGTCATCAACCATCCAGGCTACACTGTGGTTGCCCAGTTTGAAACCGACATTCAACTCTGGGAAGGTGGTCAATGGGTTCATGTTCACGGTGAAGCGTCAGGCACGAATGTTGACGGGCGTTATGTGCTTGTGACGGGCAAGGTCTTTGGGACTGTGGAACTTGAATGCAGCAGGTGCTTGACAGTTTTTGAGCAGGAACTTGAAGCGCCCTTTGAGGCTCAATGCGATATCAGGACCTTCCATTTGCTGGCTGAAGGCTTGCCCGTTGACGAAGGCGAGGAAGTCACGGCTATTTTTGACTCAAACAGCGCCGACCTTTGGGAACTCGCACGGCAAGCGTTGATCGTCCAACTGCCGATGCGACCTTTGTGCCGCGAGGATTGCAAAGGTTTATGCCCATATTGCGGTGCAAACCTGAACGAAACGATTTGTAACTGCCAGCCGCCTGCTGACCCAAGGTGGGCAGCCCTTGAATTGCTTATGCAACGGCTCAAATCTTAGGTCACCCATTATCCCTCACATCTGCGAAAGGAGGAAACCGACCTATGGGGTTGCCGAAGCGGAAAATTTCAAAGACACGGCGAGACAAAAGGCGCACTCACTGGAAGTTGACGCCAATAACTTTTCACATTTGCCCGCAGTGCAAAAAACCTGTGCGACCGCACCGAGCCTGCACCTTCTGCGGCTACTATGAGGGCGTCGGCATGAAAGTCGCTTGGGTAAAAGAACGACGACCTGAAGAGGAAGCATGACCACTTGTTCTGCGAAAGCGATGGGTATCCAACGAGTCACCCGAGAGCGAGCACACTGTCTTTGCTACGCTAAACGAGAACTACTGCGTAGGTTGGTTTGATTTATCGTGCCACTTGAGCGATACCGTTGTAAACTTTTGATGTGGGCTCACAGCGCACCGCCACGAACTTACCCCCCGTGTCACCACGATAAGAACAATCCAGTCACAGGGCAGGATTACCCATCGCCTTTCGGCATTGCATCAACCACATTACAATAACTTGCGGTCACAAGATTTAAAGGAGGCGAGGAAGATGGCGGTGCTGAACCGAGAAGAGGTTTGGAAGCGAACTTACGCGTGTTGGATGGGCAAAAACGCTGGCGGCACTTTGGGCGCTCCCGTTGAAGGTCAACCAGGTCCGCACAACTTTGACTGGTATCCGAAACTGCAGGAAGGCGGAATCCCCAACGACGATTTAGAAATGCAGTTGGTTTGGCTTGATGCGGTCAAGCGAAACAATTGGCAAATCAACGCAAATGTTTTGGCTCAAGCATGGCTAACCCACATCGGTTACAACTGGTGCGAATACGGGTTCGCAAAGCGCAATTTGCGTTGGGGTTTGCTGCCTCCGCTTTCCGGCGCTTACGACAACGATTTTTGGAACGACTGCATGGGTTCGCCCATTCGCTCAGAAATTTGGGCATGCCTCGCCCCCGCGTCCCCTCGCATTGCTGTCCGCTTCGCTTTTGAAGATGCCATCGTTGACCACGCGGGTGGCGAAGGCGTTTGGGGCGAAATGTTCAATGCCGCTTTGGAAAGCATAGTTTTCGTCAAGCACGATTTGGACGAAGCGCTGGATTTGGCTCTGGCGTTCATCCCCCCTGACTGTCAAATCGCCCAAGCCATTTCAGACACCCGCAAATGGTGGCGTGAGTTGAAAGACTGGCGGAAAGTGCGGGAGCGAATTGCTGAGAAGTATTGGCACCGCGAGCCCACCCACGCCCCTCAGAATTTGGCATTCACAGTTCTGGGGCTGTTAGCAAGTGAAGGTGATTTCGGGAAAGCCATCACGACCGCCGTCAATTGCGGGCAGGACACCGATTGCACGGGCGCAACGGCTGGCTCAGTTATGGGCATTTTGTTGGGCGAGGTGCCAAAAAAGTGGGCTGAACCTTTAGGTGAAACGATTGCAACAAACCTGAGTTGGGGCGGAATCCGCAATATTGTCCCGCTGCCCAATGTGCGCGTTTTGACCGACGAAGTAGTTGATGCTGCTCAGCGAATTTTGGCTTGGCACGGCGCTCCCATTCTCATCGCCGATGCTCCGACGGACTTGACAGGTTTGCCCGAAGATTGGTTCAAGCCCGATGAGGGCATTTACGAACTCTGGGAACGCAACCGAAACCCCTGGCGGGTTGACTTTGCCTTGAACGCAGTGCAGGTGGGTGTGGACTACCGAGACCTGCCGACCATCAACCCAGAGACACCAAAAACGGTCGCGATTTGGCTCCGCAACCGCGAACCTGTCCCGCTAAATGTGACCCTCACTTGGGATGTCCCAAATGGGTGGCAGGTTGAGCCAGTAAGTTCGTCGGTGACTTTGCCGGCGAAAGGAGTTGTCGGAACCAACAATGTCGCCCATGTCAATTTCGTTATCCACGCACCTACTCAATTGCCGCAGACACAGACTCTTTGGTGTCAAGTTCGCGTTCACGACCGTCCTGCTGAAGTTGCAATTCCCGTCACGCTCATCGGCGAGCGGAGGTGGCTTATCAGGCGAAACGGAGGCGAGTGGCGAACCGAGTGGGTTAAAGACAGCCAATTGCCTTTGGAGAGATGGTTTGGCGGGAAACCGGGTGTCGTTGAAGGGCGAATTTGGGTTCAGTCACCAGCGACCATGCAAGTCGTCATCGGCTTCCCTTGCAACGCCGCTTTTAAACTTGAGTTCAACGGCACACAAGTTTTGAGCGCCCATCAACCCGATTTCCTCGTCCGACCGGGTCAACAAGGACCGGCAAGTCACTACGCTCAAGTGACGATGAAGCAAGGATGGAACGAAATCGCTGTCAGGATAGAACGCCATGACCAACCAGTTGATGCCTACCTGCTCTTCACCGACCCATCCGACCTTCACCGACACTTGACAGACATTGTGTTGACGCAAGTGCCTTGATGGGCGAAGGTTTTAGGGCAGGGGCACTGCTGCCGACCGACCTTCGGTGCAGGCAGTGCCTGCGCCCCAAGCCGAAAGATTAAGTATCTTGCGTTTGTATGCCTGCCAGAAAGTTCGCGGCAAAGGGTGCTCAAGTTTTTCAACGCTTTGGCATTTGTTGCAACGCTTGACCGAAAGCCTTGACAAATGCCTCCATCATCGCTTGCATGAATTGCTTGAACTGAGGTCCAAGCGACTTGATGAAACTCTCGGCGATCAGAGGTTCCGACTTTTCCATGTCCACTCGCCAGAAGATGAAGTTTTCCTTAACCAGCACGAAGGGCAACTGGATTTTGCTTGGGATTCCAAACGCTGCAGCAACTTGAGGGTTGAACCCTTCCTGCTTTGAGAGGTCAAATTCCAACTTGGCAATCAGTTGCTCGCCTGACTTTTCAACGCCGACAACACGAGTAGGGACGCCTCGCCCCGGAACTAATGTCTTCAACGCTGGTCTTCCCCTGTCCTTTGCGACGACGAGTTTTTTGATCGCTTCTGCGTCACCCCTTGAGAAGGCATCTGCAAGTCTTTGGGCAACTTGCTGGGGCGAGTTGAGGAACGCCAAAACCCCAACTGCACCTGCTGCCACAACTATCAAGGCAAGGGGAAGCACAACTGCAAAGACAGGGAAGCGCCTTGAAGGTGCGGCTGTCCGAGGGAGGGCTACTGGGCGGACTCCCACTCGTTGAGGTTCACTTGTAACTTGTGGCGACGGCGTTGCCACACCCATTGCCCCGCTCCTAAGTGGAGCAAAGCACTTCCAGCAATAAACGCGCTCGTCAGCATTCTCCGCACCACAGCGAGGGCACTTCATGTCCCCTTCACCCCCTGCTCCAAGCAGGTTCCTAAGGCAAGCAAGGCATTAATCATTTTTGCATATGTGCTGAGAGAAGGGAACAAGTTATTTGCACGCTTGTGCTGCATCACTCACAATGCTTTTCGCTCACATTTTTGATTTGCTCGCGCAATATGCGGTCTATGGATTGGTTGATGGCACAGGTTGCGCCGGCGCAGTTGAGGCAGAACTCATTTGGCAACTCCCGCAGTTTTGCTATGTTGCGGCGGATGTTTTCACGAACCTTTCTTTCGCGGACATTGCCAATAGGGCTTGGTCTGCGAATGGCATGAGCGCCACACCAATGTTGAGAGCCATCGGGCAGGATGAAGGCTTGGGATGGCGCAACATAACATCGTTTGGTCAAAGCAGTAGCCCAGTAAATCCCTTTCCCGGCTTGCTCGCAATACTCGTCCAGACCGCCTTTGTGATTTACTCTCAAAAACGGGTTAGCGAAAGGCGCCCACTCGGTCAAGGATTTTCGCTCACTCGCTGAAACACCAATGCTCTCTTGATATTCCTGCCAAACCCTTTCCGCCTCTGCCCAAACCTTCGTGTAAAACTGCCTCCACTGCTCCGCGTTTGGTCTCAAACTTTCGTTCTCGGCTCCACCGACAGGGATAAGGTGAAAGGCAAAATCGCTTGACAGAGGGTCGTCCTTTGGTGCTTCCCTTATGCTGAGCAAGGAGCGAAGGAACTTTGGGAATTGGAACAAATTTAGGCTTGTGAGCACACAGTTGATGTGAATTTGTGGATGGCGAACTCCTATCAATTCGCGGGCAATTTGCAAGTTGAAAATGCCGTTAAGCACCCTTTCAACCCGCTCGTTAGAGCGGAAAATTTTCCCTTGGGTTTTCGGATCAAAACTGTCAAGGGAGATGTGGATTCGCGCCAATCCCGATTTGACCAAGTTGAGGGCGACCTTGGGGGTGATGAGTTCCGCGTTCGTGTTGATGTTGACGGCACAACCTAACTTTGTAGCAAAGGCAACTATCCCTTCGTCTCCCCAAACTCGCTCGCCAAGCAGCAAGGGTTCACCACCTGTCAAGTAAATGTATGGCGGAACGGGTTCAGCAACTTCGGCAATCACTGCCTTCCAGTCATCAAGTTCCATCTTGCGAGGTAACCAAGTTTGGTTGCAGTAAAGACATCGGGTCGGGTCAAAGGAACACTCCAAAGTCAAAACCAAACCGAGAAACAGGATTGGGAAACGCTCATCATCGGATATCGCAAGTTCCCAGTCAGCAAGGGCATCCAACAATTGCTCTTCGTCCCTGATGCCTTCATCCAAGAGTTGTCTCAGTCTTGGGCTGTTGCGTTGAAGCAGATACTGCGCTGCACCTGTCAGTTGCGACGGGGGCGACGGCGGTTTCAAAGTCTCTGCTCTCAACCGCTCCAAATCAACGCCATCAAGTGCCTCTTGCCACTCCCGTTGCCTGAGCAACTCGCTCAGTTTTTCTCGGTGCTGCGGTAGGTAGTGGTCAAACATTGCCATCACCACATTTGATGAAGGCGTCGCTCCAAACGAATCCACGAAAAGCCTGCCACAAATCACAAGTTGCGTCATGATTTTTGGAGTGTGTTCTAAAAAACCCGCCTTTAGGTTCGTTTCGGCTCACAGCAAAATTGCAGGAGCGGCTTAGATTGAATTGTAGGAGCGGCGTTAGCCGCGAACCCTTCCTGTTTCGGTTTATTCGCGCCGGACGGCGCTCCTACAATGAAGCAAAAACCTGCCTGTTTCCGAACACACTCTGATTTTCGTTGATGCATCTTGACAGATTGCTTAAATTGGAGGGGGGTTGAGATGAGCAAAAACACCGCAGTTCCTTGCATCTCGGATTTGAAATGGCAGCCGCTGCGAGTGCCTTTGCACACTCCTTTTGCCATCTCTTCTGAGACCACAACGGTGACGGATAACTTTTGGGTGAGGTTGACCCTTGACGACGGAACGGAAGGATGGGGTGAAGCGGCACCCTCGCCGACTTTAATGGGAGAAACGGCATTGACAGTTGAAGCGACGCTGAGGGAAGCAAAAACGCTCCTTGTGGGGCAACCTGCTGTTTGGCGTCGCTGCGTTCAAATGCTCCGTCAAAATTTCGGCACTCAAAAAGCAGCCTGCGCTGCTGTTGAAGTCGCTTTGCTTGATGCTTTAACGAAGCGAAAAGGCATCCCACTCTGGCAATGGTTTGGCGGTGCAACGGATGAACTTGAAACGGATGTGACTGTGCCTATTATGCCTGTTGACGACGCCAAAAATTTCGCTGCCGAGTTTTTCGGGAAAGGTTTCAAGAAGTTGAAACTGAAGTTGGCTGGCGATTTGGACTTGGATGAAGCGCGAATAGTCGCCGTCCACGAGGTTGCGCCGCTCGCTCAATTGCAACTTGACGCCAACCAAGCCTACAACCCGACGAAAGCGATGCGGTTGCTGAAGCGACTTGAGCGGTTTGGGATTATTCCGGCGCTCTTTGAGCAACCCATCCCCAAGTCAGATTGGACTGGGATGAAGTGGTTGACGCAAAACTCCTTTGTGCCAATTTGTGCCGATGAAATGGTTGTGACCGCAGCCGACGCCCTTCGGGTAGTGAAGGAAAATGCTGCCCATGCCATCAACATCAAACTGATGAAGAGTGGGGTTGCGGAGAGTTTGAAAATCATCGCTATCGCTCAGGCTGCTAACTTGCAATTGATGGTCGGCGCGATGGTTGAAACCGAATTGGGCTTGACGGCAGCAGCGCATCTGGCAGGGGGAATTGGCGGCTTTGAGTTCGTTGACTTGGACACTCACTTGTTTTTGGAAAGTTCGCCCTTTGAGGCTGGTTTCAAGCAATTGGGAGCAAAACTGACTTTGCAAGCAAAAGAGGGTCTGGGAGTGAGTTTGAAGGAGTGTTAGTAAACCGTGAGTGTGTTCGGAAGTCAATTCCCGATTGGGGGAGGGCAAACCTTTGGATGAGCCGAGAACCAAGGTTGTAGGGCGCGGTTTTAAACCGCACCGACCATTTTGTTCGGCACGGCATAAAGCCGTGCCCTACAAAATAGCGTCGCCCTTTTTGGCGACGGTCGTTAATCGTCGGGGACAAGCCCCGACGCTACATAGTAGCCCACCAATTCATTGGTGGGCAATTTAATGGGAGGGCGAACCTCCCGGTGAGCCCAATTTTATCCAACCTGCCGAATTGCCCATTTCACGACCTGCCGACAATTTCGGTTCGGCAGGAGCCTCACCCTCCCTTGCTTTTGGCTCAAAAAGGCTTTTCAAACACACTGGTGAACCGTTGCAACTGCGCCGGCGTCACAACAATCCTTGACTCGCCAAATCAAATCGCAATTCCCTTGCCCGCTTCATCAATTCTTCTCGGGACATTTCGTTGTAAGGCGGAACGAGCAATCTTTGGTCGGTGCATTCCAACGCCGCCAAAACTTCCATGTAGGCAATCATTTGCCCATTTCGCGACGGCGTGTAAGTTGTCGCTGCCCGCATCAAATGGTCAAAGGTGATGATGGGCGAGTTATCTTCCAAAGCAAACCAGCGTGCCTGAGTTAAAACTGCGTTGAGTTCCGCTGGCGAAAAGCCCCTGACTTTTTCAACGATGGGTGCAAAGTCAAACTCCTCAAGTTTGAACCCACGCTTTTTGGCGCTGATTCTCAGCACCGCTTCTGGGTCTTCCGCTGCGAAAAAGAGGGGGATTTTGATGTCGCCGGCTCGGTCAGGTCTTTTTATGGCTTCGTCAACAAGGTCTGGTCGGTTCGTCGCCCAAATTGTCAACATCAAACCCCTAAGGGAAGTGTCAGCCATGAAAGTTGAAAACTTTGCCCAAAGCCTTTGGGAAACACCGCTATCGCCAATCTCGCCTCGCCGACCGTAGGCTTGGTCAATTTCGTCGTAAAAGACGATGACGGGCACCATTGACCTAAGAAGGGCAATCACTTTGTCAGCGTTCCGCTCCGATGCCCCCACCCACATCTCACGGACATTTCCCACTTCAACCAAAGGCAAACCAACCTCTTTCGCAAAAGCCTTGACAATGTAAGTTTTTCCTGTCCCCGGCGGACCGACAAACCCTATGCCCATTGGTGCATCTTGTTTGTTGCCGCTTCGCAAAATGAGGGCGATAAGTCGTAACATCCGCTTGATAGGCTCAAGCCCAGCGACCATTTCAAGTCCGTATTCAGGTTCGTGGACTTTGATAAGCCCGCCGTATTCCTCTCGGAAAATTTCCTCCTTGCGCTGCCGAACATGTTGAGCCGTTAAAGGTTCACCGCTTTTGCGCGCTTCCATGATGAGCGCACGAATGTAGATTAAGTTCAAGCCAGCGGTCAAGTGGGCGAATTGTTCGGGAGTCAAATCGTGCAGTTTGACTTTCGCTTCAGCAAGTTCGTTTTGAATGAAGGCGAGGCGCTCTTCGTAACTTGGATATGGAATTTCCGTCAAGTCAAGGTGGGGAGTGCCTGTTCGCAAGCGGGTGTTCAAATCGCTCAAATTCTCGGTGAGCCAGAAGACGAAATTATCGCGTTGGCGAACCTTTGGGTTCTCAGCCCAGTTGCGAAGGATGGCGATATTGCGCCTGTCATCCATGCTCAAAAAAGCGAGTTCCTGATTTGGCGCAAGGGTTTCTGCATCCTCAATGATGAGGGCAACTTTGTCTCGGGTCTCAAGCAATTTTTGGAGCAGTGGCAAAGCAAAACCGGGATTTTTGAACAAATCCTGCAACTGTGGCGAAAGCGTCCCGTTGCGAACAATAGCGGCGAGAGAAGTTTCTCCTGCCAAACTGAAGTGCACAGCGAGAAACTGGCAAAACTCACGCTCCATAGAAGGCTCAGCAAATGCAACACCTGTGCGGACGGAATAAAAGAGAACAAGTTGCTTGCCACCTGTGAAGGCTCGGACGACAAATTGCGGCAAAGGCAAGTATTGACTGCCGAAAGGTTGCAAGTCCCTGATGTTTCCGTGCAGGCAAAAAACGCTTGCGACACCGCCTTCGTAGCGGTGCCGAACTTGCTGTGCCCATTTCGGCAAATTTAAACTGACCGACATCAAGAGCGACCTCCTCAGCCTCGGCAAACTGTAAGGGCGGATGAAATCCGCCCGTAAAATTTTCGGACAGGCAAAGCCTGTCCCTACTTGCAGATGAAACTCGCTTGCAGGTTTTCGGGCAGGTTTCACCTGCCCCTACAGTTGTATTCACACCTCATTCCCTCAGAGGAGTTCAACCCTTCTGCTGGCTGAACCTTGCTTTCCCAACGGGCGCAAATTTTTCAAACCCACACGCCCGCACCCAGCACCTTGCATTTATTGCATCGGTTGCGTCTGTTCGGTTTGCTGTTCTGGTTGTGGGAGCATGGTCTTTTCCGTTTCTTTAGGCTCAGGTAACATTCCGAGTTGGCGCTTGTATTCAAGCAGCCGTTCCTCTACGCCGATGGAAGCAGTTGCTCGTTTGATTTCCTTCATTCTGGCGTTGACATCCATTGAGGCGACCTCTGCCCTTGCTTGTGCTCGTGCGAGCCTTTCCTGCACTTTCTCCCTCATCCGCTCAAGGACATCAGTTGGAGTTCCCACCTCAAAAGCAGCCATCGCTTGAGCCAACTCCTCTTGAAGTTTAGCCAATTGAGCCTGTCCGATGAGCCTTTTTGCTTCCGCAATCTTGCGTTCCATTTCCCGCTGGTAATCCTCAAGGGCAGCCCTTGCTTGTTGTGATGCTCTCCTTGCTGTTTCAAGTTGCTCCAAAGTGTCTTGCAAACTCTCTTCCGCTTGAGCCTTAGCGGCGATGAGAACCTTTGCCTCTTCCTCGTAGCCGAGTTTCAACGCTGCGACGATTTGTTTGTCATACTCGTCAATTTGCTTTTGCAAGTGCTCTGCTTGCTGCTGGAGTTGATACTCGGTCGCCAAAACCTCGGCGACGGCTGCTCGCAATTTGGGGACTTTCGCCCTCATGTCGTCAATGTATTGGCGGAGCAACATTTCTGGGTCTTCTGTCCTGCGAAGCAAGAAGCCGAAGAACGACCTGATGACCATCCAAAGTCGGCGCAACATTTTTCATCGCCCCCTTTAAGCCATGCAATTTTAAGCCTTGTTTACTGCGTGGTTGGCTAAAAAGCGTTTACCGCGCCAACTCACGATTTCGCTTACGGTGTCGGTTCTGGACGACTTCTGTGGCTTCTCGCCAGTTGCTCAAGTCGTCCCGTTTCTGCGAAAAAAACGAACTCAGCCATGTTGGTTGCGTGGTCAGCGACCCGCTCTAAAAAGTAGGCGACGAAGAGCAAGTAAGTTGCCTGCTCAACGAGGGAAGGGTCTCTTTCCATGTAGCCGACCAACTCCTCAAAAAGGCTCTCATAAAGTTCGTCAACTTTGTCGTCATCTCGGCAAACTTGGATGGCAAGTTCAATGTCTCGGTTGATGTATGCTTGGATTGAGTTGTGAACCATGCTAAGCGCCATATCAGCGAGCCGAGGGATGTCAACTAAGGGTTTGAAAAACTTGTGCTTTGAGAGAATGCGGGCGAGTTTGGCGATGTCAACGGCGTGGTCTCCGATCCGCTCAAGGTCGGTAACCATTTTCAAGGCTGTCCCTATGACCCTTAAGTCGCGAGCCATAGGTTGCTGGAGCGCCAGAAGTTTCATCGCTTTCGTGAAAATCTCAACATCCAAGTCATCGGCTATGTCGTCCTCTTGGATGACTTCATTGGCGAGGTTGACATCTTGGCTTATAAGAGCCCTCATGGCTTTAGCGACAGCGCCTTCAACGAACCGCCCCATTCTCAACAGGTCATCTTGCAACTCTTGCAATTGCTCTTCAAAGGACTTGCGCATAACAGTCGCCATGACAATTCGCCTCCTGAAACGAAAACAAATTCACACCGCAATTTTCGTCATCCAAACCGTCCTGTAATGTAGGCTTCGGTCCTCGGGTCATCAGGGCGCGTGAAGATTTTGTCTGTCGGTCCAAACTCAATCAGTTCGCCGTTGAGGAAGAAAGCGGTGAAGTCAGAGATGCGTGCTGCCTGCTGCATGTTGTGGGTGACGATGACGATGGTGTATTTGCTTTTGAGTTCATAGAGCAAGTCCTCAAGCCTCAGTGTTGCGGTTGGGTCAAGGGCTGATGCTGGCTCGTCAAGCAGAATCACCTCAGGCTCAACTGCCAAAACTCTCGCTATACACAGCCGTTGCTGCTGCCCACCTGAAAGTTCAAGCGCTGAGCGATGCAATCGGTCTTTAACCTCATCCCACAAGCCAGCGTCTTTCAAAGCGCGTTCCACAATCTCTTGTAGCCTTCTCTTGTCCTTGATGCCGTGAATTCTCGGACCGTAGGCGACATTGTCAAAAATGCTTTTCGGGAACGGATTGGGTTTTTGAAAAACCATCCCGACGCGGCGCCTCAGCGTGACGACATCAACGCTGCTGTCGTAAATGTTCACTCCGTCCAGCAAAACCTGCCCCTCAACTCTCACGCCATCAATCAGGTCGTTCATGCGATTTAGACAGCGCAAAAAAGTTGACTTCCCGCATCCCGATGGACCGATAACTGCGGTGATGCGGTTGGCAAAAATGTCAAGGTTGATGCCTTTCAGGGCGTGAAAGTTTCCGTAATAAAGGTTCAAGTCAACAACGCGGATTTTCACTTCCCCTGCTTCGCCGAGGACCGCTCGGTCCCTTTCCCGTTCAATGGTGGGTTTGACTATCAACTCACTCATCGCTTTTTCCCTCCAGCCGCAGTGTCGTTACGATTTTAGCGCTGCCCAGTTCGGCTTGATAGACTTTTTTGAAGAAACCTTAACCGAACCCTTTACTGCCCGCAAGAAAGGGTGAACTGAGGATGTTAGAGGCGACTTTCTTGCACTTGCCTGGGGCAACAATTGAAATTGAGCGGAGACTTTGGGAAGCGGGGGTGCTCTCTTGGCAGGATTTCGTGGAGCGATACCAAGACGGTTCATTGCCCCTCCCGCCACGACCTGATTGGTTGACAATTGTTCAACAATCCATCACCCAGTTGGCGAAAGGCAACATCAAGTTCTTCGCCCACTTGATTCCACCCTCAGAGCATTGGAGGCTTTATGGGGCTTTCCGCTCGCAAGCGGTTTACCTTGACATTGAGACGACGGGCTTGAGCGTCAAGGACAAAGTGACCGTTGTCGGTCTGTATCATAACGACCGATACGAGCCGTTCGTTGACGGGTTGAACTTGGAGCAAGTCCCCAATGCTTTGCGCTGCTTCTCAATCCTCATAACCTTCAACGGTTCCGACTTTGACATCCCGTTTTTGAGGAGATTGTTCCCGTTCCTGCTTTTGCCTCCCGTCCATTTGGATGTCCAAGCGCTGCTCAAGCGGTTGGGCATACGGGGCAGCCAAAAAGCCATTGAGGAGCGGTTGGGCTTTCTCAGAAAGGAGGAAGTGAGGGGAATGACCGGTGTTGATGCGGTTGTGTTGTGGGAAGCGTATCTTCGGGGTGACCAAAAAGCATTGGACCGACTGCTGGAATACAACCGCGAGGATGTCGCCAAGTTGAAGGAGTTGATGGACTACGCCTACCGTGAACTCTGCCGTCGGTTGGGATGGGGGTGGTAGGCAGTGAGATTCGGAGTAATTGCCGGCTCAGGCTTCACCCAAATTTTGCCCCTGCAGAGCGCAGAAAAAATTACTGTCAAGACCCGCTTTGGGGAAGCCTCGTGTCTTCTGGGCAAATTGGCTGGTCGCGACCTTGTCTTCCTTTGGAGGCACGGTGAAGGTCATAAGTTGCCACCCCACAAAATCAACTACCGGGCAAATGTTTTGGCGATGAAACAACTGGGCGTTGGGGCTGTCTTGGCAACTGCCGCAACGGGAACTTTGAAGCAAACTTTGCCCCCCGAAACTTTGCTTATCCCCGACCAACTGCTTGATTGGACGAAGCAACGACCCTTGACTTTGTTTGATGGCGATGATGCTCCTGTCGTCCACATTGATGTCACCCAGCCCTTTTGCCCGACTTTGAGGCAGAGGCTGCTTCAGGCAGCAACGGAGTTGGGAGTTCAGGTCGTTGGCGGCGGTTGCTATGTATGCGGCGAAGGTCCAAGATACGAGACGGCTTTTGAGGTCAAAGCACTCGCCCAACTCGGTGGCGATGTCGCCGGGATGACTGCAGGGACGGAAGCGATTTTGTTTCGCGAGGCTGAAATTTGCTATGCCGTCCTCGCCATCGTGACCAATTGGGGCGCAGGCTTATCGCAACAGCCGTTAACCCACGCTGAAGTTGAAGCGATGATGAAACAGAAACTACCGACAATCGCCCAAATTTTTGAGCGCGTGATAGCAAACTTTGACTTCCCAGATTGCATCTGCCGTCACTCCCTTGACAGTTATGGAGATGAGGTGCGGGAGTGGCTGAGGGTGAGCGTTTAGTTTGCTCCCATCTCGCCGTGACAAATTTATGCGTGGGACGAAGGTCGCTGTCGGCTTCCAGCCGACGAGTTTGAAGGAGGGGATTGTTTTGGAGCAGTTGAGTTTTCCCGAAGAGTTGCTTTACTCGCCCACCCACGAGTGGGTTAGGGTTGAAGGTAACAGAGCAGTCGTCGGCATCACTGACTACGCCCAAAGCGAACTGGGGGATGTGACCTACCTTGAGTTGCCGAAAGTTGGTGACAGCGTTGAGGCTGGTCAACCCTTCGGCGTCATTGAATCTGTCAAGGCTGATGAGGAACTATTTGCTCCCGTTTCGGGGACAGTCATTGCCGTCAACCAAAATGCCATTGACCATCCCGAAGTCGTCAACGATGACCCTTATGGCGAGGGTTGGTTGATTGTCGTTGAGATGGCAAACCCCGACGAACTCAAGACTTTGATGAGCGCCGAACAATATCGGCTCATGTTGGAGCAGGAGGGACGAATATGACCGAAAGGCGCAAATTCCCATACTTGCCCAACACCGATGAAGACCGCTCTGAAATGCTTCGCTTCATCGGCGCACAGAGCATTGACGAATTGTTTGCTGACATACCTGCCGAGTTGCGAGAAAAAGCGCTGCTGAATTTGCCCCCCGCCTTAAGCGAACCCGAACTGATGCGACACCTGCGCTCCCTTGCCGCCCAAAACATCCCGCTTGGCGAGTTGCCTAATGACCCCGTCCCCCGTCCCGCGTCCCTCGTCCCGTTTCTCGGTGCTGGCATTTATGACCACTACATCCCGCCAGCCGTCCAACACATCATCAGCCGAAACGAATTCTACACAGCCTACACACCATATCAAGCCGAGGCATCGCAAGGGACACTTCAAGCGACTTTTGAGTATCAGTCCCTCATCTGTGACTTAACGGGCATGGAAGTTTCCAACGCTTCCCTTTACGACGGCGCATCGGCACTTGCGGAAGCGGTTTTGATGGCTCACAGCATTAACGAGCGTCGCAAAGTGATACTGCCCAAAACTTTGCATCCCCATTGGACTCAAGTTGTCAAGACCTACGCTGCTGGCATGAAGTTGCATTTTGTTGAAGCACCTTATTTGCCCGACGCAGGCATAACTGACTTAGATTTCGTGCGCAAGGAATGTGACGACCAAACATGCTGCGTTGTCGTGCAGCATCCGAACTTTTTCGGTTGCCTTGAACTTGTGGGCGAATTGGAAGCAGCAGCGCATCAAGTTGGTGCTTTGTTCATCGTTGCTTTTGACCCCATCAGTTTAGGTGTGCTCAAACCGCCAGGTGAATACAACGCCGACATCGCCGTCGCTGAGGGACAATGTTTGGGGTTGCCTCCAAGTTTCGGCGGACCGCTTCTGGGCATCTTCACTTGCAAGCGGGAGTTCATCCGCAAAATGCCCGGTCGGTTGGTGGGTGAAACGGTTGACTCAAAGGGGCAACGCGGGTTCGTTTTGACTTTGCAAGTTCGCGAGCAGCATATCCGTCGTGAACGGGCGACCAGCAACATTTGCACCAACCAAGCCTTATGCGCCATCGCCGCTGCAGCCTATCTGGCACTGATGGGCAAGCAGGGAATTCGTCAAGTGGCTGAACTTTGCGCGCAAAAGGCTCATTATCTCGCCGAGCAACTTCAAAACCTCGGAATCCCGCTTCTGTTCAGCGCCCCGTTCTTCAAAGAGTTCGCCGTCAAATTGCCCGTTGAGCCTCAACCGATCAACAAAGCCCTCATCGGCAAAGGTTTCCTCGGCGGCTTGCCGCTGAAACGCTACTACCCCGAACTTGCCAACGGTTGGCTGCTTGCTGTCACGGAGAAACGGACGAAGGCGGAGATGGATGCATTCGTTCAAGCATTGCAGGAATGCGTGAGTGCAGGGAAGTAGATGGGGATTGAGCAGAGCGTTAGGTTACCCCGAAAAGGGGACGGGCAAAGCCTGTCCGAAAATCTCACAGGCGGCTTCGTCCGCCCCCGATTTGTGTCATCCACCTGCAATCGCTCAGGCTTTCAAGACAGCGACGCCGGGCAACTCGCGACCTTCAAGCAACTCAAGGGCAGCACCGCCACCAGTTGAGACATGAGTGACTTTGTCGGCAATTCCGAACTCAAATGCTGCAGCAGCGGTTTCACCACCGCCGACAACAGTTGTGCCCGAGCATTCAGTGAGGGCTTCCGCAATCGCTTTCGTTCCCGCCTTGAAGGGGGTTCGCTCAAATCTCCCCATCGGTCCGTTCCAGAACACGGTCTTCGCAGCCTTTATGCGTTCGGCATACATCTTCGCTGTTTCCGGACCGATGTCGTAGCCAGCCTTGTCAGCGGGGATGGCATTCGCTGGGACGATCTCAATCGCAGCGTCTTCGGCGTCGCTCTCAGCGACAACAAAGTCAACGGGCAGGACGAGTTCAACGCCCTTCCCTTTCGCTTCGTCAAGGAGTGACTTTGCCAAGTCAAGTTTGTCCTCTTCAACGAGCGACTTGCCCGTTTCATAGCCTTGAGCCTTCAGGAATGTGAACGCCATCGCACCACCAATAAGCAACGCATCAACTTTCGTCAACAAGTTGCGGATGACGCCGATTTTGTCTGAAACTTTTGCCCCGCCGAGAACGGCAATGAAGGGCTTTTCTGGTGCTTCAAGGAGTTTGCCCAAGTGGGTGACTTCCTTTTCCATCAACAAGCCCGCATAGGCTGGAAGGAACTTGGTGATGGCGTGAACGGAAGCGTGGGCTCGGTGAGCAGCGCCAAATGCGTCGTTGACATAAATTTCGCCCAACTTCGCTAACTGTTGAGCAAAAGCCTCGTCGTTTTTCTCCTCGCCTTCGTGGAAACGCAGGTTTTCAAGGAGCAAAACTTCGCCCGACTGCAACTCACTTGCAGCCTTCTCTGCGATTTCACCGACGCAATCTTCAGCGAACTTGACAGGTTGACCGAGCAACTCGCTCAACCTTTGTGCGACGGGGCGGAGCGAATACTTTTCGTCTCGCTTTCCTTTAGGGCGACCGAGGTGGGACATGAGGATGAGTTTTGCGCCCCGCTCAAGCAAATAGCGGATAGTCGGAACAGTGGCGCGAAGTCGCCAATCGTCCAGAACTTTTCCATCCTCAATCGGGACATTAAAGTCAACCCTCATCAAAACCCGTTTGCCTTGCACATCAACATCGCGAATCGTCCGCAGCGCCATCTCATTCACCTCCTCGCAAGGGAAATTTGCGAACTCGTCAACCACTTCGCAAGTCGGAAAAATCCCGATGCACGGAGAACGGTGCCTAAGCAAATTGGGCAAATCCGCTCAAAGGATATGTCGGCGGATTTACCTGCCCGCGATTTAGGAACTTGGCAAGACTTTGAATGTCACCTTGAAAGCACCCAGTTCAAGGACATCGCCGTCTTTGATGGGTTGGGGTTGATTGGGCGGGATGAACCGACCGTTCAGTTTCGTGCCGTTTGTGCTTTGCAAGTCCTCAACGAAGAATTGGTCGCCTTGCTTGACGATTCGGCAGTGCTTACGGGAGACACCTGCCTCATAGCCTCCATGAGGTGTCAAGTCAACATCGGGGAACACTCGGCTCACTGGGTCGGCACGACCAATTAGGACCTCGCCTTTGGAAAAGTCAAGGGGCAATTCAGTTCCCGTTTCGGCGATGACAAGTGCAGCGGTAGGAACTGCAACTGGCGGGGGTGGGGCAACAGGCGGTGCTTCAGCGGGAGCAGGTGTGGGCGCTGGTGGGCTTGCAGGTGCTGTCAATGCGGCGCCGCAATTTTCACAAAACCTTGCATCGGGCGGGTTTTCGTGCCCGCAAGAAGGGCATTTGAGTGCGCCGACAACTGGCGGTGCTGCTTCCACAGGCGCTTCCGCTGGCGCTTCAGCAGGCGCAGCCTCTGATGGTTGTGCTGACACTTCCGACAACGATGCACCGCACTCATCGCAAAACAGTGCTCCGTCAAGATTTTCCGTCCCACATTGAGGGCACTTGATTGGCATGACCTCTTTCCCCTCCTTTGCCTTCTGGCTTTGCCATTTAAAAGGATGCCACAGCACTGTCAAGGTAGGTGGAGCGTGTTCGGAAATTGAATCTTGCGTTAAGGGCAAACCTATCGGTGAGACTGTAGGTCGCGGTTTTAAACCGCGCCGACAAAACCTGTCGGCACAGCATAAAGCCGTGCCCTACAAAATTAGGCAAGGTAGCGTCGCCCTTTGTGCAATGCTTCACCTTTAAGTGTGGGCAACGGTCGTTAATCGTCGGGGACAGTCTCCGACGCCACATGGTTGCCTACCGATTCAGGTATAGTGCGTAGTCACTGCTTGCGCTGAAAATTGGTCGGCAGGCACGGTGTTCCTGCCCTACAAACCACTTGTGCCTACATCTGGCTTTAGCCGATTGCTGACAAATCCTGCCAGCCAATTCCAACCTTTGAGAGGGCGTATCCGACCTCTTTGCGGTAATCGCCGTAGGCTATCGTGCAATGGAAGCCTCTCATCGCTGAGATGACTTCCCTGACATTTGCCTTCGTTTTAACTTCAACCTGAGAGCGGCAAACCGGTAGGAAAGGTGTCCCGACGATTTCTCCCACGAGCCCGCACCACTCACGGGCTTCAAAGTCGGGGTTAACGACGGTGACGATTTGCCCCTTCCGCATCTCCACTTTGATTGCGGCACCGTGGTCGGACTCAAAATGGGTGACCAATTTCGCTGGCTCGGCTCGCTTGCCGTCCATGAACCTTGGAGCCGTGCAATGGGCAAACAAAATAACCCCCTCGCGGGTCGGGAAGGTTGGGTTGCAGAAGAAAGTGGGTTTGCCTGAAATGTAATGCAGCAGAATACCTGCGGGGATGTTAACAAAGTCCGATTCGCAATAAGCCATGAAGCCAGCATCGTTGATGAGCGAGAGGGTCAGGCAAGGCATAATGCCAGCGTAACTGCCCATGCAACCGTTTGTCGTGATGGCAAATGCGTTGTGCTGCTTCATGATTTCGCGGAACAAATTTGCGAGCAAGAAGGCTTCAACCACCAATTCCTTCGGGATGTGGACGGTTACTCCGCCTTGACGAATGTATTGCTCCGCTTCCTTTTGTGCCTTTTCAACTTGGCGTGCATCCTTTCGCGCGCTCTCAATCATCCGCACCAACTCTGGGATTGGGAAGGTCACGATGTCAAGTTTCCATCTTTCCCTCGCCAATTCTGGAGGGCTTGGGATGCCTGGTGGGTGAGCCCAACCGCCTGGTCCGCCGACGGCGATGATGCGACGACCGAGGGTGTTCACAAGCCCATAAAGCCCTCTCAACCGCCAAAGCAATTCGCCGTAATCGTCAACCACGACATCATCGTAAGAGACTCGCTTCTGCATCAACCTATCGGTGTGGCTTCGCAGGAAGCGGGCGTGAATGATTTCGTGCCAAAGGTAGTAGGGCTCAGTCCGGAAGCGGACGAAGAAAACTGTGGGCAAACCTCTGTCAACAATGGCTTGGAGGGTTTCAGCCCAAGCGCCAGCAGGGTAAACCAAAATTGCATCGGCTTTGTCAAGGTCTGCTAAGTTAGCGACTTGGCTTGGATTTGAGACTTTTGATGGCTCAAGGAAGCGAACGGGGAAATCTGCCTTTGCCCGAAACTTTTTCAACTCATCACGGATGCGGCTTAACTCCTTGTCAGCATCCGCTTCGGTTTCAATCCCGCCCCAAGCCCGCCAACTGGTCGCAGGTGCTCGCCGATAGACGCTGTAGGTCAGAATAGGCTTGACAACAAGTGGACGCCCGCCGAGGCGAAAGTCTGGCAAAGGAGGGGAAACCCTTTCCGCCGACGCTTCAAGCGCGAAAGAAGCAATTGACAAACTCCCGACAGCCAAAAACTCCCTCCGAGATAACCGACCATTCTCCCTTTGCACTCCTATCACCTCCCCGCTGCATTATCGGACGCCAAGAAGTGTAGCGTAAAAATGCTCCATTGGGCAAGGGATGGTAGGTTGAGACCCAAAAGGGCTTAGGTCTAAACAGCGGTTTGGGGCTCTATCCCTTGCGGGCAATGAAGGCTCATAATTGATTGGGGGTTTTGAGCATGTTCGGAAATTTGTTCAAACAAGCGACAAGGTTGGCGCAAGAGGGTTACAGCCGTGAAGAAGTCCGAGAAATTTTGAAACGAGCGGCAGAACTTCAGGCTCAGGCGGAGCAAAGGCAAGAGGAAGCGAGCAAGGGGCAAATCCAGCACGATGCTTTGCGCGCTGGAGCGATGGCTGCAGGTATCCGTCCAGAATTTTTGGAGCAAGCGATTCAGGAGTTTCACGCTAAGAGGAAAGGGCAAGGAAAGGAATTCAAGCGAGAAGGTTCAAATTGGGGCAAATGGGCAGGTTGGGTTTTGGCGGGTGCTTTGGGACTACCCATAGCCATCTTCATTCTGGGAGTCCTTGCCTTTACCTTTGGCACGGTCATTTCTGTGCTCTTGGCGGTTGGTTTGGCTTTAGGTATCGCTGGGATTGCTTTGCTGTTGGTATCGCCATTTGTCGGCTTCGGTCTCCTCATAGGCTTAGCGGTCGCTTTAGGGCAAGTTTTCGGTCGGTTCAAAATCAAGCACGGCAAAGGATGGAAACGACGATGGCGTCATCGGTTTGATGACGATGATGACGACTGATACATTTGCCTTCCGCTGCCTTGTTTTCTCATTTGCCTGTTGGGCTATAATCAGAGTGTGCCCGAATGCGAAACTCGCTGGTGAGGTAGTGCGGTTATGAGTAGCGACGATGTCGCAATAACGGCTTTAAAACTTGCCCTAACAACCTTTCTGCTTTGGGTTTCAGCCCTTTTCTCGGCTTCCGAAACGGCGTTGCTCGGAGTGGGGAAGGTCAAAGCCAAGCACCTTGCAGAAGAAGGCGATGAGAATGCAAACCGAGTTCTGCACCTATACCGAAACCCGCCTATGCTGATCGCCACCCTAATCGCTGGCATCACCATCTCCGATTACATCGCTGAAGCGCTCATCACTTCTTTAGCCTTGAGTTGGGCTGAAATGGTTCGGATTGTCGGTTTCTCCGCTTTCGTCTCTGTTTCCTTCGCCTTTTTCGTCCTGACCTTTGTTGACATCATGCCCGCAATTTACGGTGCTGCCTACGCCGATGTCGTCGCTTTCTCGGTAGCCCGTTGGGTTGCCTTGTTCCAGAAGTTGCTTTCCCCACTGCTTCACCTCGTTGAAGTGATTGTCAAGGGGGTGCTTCTGCTGTTGGGTGTAAAGGATGCTTATAACCCGCCTTTGGTCACGGAGGGGGAAATTTTCGCCACTTTGGACATGGCGGAACAGCAAGGCATTATCACGAAGGAGCAAAAGCAAATGCTTGCCAGCGCCCTTGAGTTCAAAGAGGTTCGGGTCGGAGAGGTTATGGTTCCGCGAGTTGACATGGTTGCGATCAGGCACGACACTTTGCTTGACGAGGCAATGAGGGTAATGCACCGCTCTGGGCACAGTAGGCTCCCTGTTTTTCGCGATACGAGGGACGAAATCATCGGCATACTGCACGCAAAGGATGTCCTCGCTGCTTGGTATCGGGGCGAAAGGGACAAAACCGCAGGTGAACTTGCCCGCCCGCCTCTTTTCGCTACTGAAAGCCAGCGAGCCTACAACTTGTTGCGGACGATGCAAAGGCAAAGGAAAGGCATGGCTATCGTCCTTGATGAGGAAGGTGGCACCGCTGGTTTGGTGACCGTTGAGGACTTAGTTGAGGAAATCGTCGGCGAAATCTACGACGAATACGATGTCGCCGAAGCATCTATAAGGCAAGTGGGTGAAAATGAGTTCTTGGTCAGAGCGCCTCTTAGCATCAGGCAGGTTGAAAAGTTCTTAGGCGTGGAACTGCCTGAGGAAGAATACGACACCATCGCTGAACTCATCGTCGCTCACCTTGAAAAATTGCCTCAAGTCGGCGACAAGGTTGAACTTGAAGGGATGACCCTTGAAGTAGCGGAAATGAGGGGAAGGCGCATATCTTGGGTCAAGGTCAAATTCACAGGTGAGCGGGTTTGACTCCATCGCAAATTCGCTTGCGAGTTCAAGCCTCTCTGAAGTTCGCCGAGATTGACACCGTTAAAGGTTCCGAGAGGTGCTGACAGGCAATGAGTAGCGGCGTGTTCGTGGCAATTGAATTGTTGCTCATAGCGGCGATGTTAGTTGTCATTTTCCTTTGCTCTCTCGGAGAGGCGACTTTGGTTGCGGTCAACAGGGGAAGGCTGCGAGCGTTCCTTCACCAGCACCGAACACAAAATGCTCAGGATGTTTGGGAGTTCCTAAACGACCGTTCAAATCTGTCAAGTCTCCTTGTCGGCATCACCTTGCTGATACTCTTGACCTCGGCGCTCACCACCCATGTCGTTGAGTTGAACTGGCGCGGGTGGGGTGAAGTTGCCGGATTGGGCATGGCTGTTTTCATCTTGACTTTCTGCGAAGTTTTGCCGAAGAGCATAGGGGCAGCGAGGGCTGAATTCCTCTTGGTCCGTTGGCTTCGGGTTTGGAAACTACTCTCCCGAATTTTCCAACCCCTCAACGCTCTCGTTTACTCAATAGCCAGCAGAACTTTAAAAGCGTTCGGTGCGAACCCTAACCGCCAGCCCAAGTTGAGTTCGGATGAGTTTCTTGCTTTGCTTGAGGCAGGGGTTGAGTCAAGAGCCATTGAGCCTGAAGAATTCACCCTCGCTGAAAGGATTCTGATGCTGGATGAAATCTCCGTGCGCGACATAATGGTAGCACGACCAGACATTGTGGCTTTGCCCGCCGACAGTTCCTTAGATGAAGTGCTGCGAACGGTGATACAGACAGGGCACTCACGCATTCCGATTTACGAGGACAACCTTGACAACATCGTGGGCGTAATTTACGCTTACGACATCCTCGCAAAAATTGCCGATGGGGAGAGGGCTATTAACCCCAGAGCCATCGCAAGGACGCCTTATTTTGTCCCCGAGACGAAGCCCGTCAGTGAACTCCTTCAGGAAATGAGAGCCAACCAAACGCACATAGCCATTGTTTTGGACGAACACGGGGCGACTGCTGGGCTGGTTTCCCTTGAGGATATCGTGGAGGAAATAGTCGGCGAGTTGAGGGACGAACATGACCGAGAATCTGAACCCGCTTTGCAAATTGATGGGCGAACTTTCCTTATTGACGCTCGGATGGACAAAAGGCAGTTTGAGGAATTGACAGGAGTTGAGTTGCCTGAGGGCGAATTCAGCACCGTCGGGGGGTTCGTTTTCACAGCACTCGGCAGGCTACCTTCAATTGGCGAAAAAGTAGTGACGCCTGATGCGATTTTCATCGTTGAGGAAATTCAACGCAGGCGAATAACTAAAGTCCGAGTGATCTTGAGAGAGCAAGCGGAACAAGAACAAATGCCTGACCATACCACCAATGTTGAAGTTTGAGGTTTGGCTCAGAAACTGCCGTTCCTAACGGCATCAAGCAAGTCGCTCAACTTCGCTATCGCCAGCCCAACGCAAGTGTCGGCTGCTCCGTAGTAGAGCCAGACTTCATCCCCGCGAACTAACGCCCCACAAGTGAAAACGATGTTCAGCCCGTTTCCGATGCGCTCGTAATCGGCGTTGGGGCTGAAGACTGGGTAGCGACATCGGGCAACGAGTCTTGAAGGGTCGTCCAAATCAAGGAGCGCCAAGCCGAGCCTGTAACTTGGCGTCCCTGCTACTTCCTTGACACCGTGGTAGATAACGAGCCAACCTTCAGGGGTCTCAATGGGCACATTACCTGCCCCAACCCTAACTCCATCCCACCAAGTTCCACCACGCTCCCTCAAAACAATCTTTGGGTTGCCCCAGTGAATTAGGTCAGGGGATTCAGCGAGCCAGATGTGCTCCGTTCCCCAAGACATCGGACGGTGCAGCATGAACCAGCGACCGTTAATTTTGCGTGGGAAAATAGCGGCATCTTTGTTCGGTGGCGCAAGGACAACCCCAACCCTCTCCACAGTTTGGAAGTCCTTTGTCCGAGCCAATGCAACTGCGGGACCTGCCTCAGAGACTGCCACATAGGCAATAAGCCATTCTCCCAACTCGTCAATGTAAGTCAGTCTTGGGTCTTCGCAGCCAATAGTTTCATACTCGGCGATTGGGCTGTCAGGGTCGTCCGGCGACAACAGGGGCGTGTCGCTAATTTCCCAATCGCTCACCCCGTCTTTGCTCCTTGCGACATAGAGGCTTGAACGCCCATCCGCCAACTCCACCCGCAGCAAGAGCACTACCTCCCCATCCACCTCGGCAACGCCGGGGTTGTAAACGGCAATGGCGCGAACTGGCAATTGGTTGACTGTCAAAATTGGGTTGTTTGGATGCCTTTGGAACAAATCCATTTCCTGCTCACTTCCTTTGCGTCAACCTTTTTGCTGGTTCGGGCGCTCAATAAACTTGGACATCGCTGCCCACCATTTAGTTATCGTCCACAAAGCCAAACTTTTAAACCCAACCAAAACCGCAGGAGGTATCAGGGATGTGGCGGTCGCTATGGGTTGTAGGGTTAGTGTTGGCGCTAACCGGTTGCGCTAAGTTTCCGAAGCAGGAAGCACCACCGTTTTCTCGTGACCGATTGATTATCACGCTGACCTATGCCTCAGGTATTGACTTGGGCTCTTTTTACTACATCGCCATTGACGACGATGGCGACCCTGCCACAGGACCTTTGCCAGCGTTAACGCGACCTTGGGGTAACGGGTGGGGAGTTCCTTTTGACGAAAGGTTGGGTTCACGCATCCACTTTTTCGTGGAAATTTTTCGTCAATCAGCCCAAGTGTTCCGCATAGAAACTTTTCAACCCCCGTTCACGGCTCGCCCTTTGGGTCCGCCTCTTGACTTCTCCTTCCCGCAGCCGAACCAAATTCGCGTCGTTATTGACTTGCGCCAACTCTTCCCTCCACCAAACCCATTGCCTGAAAGGTTGGAATTGAACTTCATCAGCGTGGATGAATTAAAGACGAACCCCTACGACAACACGCCTCGCAGGGGATTTGATGCCCTTGGAGCGACAGGTAACGATTTCATTTCCGTCCCGCTCGCTTCAACCCAAACTTTCAGAAACGGACAAGGTTGGGTGCTGGAGACATCCGGCGACGCTCAAATTGATGCCTTAGACTTGACGGATTGGGAAGTTCGCGTGATTAGAGGGGAGTGAAGTCTGGAAAGTAGTCCCCTGATTGACCGCAAATCGGGTGCTCAA